>OHHM01000371.1_pt1 | contig 18686 bp, 20 predicted proteins | sample 1568091 | NCBI WGS metagenome assembly OHHM01 (sample SAMEA3879525, study PRJEB24766) | human gut metagenome | biome: human-associated habitat; feature: feces | place: USA | collected 1985/1987 | reverse complement strand
CTTTTTCATATATTAGAATATTTAGTTTAATTATCTCCTTATGATAACGCCATTTGATATGGTTTATTTGTTCATTGGCAAAAATACTGTACATAAAGGATTTGGATAATAGAGTATCTAGCTAAAAAAAATGGATTATCTTTGCGTTATTCAGTAACCATCTAAAAGTTCTGGTTTATGGCGAAAATAAAGCATGGTTTTTCCGGTCAGCGGTTGATTGTCTATCCTTTCTACGTTATAGAACAAGCGTTGAACAACCCGTTAGTCGCGGACTTGGTCGTACACTCTATGGGGTATTTTCCGAAGGCGGAAAGCCATTATATTGATCGTGCGTCCGGTTGTGGAGAGTACCTTTTAATTTATTGCACCAAAGGAGAGGGCTGGTACGTGTTGGATGGAAAACGATATGTCGTACCCGAGAATCATTTTTTCATCCTCCCGGCAGAGAAGCCCCATCAATATGGTTCGAGCGAGCATGATCCTTGGTATATTTATTGGGCACATTTTAAAGGGAAAAAGGCGAAGTATATCAGCGATCAACTGCAAGGGGTGATCCCGATCGACATGGATGATAATTCCCGTATCGGCGATCGTATCGCCTTCTTCGATGAACTATTGAATGTGTTGGAGAGTGGGACGGATGAGGCTACGGTTAATTACGTCAATTTAAGTTTCAATCATTTGATCGCCTCTTTCCTCTATGTGAAGACGTATAGGGAGGCTAAATTCTCCAAAAGCAAGGCGGAGAATACGTTCTTTATTAGTTTGGCGACCCACTTCATGACGGAGAATCTGGAGAATAAATTGACATTAAAGGAATTGGCCTCTCATTTCGGCTATTCGGAATCTTATATGTACAGGCTTTTCTTCAAGGAAACCGGTTATGCTCCGATGAATTATTTCTTGCATATGAAAATAGACCGGGCTTGCCAGCTATTATTACATACGAATATGAAGATCAATCAAGTCGCCTTGAAACTGGGCTTTGACGATCCCTACTATTTCAGCCGTATCTTTAAGAAGATAGTAGGTACATCGCCCAAGGATTACCGGCACTCGTTGCCGAAGTGAGATATTTACGATGAACCTAAACGGGAATTTAGGGCTGCCCTAAACGAGGGCTTAGGGATACCCTAAACGGGAGCTTAGGGCTGGCGGTATTTATTCCGGTCGGCTTCCGTTATTTCCCGGATTACACGGCAGGGATTGCCGGCGGCTATGACATTGGCCGGAATATCTTTGGTTACGACGCTTCCTCCGGCGATTACCGTGTTATCGCCAATGGTCACCCCCGGAAGGATACAGGCTTGCGCACCGATCCATACGTTATCGCCGATAGTCACGGGAAAAGCGTATTCCAGACCTTCATTACGTTGCTTTACGTCAAAAGGGTGGCCGGCGGTATAGATGCCTACGTTCGGGGCGATGAACGCGTTATTGCCGATACGAACTTTCGCTCCATCCAAGATAACGAGATTCACGTTGGCGAAGAAATTATCCCCAATCTCGATATTATAGCCATAATCGCATTGGAAAGGGGATAGGATAACGGTGTTCTTCCCTTTCTTGCCTAGAAAAGAGGTTAGGATCCGATCTTTTTCTTCCTCTTGGTCGGGGGGCAATTGGTTGTATTTGAAAAGGACGCATTTCGCTCTTTTCATCTCATCTTGAAGCTCACTATCATGATTCGCATTGTATAATAGACCTTCCGCCGCTTTTTCTTTTTCTGTTTTCATATGTCTCTTACTAAGATTTATAAAACGATGATTTGCGCGAAGATACTATTTTATTGGGAGGAGTTTATCCTCCGATTCGTATTTCCAAACCCATTTTTTCCCCCATCTCCTTAAAGGGGAACAGCTCTTCTTTGGCTAGCATTTGCTCGCAGGGATAAGGATAGGTGAGACCTAATTGCTCGTATTTATCTTTTCCCAATGTATGGTAGGGAAGCAGGTGTACGCATTTGATACGATTTTCTTTCGCCAGCATGAATATTTCCCGAAGCGTATTCTCATTGAAATTGAAACCGGGGATTACCGGTACACGGATCGTTACTTTATTAGCGCTCTTACTGGATATATACCGTAAATTCGTGAGGATCGTATCCAAGTTCGCTCCGGTTTCTTTCTGAAGTAAATCCTTGTCCGTATGTTTGATATCGAACAAGAACAAATCGATAAGCGGAAGCGCTTGCTTTATCTTATCAAGATTCACTTGCCCGCAAGTCTCCACGGAGGTATGCAGTTTCTCGTTCTTGCATTGGATCAGCAAATCCATCAATCCCTCGAATTGCGTGAAAGCTTCGCCACCGGAAAACGTAACCCCTCCACCGGAATTCAGGTAATAATCCCGGTCACGTAAAAGGATTTCCATGATCTCGGATGAGGTAATAGATTCACCGACAAACTTAATGGCGTTCTGCGGGCATATACGCTCGCAAGCCTTGCAGGCTACACAGGCCTGACGATTAAACACCGGAAAATGGTCTTGGATGGCGATATTGCCCCGTGGACAAATCGCCTCGCAACGTCCGCATCCGATACATTTATTCTTGACATGGAGCAGATGCGGTTTCCTTTTCTGGGATTCCGGATTGGAGCACCATGGACAATGTAAAGGACACCCTTGAAGGAAAACGACGGTCCGGATGCCCGGGCCGTCGTGAACGGCGAACCGTTCGATCTCCATGATTGATTATATTTATTTATCATACAATACCCTGCTTAAAAGTTCCTGTTGAATATTGGGAGATAAATCGACGAATACCGCGGAGAACCCGCTTACCCGGACGATTAGGTCCGGGTAATTTTCCGGGTGCTCTACCGCGTCTTCTAAAACTCCCTTATCTACTACAGTCACCATCAAGTGGCAACCCCCTTTCGCAAAATAAGTCTTGAACAGGCTCTTGATGACAGCCCTGTTCTCGTTGAACATGGAAGGAGAAAACTTAATGTTTTGTACCGAGCCTCCATGATACTTGGCGTCGAACTTCGCCAAGGAATTCAGCATGGCCGTGGGGCCGCTTTTATTCGCTCCCCCTTGCGGATTATTGGCAGGATTCATATACATGCACGATAATCGTCCGTCGGGTGAGGCGGCGGTCCGGTTTCCCCATTCCGTGTTTAATTGATTATTGCTGATAACGATCAAGAAGTATTGCATACCGATGGCGATACCGCGATTGCGTACGCCTTTCGCTACGAACTCGTACAAATCGTTGGCCATCGTATCAGCAGTCTCAAGGTCGTTACCATATTTATCACAGTTCAGGCAATCTTTTCGTAAAGCCTCATAGCCGTTGAAATTAGCTAGCATGGCATCATTCAATTGCCGTAACGTGTATTTTTTTTGATTGAATACCAGATCCCGGATTACCCACAGGGAATCGGAAGTGTTGATATTGCCATACGTCTCGTTTGTCCCGCCTAGATAACGTACGCCTCCGTCCAAAAGCGCTTTTCCCCGTGCGATGCAATCATCGGTCAATAGGCTGGTAAACAAGAAACTTACGTGCTGGTTCATCACCTCATACGAATGGTATTGGGCTTTGACAGACAGATCCAGATAATAATCGAGTAAAGCCTTGTAACCGTCATAGAATTCCTCGAATGTCTGATACTCCTCTAATTTCTTTAGAGGTACCGGCCCGGATTTACGTTTACCGTCAATCGGGTCAATACCATCATTCATATAAATCGTAAGTAGTTTTAGTAAATTGATGCAGATGTTGGGCGTACCCGTACTCTGTCCTTGTATCACGAACTCGGTACAACCGAAAGGCACGTATTGTTCCGCCGTTTTCTCGTCTACACGCATTCCGTACATGACGGCCGGGACGTTTACATCATCATTGTAAAGGGTCGGGTAAGTAGCTCCCGCACCCAAAGCGTCCAACGCTTCGTCCCAGATTTCCTCGGAGGTCTCTTTATCGAAGCGCAAGGTGAATTGCGGCTCTACATATCTGCAATTTTTCGCTACTTTCATGGCGATATGCAGGAATACGTCGGCCTCTTTCGGGTGTTTGCGTCCTTTACCGCCTACGATGATACGTCCGTTTACGGTGGTACGGCGATTCTCAATCATGGTCCAAAGCGAGTGGATATATCGGTATGCCTCTTCGTCGGTCAATCGCCCGGACTCAAGGTCGGCTACTAAATAAGGGCCTAGATAATCATCCAGACGACCGTAGTTTATAACACCGGCCAACAAGGCGAATAACCAGAATAACTGCATCGCTTCATGGAACGTACCGGGTTTCTTCTCCTTGATGTTCTCTAGGGCTTGGCAGATACGCTCTAATTCTTTTTGCCTTTTCTCGTCGGCTGAAGCCATTTGATCTCTAGCGTCTTGCTGGAGATGAGAAGCACAATCTACAAAAATATCCAGACATTGGATGCCTGCTTTGTAAAAGTTATTATCGGGTTGCTCTTTGAGTTTCTCCTGTAAATCAGAGCGAAGGCCACCGATGCCCTTATCCAATAGTTTCGGGTAATCCAGCATCATTCCAGATAGACGTGCGGTAGCGATCATCGGGTACTCGCAGTCGATGAACATACCCAATGTATCCTCGGTGAGGACCTCCTTGTTGAATTGGGTCTTTAAATCGTGATCCAACCAATAATCATATAACGCATCCACCCGTTTTCGTTCAGTTTCATCCAGTTGTAGCTGGAAGGCACGGAGTTTCTTGAATACGCAATAATGCCCGACACCCCCTAATGAGGTTACGCATCCGAACCCGATCGGTAGGAAGTCCGTACGTCCGGCGATCAAGTCTTGATTCGTGATCTTGCGAAATAGCGTGGGGTATAAAACTTTTAGGCATTCCACTTCACGTATCTCTTTAGGTAGGGCGGCACAGGCTTTATGGACTGCCGTATACCGCTCCATGATCTCCAGTTGTACGATCAGAGGTTTCTCGCAAGGTATTTTCTTGCTGATCTCTACGTTTTGCGCCCCTTCTACATTGAAATTTGCCATATGATTATTGTTATTAATATTGTGTAGAGACGGGGCATGCCCTATCTCTACAAGCAGATGATTTTTTAATGTTTGCTTCTTTCGGCTTCCCGCCAGTTATTTTGGTAACCGGTTAGTAAGTCCGTAAAACGTTTCGTGATCAAGTGCGGACGGGTGATCGCGCTGCCTACTACTACGGAGTGAGCTCCGAGGAAGATACATTTCATGGCATCTTCCGGCGAGTAGATATGCCCCTCCATAATGACATAGGCTTTATCTTTAAAGTCACGGCACATACGGGCGAATTCCCGTAAATCCGGTTGCTCGATATGCTTGGTTGCTTCCGTATATCCATATAAGGTAGGGCCAACGATATCGGCTCCCATTTCTACGGCACGTACGGCTTCCTCATAATTAGAGACATCCGCAAAAATGATAGCTTCCGGTATCTCTTTCTTGACGATTGGTAGCAATTCGTATGCAGGGCGGCCTTCATGGGTTATTTGGCTCGTACAGTCCAAGGCGATAATCTCGGCTCCGGCTTCCCATACGGCTTTAGCGGCCTCTAAGGTTGGGGTGATAAACACATCCGTGTCATCGTGCCAGATTTTCCAAAGCCCGATTACTGGTAAATCCACTTCTTTTTTAATCGCCTTGATCTGCTCTGGGTCGTTGGCACGGATACCCACGGCTCCTCCCCATTGGGCGGCTTTTGCCATTTTTACGACAAAGTCTACTGAAAAAGTCGGATCATCGTGTTGTACTTGACAGGATACGATCAGTCCTCCCTTGAATGAATCTAAAAGTTCTTTCTTATTTGTTTTCATATTTTTTTTCGTTACATCGTTCTCTAAAAGCGCGGCGCCGATTATTCCGGCGTCATTTCCTAATTCCGCACGGATGACTTGAGGGATACCTATTTCCTCGGCGGCGAAGGTACAAGTATGTAGTTTCTCGTTTAAAGGTTTCAACAGCAGGTCACCTGCATGTGCGATACCCCCCCTAAGATGATTACTTGCGGACGGAAGATGGTTATGAACGTGGAGATTCCGGCGGCCAGTTTACTGATATAGTCATCGACGATCTGTTTAGCGAGGGAATCCCCTTGTTTAGCGGCCTCGAAAAGGATTTCTCCATTGACTTTATTTTCGTCTTCGCCGCAAAGTTTCCATATCAAGGTGTCCTTATTCTCTTGTAAGGCCTCTTTCATGATGCGGATTAATGCGGTAGATGAGCAATAAGCTTCCAAACAGCCTTTTTGCCCGCATGTGCAACGTTCGCCATTGTATACCAATTTGGTATGTCCAAGCTCTGCTCCCATATTATCGGCTCCGGAATAAATCCTCTTACCCATGATAATTCCGCCTCCGACTCCCGTTCCTAGCGTTAACATGATGGCATCGGTATATTGGCTGGCCGATCCGGCCAAGACCTCTCCATAGGTCGCGCAATTGGCGTCGTTGGCTATATAAGTAGGCAATGAGATATGCTTCTTTAAATAGTCGTAGATGGGGACATTCTTCCATCCGAAACAATTGGCATGTACCAAAAGGTTCGTCTTTGGATTTACGTAACTGGGCATGCCGATGCCCCAAGAAGAGATGTCTTCCATTTGCAAGCCTGCTTTGAGAACCGCTTTTTTGCTGACTTCCGCCATGTCGGTGGTGATCTCCTCGATCGTGCGTCCGGCTTGTGTCGGTATACTCTCCTTTGCGATAATCTGGTGATTCTCATCTACTACGCCAGCGACCATATTGGTACCGCCAACGTCCAGACCGAGATAATACTTGGTGCTTTCCATCTTTGCTCTTTATTTTATGAGGTCAATAGAGTGAATTATTTGTTGGCAAAGATAGAGGAGTTGTCTGCCCTAGACAATGTGAGGTTTAGCCTAAAATAATGGACTATTTTTGCATAAGTGCTCTTGTTGGTTAATGTGGCAATATAAAAAAAGGACCGGACGATGGGTATCGAACGGTCCTTTCTTTAATCTTTATGTCGTATGCTGTTATTCAGCTTCTTTTTCAGCAGCTTCCTTTTCTGCCGGAGCATCTTCCGGGGTGAAGTCAGTGATACCTGCGTTGATCAAGATGTTATACCAAGAGAGTAGTTTCTTGATGTCGCTTGGATAAACACGCTCACGATCATAGCTAGGCAATACCTCGGCAAAGTACGCACGCAATTGGTCTGTCGTGGCTTTGGAAGGTACCAAAGAGGCGGTTTTTCCCTCTTCCTTGTTCTTTACGCTAGTCAATACCTCATGCAAAGGCACTTCTGTTTCATCCGTATAGATTGCGATATCGCCTAATGAGATTACTTTATCTTTTGCGTATGCGGGTACTCTCTTGTTATCAGTCAGCGATTCAACGATCAACATGTTTTTTCCATGGGAAACCAGTTTATACAGACCGGGTTTTCCCGAAATAGACAAAATAGTCTTCAACATAATGTTTTTATTTTCTATTAGTGTTAAACTTCGAGGTGGCAAAGGTAATAAGAAAAAGTGGAATTCTTCCGTCATGAGGACAGTTAACTTCGTTGGAGAAGTATCTTAGGTGCATCGACAAAGTATCTTAGGTTCGTTGACGAAGTATCTTAGGTTCATTGGATGATGAAGGTAAGATACTGTAAAAGCCACTCGTCCCGCTATCGGTGATTATTGGGATTGAAGCCAACATAACAGTTTGCCTACTTGCGGTATAAGGGCCTGTCTGTTGTCATTATAGATAACGTAATCGGAGCGATCTTTCTTTTCCTCGTCCGACATTTGGCTGTTGATTCTGCGTTCGATTTCTTCTCTCGAGGCTGAGTCCCTCCCCAAGGCTCTTTCGATGCGGAGTTCTCTTGGGGCATAGACCATCAAGCTTATGTCTACCACTTTGTAGAAACCGGATTCGAATAATATGGCGGATTCGATGGCACATAAAGGGGAAGTCTGTCTCTCTACCCAAGCCGAGAAATGACGGTTTACCTCAGGATGAATGATCTGGTTGACCTGTTGTAATTGTTCCGGATTATTAAAGATGTGGGAGGCTAGAAGTTTCTTGTTCAATCCCTCATTCGTATAAATCTCCGGACCGAAAAGGGCTGTTAATTTCTCACGGATAACCGGGGAGTTATTTGTCAGCCATTTACTTTCCTCGTCCGCTATGTATACGGGTACACCGGATAACGCTAATAAAGAGGCTACGACGGATTTGCCGCTCCCGATCCCTCCTGTAATACCTATTTTAATCATGCTTATTGTTGTGTTCCAAAATAAATTCTACCTTATCTGGCAATAAGGTTGCCGTATGCACCCAGTCTGGTTTCTTGGTGAGTTTGACGGGTAGGGTACCAGATACGTTTTGCTCCAGATCCTCAAAAGGTATATGAATCGAGAACATATCTTCCGAAAGTCCTTTGAATCGGGACAAGGGCACACTGCAAGTCACTTTTACGACCGCCGGAAACATACGTACCGTATAATGTGGCGGTATATGACTGCAAGAGACAGGTATTTCCAATGTCTTCTCCGTGTACTCCTCTATCGGAATCGTGATGGATACACTTTCCGGATCGAAGTTAACGCCGTCTACCTTGATCAGTTGTACGGTTCTCGTAATGTTTTTATTCGCCTTTTTAACCTCGGTGAAGACCGTCTTAACCGAGGTCAGTGTATCCAAGATCGCCGCGGTGGCATAAGCGTTGATCTTTTGAGGGGTGATTCGGATATCCCCGGATAGTTGAAAGCCGGCTTCCAGATGAATATCGCCATTAAAGACGACCGGTATTTCCTTATGGACCCGCTGACTGAAATCCATATCTATTTGTTGCGGATCAAAACTTTGTAATGCCGTAGTGGCTATCAATTGTTTTTGAATATCGTTCTCGATCTGCCTTTTACTTACTTGAACCGAACCATTTTTCTCCTTCGTATTCTTCATGTTCACTTCAATCGGAGCAAACGATCTTCCAAAAGTATAGTTGAGTAAAACGCTACCCTTGTCTTTTACCTTTGCGGTAATCGTTTCCACCTCAGGGACATTAAACGCTATATCGACAGGTACGTTCTTATACTTAACCGGAAAAACAAGTTCTATCTCATATTCCTGCTGCAAGCTTTGGAGTAGCCAGAAACCGAAAGCCAAAAGGGCGAAAAAGAAAAAGACCAAGACCTCTTTCCATCTGTCTCCGTGGAAAAAAGCCTTAGTCTTTGCTTGGATAGACTTGAAGGAATTTTGTATGTTCTCAAGTCGTGACATATTCTGTAGTTAGATTATTTCTGCTGCTGAGCGTCTTCCGCTGAAGCGAAAATAGAAGTTTTATCTACACGGATACGTACTCCATCCGCTACCTCGATTAGCATATAAGTATCACCGATCTCTTTGATCTTTCCATAGATACCTCCGGCGGTAATCACTTTATCGCCTGTTTTCAACGCCTCACGTGATTTCTGGATTTCTTTTTGTTTCTTTTGTTGCGGACGGATCATGAAGAAATAGAAGATAGCTACGATAACTACCATCATCAAAATACCGGACCACTGACTTCCTCCAGCTGGAGCTTGAAGTAAAATACTGAGTAAGTTCATACTATAATAATCGTTTTACAAGTTAATATCAATAATGATATGCACAAATGTAATGATAATAATTAATCTTTGAGCAATAACTTCTCTTTTTTTAATTCGTTGACTATTGAATCCAGAATTCCGTTAATGAATGTTCCGCTTTTAGGTGTACTATAATACTTTGCGGCATCGATATATTCATTTAAGGTAACGTTGATGGGAATGGTCGGGAACGATAAAATCTCGGCTAAGGCGACTTGCATGATGATCAAGTCCATATTGGCGATACGTTCGGTTTCCCAATTCTTCATATGTTTGTCGATGCGTTCACGATATTCCTTACCTTTCAACAAACTTTGACGGAATAACTTGATTGCGAAAGCCTTGTCTTCCAAATCCTTGAACATTGGCAATAAGGCTTGTTTACTACCTTTCTTCTCCTCGAATTTCTTGATAGTCTTCAAGGCGAAAGTCTCTACGATCTCGATATCGTCGTTCCAGTAGATGCTTTTGTCTTCCAGATATTCCTCTATCATCTCGTTCCCACAGATTACTTTCTTGAAGATCTGGCGCCAGAACTCACGATCCGTCTCGTACGAGTCTTCTTCGTTTTTCAAGTATTCGGCGTAAATTTCAGAGCTTAAGATCGTATCCAATACGTTTTTAACAAACTCCTCGTCGTTACTCCATGAGAGACCTTGCTCGTCCACATACTTTTTCAACGTATCGTTTTCCGCTAATTGAGCGACAAAACGATTGTCTACGAAGCGTGTATTCGGGTTTAACTCCTCATCGGTAGGCATGTATTTGCACTTCCGGGTGTCAAGGATCCTTCTTTGCAGGTTGGTAACTTCGATAATTAGGAGTAAGAAATAATAATATAAGTCATATGACTTCTGAAGGCTGAAAAGCAATTCGTTTTCCGCAACTTTGAGGTCACCGTTTCCGTTTTGATAGTAAGAGTATACTATCTGTAAAACTTTAATGCGGATTAAAATTCTGTTGATCATCGTTTGAAGGAACTTCTTATTATAAATTAGGCTGCAAAGGTAGTCGTTTTTTCCATAAAAGAATCCGGATTTACTTAATTTTATATGTGTTAGATGATATTTTACAAATTTAGCCTCAATGGGCGTATTTTCGATCGTTAAAATAGTTGCTAATTAAAAAAAAATGCACATATTTGAAGCAAGTTCTATAAAGTGGGTGGGTTTTTAACGAATGTTAGCTGTCATGGAAGAATCAAGGAATAAAAAACATGTTGAAGGTGGCGACAGGGAGATTCTATACTCTAAAGCCATTAAAGCGGGAAAACGGATTTATTATCTGGATGTGAAGAGGAATTTGAAAGATGACCTATTCGTTGCCGTTACGGAAAGTAAGAAAATTCAATCAAAGGATGGTTTGCAAATCTCATTTGAGAAGCATAAGATTTTCCTTTATAAGGAGGACTTTGAGAAGTTCATGGAGGGAATGCAAGATGTAATCAGTTATATCAAGAACTCAAATCTGAAGAAATCCGCGGAAGACGTGGTGGAACCTGAAGAGGAGGAAACGATTCATGGCGATTCCCCAGAGGAGGATATGGCTTCCGGTGCTATAAAGTTGGATATTGAGTTTTAATGTAACACGAAGAGAAAAAGATAACGGGCTGTTTTACTCATGGAGAGAAACAGCCCGTTATGTGTTAGGAGCTTTCCGCAAAGGAAAATCCTATTCTTTGCTGCGAATTATTCAGCCGGGTGGATAGCCTCTGTAGGACATGCGTCAGCGCAAGTTCCACAATCTGTACACATTTCAGGGTTGATGCTGTATTTATCACCTTCTGAAATTGCTCCTACCGGACACTCATCAATACAAGTTCCGCATGCAATACAATCATCGCTAATTACGTAAGCCATTTTTTTAAACGTTTAAATTGATAACTATTAGTAGGTGCAAAAATATAGCTTTCTTTCTATTTAAAAAATATCTACTGGCTTATTTTCTTCAAAAATCTTCTTTTTTGCAATATCTTTGTCGGGTTTTCGTTATTAAACAAAATAGGTTGAGATTTGAGACGATTATTACTTATATTATATGTGGTAAGCTTGGCTACCATGGGAGCCATGGCTCAAAAGGAAAGGGTGAGGAATCAGCCGTACGCTGATTTGAAATGGCTTCATCTGGGGTTTCATGTGGGTATTCACTCGCAGGATTTGTTATTGACCCATACCGGTGTCATGACCAATGGAGAGACTTGGTTCGCGGAGATTCCTTCTTACTCACCCGGCTTTAGTGTCGGGGTGATCGGAGATATGTATATGAATCCTTATTTCAATTTACGTTTCACGCCTTCTATCCATTTCGGAGATAAGAAATTTAAGTTTCGGGAACAGGCTACGGGAGAGGAATTCATCACGAACGTTCGTTCCAGTTATCTGAATTTCCCCTTAGACGTTAAATATACGGCTTTACGCTTGAATAATTATCGTCCTTATTTGATCGGCGGTATCTATGGCTCCGTGGATATAGGCCGTAAGAAAGGTAATCCGATTTTATTGAAAAGCACGGACTTCGGATTTGAGTTTGGCTTGGGATGTGATATCTATCTACCCTACTTTAAGTTATGCCCGGAGCTGAAATTCTGTTTCGGATTGGTTAACCTATTGGAGAAAGATCGTCCGGACTTGGTAGATCAAGCAAATATCAAATATACGGATGCCTTATCGAAAGCTACATCCCGTATGGTGATCCTGACATTTAATTTCGAATAAATAACTCGATATAGATATAAGCGGCCGGAATAGCCATCATTACGCTATCGAAGCGATCCAGCATGCCTCCATGTCCGGGTAATACATGCCCGGAATCTTTCACGCCTAACGTACGTTTCATCAAAGATTCGATCAAGTCGCCCCAAGTCCCGAATACTACGATCGTGCCGGCTAATCCAAGCCATGTGTACCAGTTCGTGGCCGGCATGAACCAAGCGAATATTTGGGAGGTTATTAATACGAATGCCAACCCTCCGTAAAAACCTTCCCAGGACTTCTTGGGAGAGATACGTTCGAACAATCTTCTTTTTCCAAGCATAGATCCCACTAGATAAGCTCCCGTATCATTTACCCATACGAAAACGAAAATAGCCAAGGCAAAATAGGGGATATGTACGATCTCGCCCGGCGTATTAGGTACCGATGTAATAAAGTTTAGCAGAGAGAAAGAGCCTGCGCAATAGATTTGACCGAATAAGGTCAATGCCCAGTTATTGATTGGATTACTGGCTTTATCGTAAAGCTCGGTGATCATGGTATACATTAAGAATAAAAGATAGGGGAGAAATATATTGCCTCCAACCAAGCCATTGGCGTAACCGAATGTGGCGGCGAAGAGGTAGGCTCCCCCCAAGGAACTGACAAATCGTTTGATGGCGGCATTCTCATAATGTTTGACCAATCCGTAGAACTCCCATAGAGAAAGTCCGGTAATGAGTCCAAATACCGTAAGAAAATAATAGGAGTGGAAATAGATCGCACCGACCAATACCGCGACGAAAATAATGCCAGTCAATGCACGTGTAATCAGATTTTTCAAAACAATAGTGTTTTTGCTTGTTTGTAATTTTGGCTGCAAATATAACTAATAAATTGATAATACAGCAATAAGGAAGGCTGGATAGTAACTTTTGATCAAAGATACGCCCCAGCCTTACTTGTTATGAATGTCTTGACTTTGGTCAAGCTATTTTCCCTGTCTTGTTTTCTTCGGTAGGAGTATCGGTTACGTTTTCCATTGTTGCGTCCGCTTTCGCCTCCTTATCCGCATTCTCCTTGTTCTTTCCGTTAGCCTTTTCCTGCAACTCCAGAATCTCTTGGGAACGGGAGATCCAGGCTCGTTTCCCGAAGATATGCTCTACATCTTCCGAGTAGATTACCTCACGATCCAATAATACCTGCGCAAGTTTACTATGTCCTTCCTTATTCTCGGATAATATCCGTTTTGCCCTGTCGTATTGCTCATTGATGATCTTCTGTACTTCCGTATCGATCAATTTCGCAGTCTCCTCACTATAAGGCTTGGTGAATCCCCAATCCTGTCCGGTGGAGTCGTAATAGTTCAAGTTTGGAAGTTTATCGCTCATACCGAAGTAAACGACCATCGCATATGCTTGTTTCGTGACACGTTCCAAATCGTTGGATGCGCCTGTGGATATTTTTCCCAAGACTAATTCCTCTGCGGCACGTCCTCCTAAAGTAGCGCACATCTCGTCCTGCAATTGCTCGCGGGTGGTGATCTGTCTCTCTTCCGGCAAATACCATGCCGCACCTAATGCCTTACCACGGGGAACGATTGTCACCTTAACCAGCGGATTGGCATGTTCCAACAACCAACTTAACGTAGCGTGACCGGCCTCATGGTTCGCGATACATTTACGTTCTTCCTCCGTCGTGATCTTTGAACGTTTTTCAAGACCACCGACAATGCGGTCTACCGCATTCATGAAGTCTTCTTTCTGTACGAATTTCTTTCCGTTACGGGCGGCGATCAAAGCGGCTTCATTACAAACATTAGCGATATCAGCACCCGAGAAGCCCGGAGTCTGCCTTGCTAGGAACTCAGCATCTACGCTTTCATCTATCTTGATCGGACGCAAATGCACCCCGAATATCTCTTTACGTTCATTCAAATCCGGTAATTCAACATGGATTTGTCGGTCAAAACGTCCGGCACGCAACAACGCTTTATCCAAAATGTCCGCACGGTTTGTAGCGGCTAAGATAATAACACCACTGTTAGAGCCGAAACCATCCATTTCGGTCAACAACTGGTTCAACGTGTTCTCACGCTCATCGTTGCTATTCATATTCGCGTTCTTCCCACGGGCACGACCTACCGCATCGATCTCATCAATAAAGACGATGCAAGGAGATTTTTCCTTCGCTTGGCGGAATAAGTCACGCACACGGGAGGCGCCTACACCGACAAACATCTCCACGAAATCAGAACCAGACAAGGAGAAAAACGGCACATTAGCTTCTCCGGCAACAGCCTTCGCCAATAATGTCTTACCGGTTCCCGGAGGGCCTACCAATAATGCACCTTTGGGTATCTTACCTCCTAATTCGGTATATTTTTCCGGATTCTTTAAGAAAGAGACGATTTCCTCTACCTCTTGTTTCGCTTCCGCCAATCCGGCGACATCCTTGAATGTCACCTTACGGTCATTATCTTTATCAAAAAGCTGAGCTTTTGCCTTACCAACGCTGAACACGCCACCCGGACCTGCGCCGGTACCACCGGACATACGTCTCATCAAGAACATCCATACACCGATCAATAAGATAATCGGGCCGAATGAAACCAAGAAATTCCAGATAGCGTCATCGCCTTCCTCGAACCGGACTTGTGTATCGATATGACTATCGGCTACCGCTTTGTCATAGAAATCGGAAAACTTGTCGGCTGACGGGATCTTTACGTATACTTTCGGAGAAACCCCGATTTTAGAAACGTCCATATTCCCAAAGACCTGTTCTGTCTTTCCATTTTTCACTGTAGCCTCCACCAAGTTCTTCTTGTTGTAGACTGTCATTTTATCGAATACGTTTTCCTGCGCTAGTTTCTGGAACTCTGTCCAGCCTAGCTCTTTCGTTCCCGAAGAATCATTTGTCATGTATAGGGCAACAAGCATGATGAAGATCAACCCGTACATCCAATACAAATTAAAGCGGAACATCTTAGGTTTCCCGCTCTTCGGTGTTTTATTAAACATGTCGTTTTTATTTTCCATAAGAGATTATCATCAAATATTTAGACCGGCTTAATCAATGTTAGGTACTTGTATAACCTTCGAGTCTGCCCAAAGGTTCTCCAAGTTATAAAATGCACGTTGTTCCGGCAAGAATATATGTACAAGAACCGTGCCATAATCCATGCCGATCCATTGAGCGCCCTGTGTACCGTCAATAGACAAAGGCTTCTCATTTGCATTCTTGCGTGCGAAATCCCATACGGAATCGGATAAAGCAGAAACTTGGGTAGGAGTGTTTCCCTCACAAATAACCATATATTGACAAATGGCACCAGAAGTCTGGCTTAAATCTACTGTTACAATATTTTTGCCTCTTTTTTCTTGAAGGCCTTCAACAATCGTTTTTACTAATTCTTTTGTTTGATCCATTTATTTCTATTGATATAATTTTCCAAGTCGCAAATATACTTCTTAATTCGTTACATACGTCTTTTTCTTTCATTAATATATGTGTAATAGCTTGTTTGAGACTATCTCCTCGATTGTTATAAGCTTTTAAAAAAACACGTACGTCTTTTTGAGAAAACATGTACGTGTTTTATCCGAAAGACGTACGTGTTTTTTCTGGACATTTTTTTCGAAGGTTTATTTGCAAATTTTGAAAAAGTATATACCTTTGCACTCGCTAACAAGAGAGTTGGTGATTTGTTAAATATTGTTCTATGGTGTAATGGTAGCACAACAGATTCTGGTCCTGTTTGTCCTGGTTCGAATCCAGGTAGAACAACATAAAAAAGCCTCGTTATTCGATAAGAGTAGCGAGGCTTTTTTGTTGTAGATATCATGTTTTTATTTGTAACGAAGCCATTTGGACATCTCCTTTATACTGGGTTTCTTACCATACATGAGAATGCCTACACGGTATATTTTGGCGGAAAACCAAGTGAAACCGATGGATGATATATACAAAAATCCAATGGAAAGTAGTATTTCCCACAAAGGCACCTCGAATGGCACCCGGACCATCATCACGATCGGAGAGGTGAAGGGGATCATGGAGCACCAGAAAGCTAATGGTCCGTCAGGGTTTTCCATGCTATAGATTCCCGCATAGAGGGCGAAAACTAAAAGGAGCGTGACTGGTAGCATGAATTGTTGCGTGTCTTCTTGGCCGTCTACAGCTGATCCGATAGCGGCGAATAAGGAAGAATATAATAAGTAGCCGCCTATGAAATAAGCGATAAACAAGATGCCTATCTCGGTGAAGTTAATCGTATGAAGCATTTCTATCCATTCATTTCCCGGCTGCTGGGCTGCGATAACCGTCATGTTAGGGGTTGTGTTAAGTGCCATGCTTGATTGCAAGATCTCGCTTTCCATACCTCCTCCCAAAAAGAAAGTTCCCCCGGTGATGAGAATAAAGGTCATAACCGCCCAAAGGAATACTTGCGTAAGCCCGACAAAACCGATTCCTATAATTTTACCCATCATTAAGTCGAAAGGTTTGACGGACGAGATCATAATCTCGATGATCCGGTTCGTCTTTTCTTCCATAACCCCTTGCATGACCATTCCTCCATAGATTAGGATGAACATATAGATAAGCATGGTGAAAATTACTCCGGTTATGGATGCCACTACGGACGAGGATTGCTTTTCGCTTCCGTCATCCCCCCATTTGATCGTTTGTATGTTGAAATCTACTTTACTTTCTTTTATGATCTCTTGTAGATTGGGGATATTGAATGTTGCCAGTTTGTCACTCTCTATCTGCTTCTTTAATGTCATATTGACGAGTCGGCTCAAATCCGCCGGGATTTGTTTCTTGGAATAGAGGGTTGCGTTTTTCGGATTTTTCTGCAAGTCGTCGGAGATGTTGAGAAATGCGAATATCTCCTTTTCCGACATTTGCCTGTACTTATCCATATCTTTGTCGCCGTTGATAAAACGATAGCTTTCCGTATCCTCGAACAACGGGGCGTATTTGCCGGTGGCGTCGAGTATGGCGACTGTATGAACCTCATCTCCCTTGATGGAAGAGAGCCATAGGGGGACGAACGCAAGTGCAGCGAATAGAAACGGTGTGAGGAACGTGAGCAGGATAAATGACTTTTTACTTACTCTCCGGAGATATTCCCGTTTGATGATTAATCCAATTTTGCTCATACTTTTGATGTGTTTGTACCGGAAACGGTGTTGATAAAAATGTCATTCATAGAAGGGATCTCCTCCGTGAAGGAAAGAATCTCATATTGGGACGCCAGCCGGGTAAGCCAATCGGAGTTACTGATATTTTCTTCCTTGCGTATCCTTAACTCCTCAATACCTCCAGTCTCCTTGCGTACATTTAATATATAGGTATTACTCTTAAACCGTTCCCGTACCTCCTTGACATTGCCGGACAGGACGACCTCAGAGCGATTGATTAAAGCAATCTCGTCACAAATCTCCTCAACGGAGGACATGTTGTGAGTTGAGAATATAATGGTATGTCCGGTCGCCTTCAACTCCAATATCTCTTGTTTAAGGCGATCGGCGTTGACCGGATCGAATCCGCTAAATGGCTCGTCAAAGATCAATAGCTCGGGTTCGTGTATCACGGTAATGATGAACTGCACTTTCTGCTGCATACCTTTCGACAGCTCTTCCAGTTTGCGATTCCACCAAGGCATGATGTCAAATTTCTCGAACCAACGGGTCAAACGACTGCGTGCCTCTGGGTAGGAGAGACCTTTCAATTGTGCCAGATAGATCGCCTGCTCCCCGACTTTCATCTTTTTATACAACCCTCTCTCTTCCGGCAAGTAACCGATCTGGTAGATGTCTTCCGGGCTGGATTCATGGCCGTTGAAGCGAACGATTCCGCTATCCGGTGCCGTAATCCGGTTGATGATCCGGATCAAGGTCGTCTTGCCCGCCCCGTTAGGCCCCAGTAATCCAAAGATTGTTCCTTGAGGAACTTGGATACTTACCTTGTTTAGCGCCAGATGTCCGGCGTACTGTTTTACCACGTTTTCTGTCTCAAGGAAATTCATAGATGTTTTTTTATTACATTTTTAATACGATACGCTCACCTAGCTCTTTGCAGAGCACGTTCTTGATCTCGTTGAGGTGGGCGTTCTGTTTCATTAAATCAAAGATCTGTTCCATGTCACCCTTGTTTTGAGCCTCTTTGATTTTCGCTTGGATATCCTTTATCTTATAGAGGATATAGGCATCTTTCATGGAATAGATTTCCCGGGGTACCAAGTAATCCAATTTATCTTCTTCTTGCTCCAGTTCCCTGAACTTCGTATGATATTTACTAAGCTGGTACTTATCGCTGATAAGGTTGGCGGCAAGCCGGCTGATGTTCGGGTCCGGATGGGCAAGGAAATAACGACTGGCCATAAAGCCCTCGTTTTGACAATGTTCAGCAGCTTCGTCCAGCATTTGTTTGAA
>OHHM01000361.1_pt1 | contig 18928 bp, 18 predicted proteins | sample 1568091 | NCBI WGS metagenome assembly OHHM01 (sample SAMEA3879525, study PRJEB24766) | human gut metagenome | biome: human-associated habitat; feature: feces | place: USA | collected 1985/1987 | reverse complement strand
TCTACTATAATTTCATGAAAAAATCTGTTGCAAATGCAACAAATCAATAAAATTGTATACTGTATCCCAAAAAATACATAACTTTAGACAAACAATACTATACCAGAAAAATTGAAAAATGATACAGGAAAATACAGGGCTTGCCAAAAAAAACAAAATGTATTATGCTGATAAAAGCGAATAAAAATGCGCAGAATACTTTTAATATGAAAGTATTACAGATAATAAGGAGGAAAATACAGATGAAGATTGAAAAGACAATGCTCATCGGCGAGCTGATCCAGATGCATGAGCTGATCCCTCAGATGCTGATGGGCGCTGGTATGCACTGCTTAGGCTGCCCGGCTTCTCAGGCTGAGTCTCTGGAAGAGGCCTGCATGGTACATGGGATTGACTGCGATACCCTGGTATCCCAGATGAATGAAATTCTTGCTGATAAGTAAGACAGGTCTGCATATGCGGAGACAGGATAGGGCTGCTTTAAGATGCTTTTGGGGCATTTAAGGCAGTCTTATTTTTACGATAGGAGGTATTTGGAGAAATGGGGCGTTTTAAACCCTTTGCAGCCTGTGTGTTTCCGGCCGTATTTGCCTTTGCGCTCTCCGGGATCTATGCGATCGTAGACGGATTTTTCGTAGGACGCAGCATTGGAGATACGGGACTTTCGGCCATCAATATTGCATATCCGGTCACTGCCCTGATCCAGGCAGCGGGTACAGGGACCGGTATGGGAGGAGCGGTTATGTATTCCGTTCGTCTGGCAGAAAAGAGGGACAGCGAGGCGGAGAATTTTATGAAGGGCGTCTTTTTTTATCTTGCCCTTACAGGCATTCTGCTTACAGTCATTTTATTTCCCTTAACAGACCCTCTGCTGTCCCTTATGGGAGCAGATGGAGAGCTGATGAAGCCCGGACGGGAATATCTGTCCGTTATTGTTCTGGGTTCTGTTTTTCAGGTCTTTGGAACCGGCGTTGTACCGCTGATCCGCAATCAGGGAAAATCGGTACAGGCCATGTACTGTATGATCGGCGGTTTTGTGACTAATATTTTTTTGGATTATCTCTTTGTCTGGGTTTTACGGCTTGGAATGGCGGGAGCGGCCTGGGCCTCTGTGGCAGGACAGGCCGTCACCATGGCAGGCGGCCTTTTGTGTATGAGAGGGCAGAAAATCCCGGTGGGGATCCCGCGCCAGGCGCTTTCCGTTTTTTTCAGCATTTGGCGGATCGGGCTGGCTCCCTTTGGAATTACCATGTGCCCGATGATTTCGCTGCTCCTTATGAACCGGGCGTCCCTTCAGTACGGAGGTTCTGAAGGTGTGGCCTGCTATGCCTGTATTGCCTATGTGATCACAATTATGTATCTGATCCTTCAGGGGGTGGGGGATGGGAGTCAGCCTCTGATGAGCCGCTTTTACGGCGAGGATAATAAAAAAGAGGTCCGCATTACGCGGACCATGGCGTATGCAGCCGCCGCCGTCATGGGAGTGGCGCTGGCAGTGCTTTTGTATTGGTGCAGAAACGGGATCGGAGTTCTGTTTGGAGCATCCGAAACCGTATCTCTGGCAGTTGGAACGGATCTGTATATATTTCTGGCGGCGGTGCCGTTTCTGGCCTTTCTGCGAGTTACAACTGCTGGCTTTTACGCCACAGAACAGACCCGATTTTCCTATATGATCGTTTATGGAGAACCCATATTTTTAGCCCTTCTGCTTCCTGTGCTCCCGGCCTGGATGGGATTAAAGGGCGTCTGGTGGAGCCAGACCGGAGCCCAGATCCTTACGGCCCTTATGGGCTGGGGGCTTAAGCTCTGGTCAGACCGGGTGCATGGATACACTGCAGATGCGGTTTAATCCAGATCCTTTGGCAGCAACAGATTCAGTGTCACTGCAGTAAGGGTAGCGATTACTACGGGAGAGGTTCCGAAAATGGTTTTCGCCCATTCCGGGAACTGTGCGAAGCAGTCTGCTACCTGGATTACGCCGATGCCCAGGGCAACGGATAAGCCTACAACGGCTGTATTTCTGGTATTAAGTCCTTCTTTTACCACAAGCTTGATGCCGGTCATGGCGATCATGGCAAATACGGATACGGTAGCGCCGCCCAGTACGCAGGAGGGAACAGTAGTCAGCAGGGCAGAAAACTTGGGAATCAGTCCTGCCAGCACGATCATCACTGCAGCCAGTCCCAGAACCACGCGGTTTACGACCTTTGTCATGATGACAATACCTACGTTCTGGCTGAAGGTTGCAGTAGGAAGTCCGCCGAAGAGGGAGCCGATGATACTGATGATACCGTTTCCGATGATGCCTCCGGACATTTCTTCAGATTGAACCGAACGGTTTAATCCGCCGCCTGCGGTTGAAGTAAAGTCGCCCATGATTTCCAGAGAGCCCACCACAAACATGATCGCCATGGAAATGATGGCTGTAATGTCAAATTTCATTCCGAAGTATAAGGGTGGGGTGAACTGGAACCAGCTGGCCTCGCCTATGCTTTCAAAGGAAATCATTCCCAGCGCAAGTGCTGCCAGATAGCCGCAGACAATGCCGATGAGGATAGAGGCCATCTTGCAGATTCCTTTTGTAAAATAGTTAAAAAAGGTTACAATTACCAGTGTAAAGATTGCCAGAGCCCAGTTTTTTACGCTTCCGAAATCCGGCGCTCCGGAGCCTACCGCCATATAGGTAATGGCGGTAGGGTACAGGGAAAGTCTGATGGTAAATACCACTGTTCCCGTTACCAGAGGAGTGAAAATTTTACTTAGCTTATTATAAAATAATCCTACAAGGATTGCCACAAAGCCGCCTGCCAGCTGTGCTCCCAATATGGTGGGCATTCCGAACTGTGCTCCCAGGGCAATCAGCAGGGGCACATGGGCAAAGCTGGCGCCCATGATAACGGGAAGCTCTGAGCCGCAGAGCCGGAAGGGTGGAAAGAGCTATATGAGTGTGGCAAGCCCGGAGATCAGCAGAGAGGCCTGAATTAAGCGGACCTGATCGGATGCGCTTAATCCGGTGACTCCGGAAAGAATAATGGCCGGTGTAACGCAGCCCACGATCATGGCGACTACATGCTGGGCGGCCAGAGGAAGGGCCTCTGAAAACCGCGGGATGCCGTTTACTTCTGTTACTTTAGCGTATTGCTTCTGACTCATTTTACCTTCTCCTTTCTGTGGACTGTGGCCTTATGGCTGATTGAGATAGTCAGTCACAAGAGCATTTGCCTCCTCTGTAACTTTCTCTTCATCAATTCCGGTGAGCTTTCCTTCTTTCACCACAACATTTCCATTTACAACCGTATAATCCACGCTGCTCTTTAAACCAACGGTGCAGAGCATGGAGGTTACGTCAAACTGAGCGCCCACCAGCTCCAGCCGGTTTAAGTCAACAAGGAAGAAGTCGGCAGCCATACCGGGAGCAATCCGTCCCAACTTTTCACGGCCTAAAAGGCTGGCGCTGCCTGCAGTTGCCATTTTTAAGATATCATATCCGCCGGGGGCCTGATTGCTGCTGTTTAAGCGGTGGAGAAGGTAGGCCACGCGCATTTCCTCCAGCAGGTTGGAGCCGTCATTGCTGGCGGAGCCGTCTACCGCAAGGCCTACGGGAACACCCAGTTCAAGCATTTGAGGAATCTTCGCAATGCCTGAGGACAGCTTCATGTTTGAAATCGGACAGTGGGCAACTCCGGTTTTGGTTCGGGCCAGATATTTAAGCTCTTCATCAGTAAAATGAATTCCGTGAGCATACCATACGTCATCCCCTGTCCAGCCCAGGCTTTCCATATATTCCAGAGGGCGCATATGAAAATGGCTTAAGGTGAAATTTTCCTCATCCTTCGTCTCTGCCAGATGGGTGTGGAGGCGTACCTTCAGCCTGCGGGCCAGCTTTGCAGATTCGCGCAGCAGCTCTCCGGATACGCTGAAGGGAGAACAGGGAGCCAGAGCTACCTGATGCATGGCATAAGGGTTCGGGTCGTGGAACTTCTTTACGGCCTCTTCGCAGTCGGAGAGGATTTCATCCACGGTCTGAACCACGCTGTCAGGAGGAAGCCCTCCATCCTTTACGCTTAAATCCATGCTTCCTCTGGTGGCGTGGAAACGGATGCCCAGGGCGTCGGCGGCTGCAAACTGGGCGTCCAGAATTCCCTTATTATGGCCCTTTGGGAATACATAGTGGTGATCCAGACAGGTAGTACAGCCATTTTTAAGCAGTTCGCCCATACCTGTAAGAGAGCTGTAGTATGCTACGTTCTCGTTTACATTTTTCCATATTTCGTATAAAGTTTTCAGCCATGGAAACAGCTCCATGTTCTGTACCTGAGGTAAATTCCGACTGAATGTCTGATATAAATGATGGTGTGTATTGATTAAACCGGGATACATCACCATATGGGATGCGTCGATCACATCATCCGCTGTCATGTCCTCCTGCCCGATCCGGACAATGATTCCATCCTGTACCAACACATTTACGCCATTCAGTACGCGGTCATCTGTGTCACATGTTACAAGATGTTTTACATTTTTGATAAGCAGTGTTTTCATATCACTGACCTCCTTAAAATCATCTGTGCATCATTGACTATATGACTGGTATACTGCTGGCGGTAAAAGGGAAACCATAAACCCAGCTATGTTTTAGACAGCTATATAGATATGATCTTGTCAAAGAACGATGCTTCCACGACAGTCTGCCGTGTGTGTTATAATTATAACAATCAAAAATGGGAGATACAATGTCAATAAGTACAGAATAAACCTCAAAAAAATTGGTAATATCTAACAAAAATTGGTCAGAAAAAAGCAGCTCCCTGTGAGGAACTGCTCTTAACGTATGTTTGGCCTGCAAGGGCCTTCGGATCATAGGCTGTTATCGGATGAGCTGCAGCTTTTTAAGCGCATCCTCCCGGATGACGGTTTCATAATGTTCCTTAAAGTAGGCTTCACCTGCAGAATCTCCGGCCAGTTTTTTGCCATATTCTGCCAGTATGTTGCATATTCTTGAGAAACCGTGTTCATCTGAATCCCTGCGATCCAATACCAGATAATACTGGCGTGTTCCGGGCTTTTTATAAAGTGCATTGGCGACTGTGCAGATATCAGCGACAGCGGCTGCGGCTTCTGCTGCACGATCCAGATCCTCAAATAGAAAGATCCTCAGCGGTTTTCCGATCTGTTTTGTGGAAGCGGTTTCACTATCAGCAGGAACCTGAGGGCTGTCCGTCATATCAGCCATATGCTGGGAAAGAAGGCGTCCCAGATCACCGGCTCCCTCTAAAAATTCTCCGGCCGGGTCAGGCAGGATCTCTTCCTGTGTTTCTTCTGCAGCAGGAGAGAACCGGGCAAACCGTGTGTCAAGCTCTTCGGGATCCTCTATCTTAGTGATCACCAGCATAATGCTTTCAGAAGAAAGAGGAATGGCCTCTACCATCAGGGGAATATCCTCTGCTTCAAAACCTACTTCATTGGAAGCGCGCTGAATCATCTCGCGGAACAGCTTTTTTGCTTTTTCCGTACCGTAAGCCAGTTCGACAATATTGATATTACGGGCGCTCAAGTCAAAGCTGGTGAGCGTACACCGTATTTGATTTTCGTTGATTCGTTCTATCTTCATCGGATCACTTCCTGTTCTGTATATATTTAAAAATGGGTAAACTTCTACAACATAAATATACTACATAACAGGGGGAAATATCAACTGTTTTTCGGTGGTTATCCTCTCGACCATAGACAAGTTACAAAAAATAGAGTAACATTTCCACATGAGATGATATTGTAACGAAAGGAGGGGGAGACAGAGAAGGAGATACTGTTTGGTAAGTATGAATTGATCCAAAAAGCAGGCTCAGGACGTACAGGTACAGTCTGGAAGGCCCGCCATCTGGGGCTGAATGAGTACCGGGCGGTTAAATGTGTGCCCAAGTACAAGGTGGATCACGCTGCTTTCTGCGCGGAGGCCATGGTGCTGAAGAATCTCGATCATCCGGGGATTCCGCTGGTTTATGACTTGGAGGAGGATGCAGATTACTTTTATCTCATTGAAGAATATCTGGAAGGCTGTTCTCTATATGCCCTGATAAAAGATCAGGGTACACTTCAGGAAGATTTGGCAGTTCGGTATGGACTGCAGATCTGTTCTCTTGTTGAATATTTACATCATTCTTGCAATCAACCCATTTTACATTTAGATCTACAACCGAATAATCTGATCATCTGGAATGATACGGTGCGCCTCATTGACTTTGACCATGCGGCGGATCGGATCAGTGCCAATGCCGCCAGGGTACGATACGGCACAGAAGGCTGTGCAGCGCCTGAGCAATATACCTCAGACCATCCGTTAGATGAACGGACAGATATCTATGCCATTGGTGCGGTCCTTCGATTTATGGTAAAGGGAACCCTGAAGCCGGACGCTGAAAACGGACTCATGCTGCGGGAACCTTTGGAGGCGGTGATCAGAAAATGCATGGAACCGGATATGGAGCTGCGTTATCAGACTGCGGCGGAGACAGGAAAAGCTCTGGGACAGCTTTTGGCTGCAGAGCAGGCAAAGGGGTGTCTGAAAAGGGATCAGAGGAAAGCAGAAGAAAAGTCGATATCATCTCACAGGATCATCTTGACGGGGAACCGGCCCGGAGCAGGTGTGACCCATCTGGCCCTGGGGCTTTGCGTTTATTTAAAAAGCCATGGAGTCCGCGTGCTGTATGAGGAAAGGAATCGTACAGGGGCTGTAAGGAATCTTGCAAAGGCTCTGGGGGGAGTTCGAAGCGGAAGGGACGGGATCCTGAATATGAAGGGGCTTGATATCATGCCCTGGTATGGTCCGGCGGCCTGTTTTGAGGAGCCGAAACGGGACTTTGATATTATACTAAAGGACTTTGGAACAGACTGGAGAAGCGCTGGAGAGGATTTAAAAAGAGAAGGCGGGGTCTGTCTTGGAATTGTCTGTCAGAGCCTGTGGGAGAGGGGATTGACAGACAGGATGGCAGAGGAGCTGATCGGACTGGAATCGGTGCTGCAGAAGCCATATCCCTTGATCCTGGTAAAACGCGGGACAAAAAGGAGGGGAGAAAAGCCTGGGAGCCTGTATAGAAGGGCAGCTGTATTTGCCAGTCCATATTATGAAGATCCGTTTCATCCTGATTTGGTGGCGGCAGGTTTTTTTGAGGCTGTCTGGAAGGAAATTTCTCTTTTCCTGCCTGCCGGGAAAATGGAAGGGGGAAGGAGAAAATGCTGGGGAAAAAGTCGCCGGCAGTAAATACGCGCAGTCCAAGGATAACCGGTATCTGCGGGGCGGGAAGGTCTGTGGGAACCACTCATCTGGCAGTTTGGAGCGCTAATTATCTGGCAAGCTGCTGTCAGAAAAAGACAGCGGTGGTGGAGTGGAGTTCCCATAGTGATTTTGTCCGCCTGTGTCTGGATGATAAAAATGGACAGACTGCCAGGGCTTTTCGGCTGTTGGAGGTAGATTATTACCCACAGGGAGAAAAGGAAGCTCTGGCATCCTGTATCCGATCCGGATATGAAGAGATACTGATCGATTTTGGCCCCGTGAGACAGGAAATACGCGCAGAATGGTTCCGGTGCCAGATACGGATTCTGACAGCATCCCTGTCAGAATGGAAGCTTGAAGCATTTTTGGAATTTCTTGCAGAGGAAGAAGAACTGGGAAAAGGATGGAATTGTATGGCTGCCTTTGGCAGTAAGGCCATAAGACATGAGATAGAAAAGCAGTTTCGGATTCCGATAGAGAAAATTCCGTTTTCAGAGGATGTATTTCAGGTAGATAAAACAGCCATGGCGTGGTTTGGAAAACGGTTTCCATGATTCGGCCTGTACAGAAGAAAACCGGTTTCCGTTGCAAAAGAGAATATCAGCAGTTGTTTTTTTCTTAAAGGGAGTATATGTCACGTTTTGCCTCCAGACTGTAAGAAAGGAACATCTGCAGGGAGGTTATATAATGTATGGTAAAGAATCTGGAGAAGTCAGGACACAGCAAATGAACTATCTGGATGGTCTCAGGCGATTCAGAGATAAGGGAGTTTCTGTTCTGGTAGATGGGATGGAATGTCTGGAAGAAGAATGGAGCCGCATTTTTGAAACGGGAGAGGACGGAGGTTTCTACATGGGGGATTTTATCTGCTCAGAACAGGGCAGCTTAAAGGAAATCCGTTTTGACCGAGTATACTTGACAGATTCCGGACAAACCAGAAGATAACAAAAGAGGCTGCAATAGCCTGTACATATTCAGATACCGACGGAAGCTGCTGCCGTATGGGACAAGAAGATACCGTCCCGGCCTGCAAGCAGGCAGCAGCTTACCGGCGGTATTTTTGCGTGCACATATTTTTTGCTCCTCTTTCCGGGGATTCTATGATAAAATAGAAACCAGATATACGGACGGGGCCTTTTGGGGCGCACAGACAGGATCGGAGGAAAAAATGAGGAGCAGAAGAAGAAAAAGACGCAGTTTCGGCCCGCTTCTTGCGGTGGTTTTTCTCCTTCTTCTGATTGCGGGAGCAGCGGCAGGCTTTGTGATCGGAAGACGGTATATGCCGGGAAAAGAGATGGCGGATAAGGCAGAGTTATTTCATATAAAGGGCAGTCAGGTGGCGATCCTTTTAAATAATGAGCTTCAGGAAGAAAAAGGAATTTATGAAGATGGACAGGTATATCTGCCCATAAGCTGGGTAAACGAATATGTGAATGAGCGGTTTTACTGGGATGAAACGGAAAAGCTGCTGGTATATGCGCTGCCGGAGGAAATTGTATACGCGGATGAGTCCGATATGGGAGAACAGGGGCCTCTTTTGAAGGTAAAAGAAGGGGAAGCATACCTGTCGTTGGGACTGATCATGAATTATTCAGATATCCGTCAACAATCCTTTGATACCAGCCAGATCAAACGTGTATTTATAGACACGGTATGGGGGACTGTAAAAACCGCTCAGGTCCGCAAAAAAAGTATCCTCAGGGTAAAGGGCGGAATCAAGAGCGACATCATTACAGAGCTTTCTGAAAAAAGTACGGTTCAAGTGCTGGAATCTATGGATAAATGGTCTAAAGTGAGAACGGAAGACGGTTATATCGGATATGTGCAGAACCGGCGTCTGGAAAAGGAACAGGAGATCACGCCTCAAAGTCAGTTTGAAGCGCCGGTTTATACAAGCATTTCCATGGATGAAAAGGTGCGTCTGGGATTCCATCAGGTTACCAGAAAGGAAGCAAACAGCACTCTTAAGGAATATGCACAGACGGCAGAGGGGATGAATGTGATTGTTCCCACCTGGTTTAATGTGATTGGAAATGACGGCACTTACACTTCTCTTGCCAGCAGGGATTATGTGGAACAGGCCCATGATATGGGGCTTAAGGTATGGGCTATGGTGGAAAATGTGAGCACTAAAGAGAGCGTGAAAGAGCTGGATACAAAGAAGCTTATGTCTGTGACCTGTAACCGCAGAAAACTCATTGAAAATCTGATGAAAGAGGCAGATACCTATGGGTTTGACGGTTTCAATCTGGACTTTGAAAGCCTGAAGGCAGAAGCCGGTCCCCATTATGTTCAGTTTATCCGGGAAATGTCTGTGGCCTGCAGAAAAAAAGGGCTGGTGCTTTCGGTGGATAACTATGTGCCATCAGCATATACCGTCTTTTATAACAGGAGAGAGCAGGGGATCGTAGCAGATTATGTGATCGTTATGGGGTATGATGAGCATTATGCCGGCGGCGAGGCAGGTCCCGTGGCATCCTTTCCCTATGTAGAAAAGGGCATTGCAGATACGCTGAAAGAAGTTCCGAAGGAAAAGGTGATCAACAGCGTTCCTTTTTATACAAGGATATGGACGGAAAAGGATGGAAAAACCACATCCAAGGCCTATGGGATCCGGGATGCAAAGAACTGGATTAAAGAAAACAATATAGAACTGGAATGGCAGGATGACCTGGGAGTATATTATGGGGAGAGCTCCAATGAAAACGGAGTACAGTCCGTCTGGATGGAGGAGGAGAAGTCGCTGGGGCTTAAGGTTGATCTGATCAATGAATATGATCTGGCGGGAGCAGCCTGCTGGAAGCTTGGCTTTGAGGATCGCTCCATCTGGGAAATCGTGTCTCAGGTAAAATAGAAACAGTCAATAGTTAAGGCTGTATGACGAGGGGGAAATGTTATGAAGGGAAAGAGATGGATCGCCGTGGCTCTTGTGTGTCTGGCTGGTGTGGGAATCGGGGGATGCAGTATATTTACAGGGGCGCCGGGAGATGTCAGGGAGGAAAGCGAAACTATGGGAGAGGATGGATTAGTGGTCCCGTCTGCTTCCTCACAGGAAACGGAGGAAAGCAGTCAGACAAAGCCCACAAAAACGGAGCCGGAATCCATTCCGCCTTTCCCGGATGCAGAACGGGAAACGAAAGCAGAACCGATGGAGGATGGAGAGAGAATTGTCCTGATGACAGATGTCCATTATCTGGCAAGATCTCTTACAGACCGGGGAAGCTCTTTTCAAAATGAAATTGAACATGGGGATGGAAAGCTGACTCATTATGTATGGGAAATCGTAGATGCGGCTTTTGATGAGATCGAGCTGCTTACGCCGGATGTGCTGATCGTGAGCGGGGATCTGACATTAAATGGAGAAGTAAAGAGCCATGAGGAATTTGCTGCTCTTTTGGATGAGGTAGAGCGCAGAGGCATCAGCGTACTTGTGATACCGGGAAATCATGATATCAACAGCCGATGGGCATCCTCCTATATTGGAAAAAAGAGAGAGCCGGTCCAGACCATAGACGCAGGTGGATTTGCCAGTATCTATGCACAGTTTGGCTATAATGAGGCTTCAGAGCGCGATCCTTATTCCTTAAGCTACACCTATGATCTCAGCCCCTCCATGCGCCTTCTGATGCTGGATACCTGCCAGTATTCGCCGGTAAGCAAGATTGGTGGAATGATCGGGACAGAAACGTATGAATGGATTGACAGGCAGCTGGAAAAAGCCAGAGAGGACGGTGTGATCCTGCTTCCTGTAGGGCATCACAATCTTCTGGATCAAAGCCGCGTTTATACAGAAGATTGTACCATTGAGCACAGCGAAGAGCTGATTGAACGGCTTGAGGCGGAAAATATCCCTCTTTTTCTAAGCGGTCACCTTCATGTGCAGCATTTTATGCGTCGTGAGGACGGAAGGGGAATTTATGAGATCGTTACCAGCTCCCTGACAACGCCGCCCTGTCAGTATGGGGTGCTGGAATACAGGGATGACGAATCATTTTCCTATTATACCAGACAGGTAGATATGGAAAAATGGGCCCGCAGACATCAGAGTACAGATGAAAATCTGATCAATTTCAATACATACAGTAAAACGGCTCTTAAAAATATCTTTTATAATCAGGCCTATGATGCGATGAAAAACTCCAGACAGGAGGAAAAGGGAGATCTGTTTGTAAAGCTTACAGAGGAGCAGAAGAAGGCCATGGCAGAGGTATATTCCAGGATGAGCACAGCCTGGTATGCCGGAAAAGGCTATGAGGCGGTAAAGGGGGCAGTGGAAGAGCCCGGATTTAAAATGTGGCAGGAATTTTGCTATCCTGCTGTACTGTACGAATATCTGGAATATATGACAGCGGATTCTGTCAGGGATTATAATAAGCTGCAGTCAGAGTAAAGCAGTATCCCGCATCTGCGAATAGGTTTTTCTCTGGATGAATATACTGGATCAAAGGCATAAAAATAACTGCCCGGGCAGTTTGGAGCAAATGGTATGAAACATTGGACATGGCAGACCGTGATGGGGCTTTTGATGCTGGGTGCAGTGGCTCTCCTTTCCTGGAAGGCCGGAACCTTCGCAGCTTCTGGAACATTGGCCGTTTCAAGCGGCAAAGGAGGGGCAGGAAGCCTACGGCCGGCAGTCGTGATTGACGCCGGCCACGGAGGACGGGATCCCGGAAAAGTAGGGATAGAGGGTCAGCTGGAAAAAGATATCAATTTATCCATTGCTCTGCGGCTTAAGGAATACCTGGAAGCCTCAGATGTGGATGTGATCCTCACAAGAGAGGACGATAACGGACTGTACCCGGAAGGAGAACGAAACAAAAAAATGTCCGATATGAAAAAACGCTGTCAGATCATAGAAAAGGCGGCGCCGGATCTGGTAGTCAGCATTCATCAGAACAGCTACCATGAGGAATCCGTTTCCGGAGGTCAGGTATTTTATTACAAAAATTCACAAAAAGGAAAAACGCTGGCGGAAATTCTCCAAAAGCGTTTTAATTATGTTTTGGGAGAGAAGAACAGTCGGCAGGCCAAGGCAAATGGAAATTATTACCTCTTTCTCCATGTAAAACCGCCCATAGCCATTGTAGAGTGCGGTTTCCTCAGCAACCGGGCTGAGGCGGCCAAACTGCAGGATGAAGTGTATCAGGACCGAATGGCGTGGACGGTGCATATGGGAATTATGGAGTTTTTAAATAGAGATTTTGCAGGATAAACAGACAAAAGGATAAGATAACAAGGGAGAAAATTTGAAATGGAACAGAAGAAAAAAGAAACGCTGGGGACTGTAATGGCAGTCTGCGGAGGAATCTGCTGGGGTTTTTCCGGCTGCTGCGGACAGTTTTTATTTGAGACAAGGGGAGCCAAAGCGCCATGGCTGGTGGCGCTGCGCCTGCTTTTTGCAGGGCTTATTATGATCGTGATGGGATTTGCCCTTCATGGAAAACGAAATCTGGATGTATTAAAGAAAAAAGCGGATCTGCTTCGCCTGCTGATCTTTGCTTTCTGCGGCATCAGCCTGTGCCAGTTTACGTATTTTATGGCCATTGAGGCATCGAATGCGGGAACGGCTACGGTACTGCAGTATCTGTCCCCCATTCTGATCCTGTCTTCAGTCTGCATAAAGGAAAAACGCCGTCCGGTAGGACTGGAACTGGGAGCCATAGGTCTTTCCCTTCTGGGAACCTTTGTCCTTGGGACTCATGGCAATATACATACCTTCTATATTACGGGAAGCGCTCTTTTCTGGGGGCTTGCAGCCGCTGTCAGCGCGGTACTTTACAATATGCTTCCCGGAAGCCTGATCCTGCGTTATGACATATATCAGGTGTTGGGATTCGGAATGTTCTTCGGAGGTGTTCTCATGTGTCTGATTTTCCGCCCGTGGGAATATGAGCTCATATGGGACGGAGGTACCTGGGGAGCATTAGTCAGCGTGATTGTAATAGGAACAGCCATTGCCTTTGGACTGTATCTTCAGGGCGTGTCCATGATCGGCCCCTTAAAGGGGAGCATCCTGGCAAGCGTAGAACCTTTATCTGCGGTAATCATCTCATTTTTCTGGCTGGGAACTCCTTTTGTAATGCCGGATTTCCTGGGATTTGGAATGATCTTAGGAGCAGTTTTGCTTTTGACGGCGGCGCAGGGGAGAAGATAAAAAACAGCGGAAACCTTTGAAAATAAAGGCTTCCGCTGAAAATAAAAAAAGCGCGAGACGGGATTCGAACTCTACCGTCATCAAAAAGGCTAATAAAATCAAGGAGGAATGCACACTGTCTACCGTGTGTCTACAGGCTGTCTACAATGTAGAAAAATGAAAGCAAAAGCTGTCAAGGGGTCTGCAAAGCAGATATATCTTGCCCCTTGACAGCTTTTTATTGTGCAATCAATTACCCACTATGGAATAGGACTGAATTAGCATAGTGCTCAATTCAGCCTTGATTACATTATACCTTTTATCTGTATTCAGCTTTGAAATCAATGGCAATTTTATCGAAAACTGTTCTGGTATTTCCGAATTTTCTTACCTGCGCTTCGTCTGGCATAGCGTATCCTGTTTGAATACAATACTGTCCAATCGTCTGGTACTTGGTCACATCATTGAAGTCTGATGTATTTCCAACTTGTAACATCAAACGATATCCGGGATTGTATTCATATACATTTGCTACAGTAAAGTACTTATCCTGTGTAGTCGGTTCATTTGCAAGCCAAATACCATCTACTAAGAATAAGGGATAAGTATGTCCGATATCACCCATTTCAAAAGTTTTAAGACCAACTGCGTAGCCTAATAAACCAGCAGCTTCGGTATACCCCTGACATACAGCCTTTCCTTTTACAAGGCAACCATACGCCCCATAGCTTACAGAATTGGACCAACCTGTAGTATCTGCTTCGTTAGCAGCATCATGGTCGTAGGAAGCCTGATGAATACGATTACAAATACGGGTAGCCTTTTCCAAATCAGAAGCATTTCTCCAATCAAAGCTATTCATGAATTCTTTAACTTCATTAAGAAGAGCATTGGATTCTGGTGTTCCTGATGACTTATGTTTTTCTGGATATCCAGAAAGTTCTGCAAGAACAGCTAAGTTATATCCACCTTCCGGAAAAAGAATAGAAATATCTCTTTCTTCTACTGCTTTTTGGAAGATATAGGTTTGTCCTGTAATTCCATCGGGTTTTACATATCCTTGACTTGCACAACGAGGACATGGAAAATGTGCTCCATTAAATCTTGGTGTTAAACCAACTGAGTCTTCATGGCAAAAATACTTTTCTACTCTACCCTTCAACGGATACTGTTCATCATAATTCTGAACAGGATTTGCAGTCGTTGACTGCCCTTGAGTCTGAACCTCACCATTTACAGTCCATGCACCATCTGCATTTAATGTGTATCCATCTTTTGTAGAATTTGCAAGCATATAGCCATTTTCATTGAAGTAATAGCTTTCGGAGATACCATCACCATTTCCATCAATCCACTGCCATGTGTTTGTCGGATAGCTGCCGTCATCATTCTGATACCACCAGCCATTATTATCTGACTTCCATTGTCCAGCAAAAGTTATTTGATTCATGCTCACAGACATAAATAAAGCCGTTGTAAAAATTCTGATTCTCTTCTTGTTCATGCTACACAACATAATCAGCCTCCTTATCCCATTATAAAAATGGTTTACTAAGTTTATAAATTTCTCCCCAAAAGTAAAATAGGAACCGTTTCGTTCCCATTATAACATACATTCCACATAAGATAAACAAAAAGGAACTAAATCGTTCCATTTTATCTTGAATTGTGAGGAATATATGGAATCTAAAATCAAGCAAGACACTATCCATATTGGTAAAAATATTAGAAGAATCCGAAAAGAAAAAGGGATAGGACAAACAGAATTAGTACGAATGCTTCAATTAAATAACATTATGATATATAGAGAATCTCTAGTGAAAATTGAGCGTGGTGCTCAGCATATCACTGCTAGTCAATTAAAAGGGATTCGAGATTGTTTGGAAACATCTTATGAAGAACTGTTGAAAGAAGATAATACAAAGACATAATTATAATAGTTGACATATAGCGTTAATAGTGTATAATATAGGTTAGTGATTGATTTTTGTTTGTTGGTATTTATGTTTTTACTTTCCCTAGGGAAAGTATGTGAAAAATTAGATAAATATGTTGTGATATAGATACATATATCACCAGAAAATGGAAGTACAGTTTAATAAACTGTGCTTTTTTTGCGTTCAGATCCGCCTCTGAGGAGCAACTCGTATTATTTTTACTTTTTTGAGGGAGGTGATGCCTATGTTCCATGTTTTTGAAATTGTCTTATCTAGCTATGGATACATATTAACGCGGCACACCTCAGAGTGCGAGATTTAATTTATGAATTTTTCCGCGAGTATTAAATGGGTACTATAACAACTCCCGCGGAAATGTTAGAAAAGCTACTAAAAGAAAAAAACTTGTCGAAAGAAAAACTTGCCGAAAAAAGTAATCTATCAATTTCCACAGTTAAACGGATGTTCTCCACGAAAAATCGTCCATCAAGAAATACTATAATAGCTGTATCTTTTGCCTTGGAGTTGTCAGTTTATCGTAAAAACGAACTAATGAATGCTTATTATCCCGAAGAAAAAGTTTACGACCAGTTACTAAAAGAAAAATTAAACATCCATGAAGCTAATGAAAAATTACTTGAAAAGGGTCTTGTTATACTTGGAAAGTATCCTAAAACTTAATATTATAAGACAATTGACAACAAAAAACCGGTTCACGCATGAGCCGGTTTTTTCTTTTTATCTATGCTATGCTAAGACCATAAAGGAGCGCGCCTTTAGGAAAATTCAAATTAAAAGGAGACATAAAAATGTTAAAAATAACAGATGTAATCATCGATCCGCAAACCCTCGGAAACAAATTATGGTTAGTTGATGTCCAGCCTGCATATCGCTATGTGGATGGACACCGCACTGACACAATAACGGGGTATCGCTATACCATTGCTTTGCCAGAAAAAGGTCTAGAAAAAATCAACGTTCGCATTGATGGAGAGCAAAAAATGGAAGTTCCTAACGGTTTTACTGAAGTATCATTCTGCGACCTGGAGTTATATATATACTGGTCTCAGAATCAGCCACAGGTCGGAGCCCGAGCAACGGACATTCAGCTGGCCGAAAATGCACGAAACAAAGGATAATTACAAATTATGTGCTTGGCCGTCGGGGGGCTTATCCCCCTGACGGCACTCTAACCATCACAGCATAAGGCTAGTATTACCCTTATGCTATGTATGTAGCATGTAGCAATATTAAAGAAAGGACTTTTATGTCTAATAATATGCAGTCCAGAAAATGGTCTTTAGTTATCAATAATCCACAGGAAGCTAAGTTAGACCATCCGGCAATAATCGAAATATTACACCGCTTTGCCCCTGACTACTTTTGTCTGTCCGATGAAATATCTAAGACAGGAACTTATCATACCCACATTTTTTTATTTTCCAATTCTCCCATACGCTTTTCAACGCTTAAAACACGCTTTCCGATTGCCCATATCGAAAAGGCTTATGGCAGTGCTCAGGAAAACAGGGATTATATCCGTAAGGATGGAAAGTGGAAAGATACAGAAAAATCGGAAACTGTTGTCCCTGATACATTTTTTGAATGGGGGCATATGCCTGATATAAGGGAAGAAAAAGCCCCCAAATTATTTCAGTTAATTCAAGATGTACAGGCCGGAATATCTACTACGGATATTTTACATAATACACCTGATTTTGCTTTCCGTGTTCGTGATATAGATATACTGCGTCAGGCATTACTGGCAGAACGATTTTCTTCTGAAAACAGAGAGGTAGAAGTTTCATATTTATACGGAAAAAGCGGAGTTGGGAAAACACGAAGTATTTATGCCCGATATGAGGCGCGAAATATATGCCGTGTGACGAATTACCGTATTGGGAAAGGTATATCATTTGATAATTATACCTGTCAGGATGTGCTTGTTTTTGAAGAATTTTATAGTCAGGTTCCGATAGCCGACATGCTTAATTATCTGGATATATACCCATTGTATTTACCCGCCAGATATACAGACCGTGTTGCCTGCTATCATCATGTTTATATCACTTCCAACGCTCCCTTGGAGTATCAGTATTCAGATATACAGGAAAGCAGACCTGTAACTTGGGAAGCTTTTTTACGCCGTATTCACAATATCTGTGAATTTCTCGAAGACGGCACGATTATTTTCCACAAAGGAGGTACTACAGATGTATCATAAACAGACCATACAGCGCCAGACAGAACGCCGTTACATCTTAAAGCGTATTTATGCAGGTATCTTGTTTATAAAAGACAATAAACTTGCTAAACTATGTTTTCTTTTTTGTTTCTTGCTATGTTTTGTCGCAATTTCCCTGAATGCACTTATACCACTGCAAGAAGCTGGCCTTTTAGATTCGTTAAAACGTTCTTTAAGCAATCTGTTATATTTTATTATTTTACTATTTAGCCTGCTTGCATTATGTTTATTTTTCGGCACACCCGTCGAAGCAAATGAAATCAGAATCCAGCTTCAAAAAGTCGGATTAGTAAATTATGTGGGCGAAGCCCCCATTTTAATCTCCACACGTCCGGCTGAAGATAATCCCAGAATTACGCGCTGGGAATTTGATTCCTGTGGAATAGCGTTAGAAACATGGGAAACGCAAGTACCCATGATTGAAACCGCATTAAATATCACGATTGCTCATTTACAATACACAAATGGAAAGCGAAACATATTGCTTTTCTCTGTTCCAGCAAATAATGATTTACCCGATTTAATCAGATGGAAAAAAGAATACCTTTCTTCTGAAAGCTTTGTTTTATTGCTAGGAGAGGGAATCACAGGAACTGTCACAGTAAATCTGTCTAGAATACCACATATCCTTTTAGGAGGCTCAACCGGAAGTGGAAAAAGCCAGCTTCTTAAATTGCTTCTCATGCAAGCTTTACATAAAGGAGCAAAGATTTATATTGCTGATTTTAAAGGTGGCGTTGATTATAGTGCAATATGGCACGAAAACTGCTCCATGTGTTTTGACCCTGATAAACTGAATTTTCTTTTAACAGAACTTGTAGAAGAATTACAGAAGCGAAAAATATTATTTGCAGAATCAGGCTCTGCAAACCTCGATGACTATAATACTAAAAATAACGGACAAATCCCCCGATATATTTTTGCCTGTGATGAAATTGCTGAAATTCTGGACAAAACCGGATTAACAAAAGAGCAGAAAGAAAAGGTACTGCAAATCGAAAGCAAACTTTCTATCATTGCCCGTCAAGGTCGTGCCTTTGGGATTCACTTAATTCTGGCTACCCAACGGCCAGACGCAACTATATTATCCGGCCAGATCCGCAACAATATTGATTGCCGGATATGTGGCAGAGCCGACAACGTTCTTTCACAGATTATTTTAGACTCCACTTTGGCTGCGGATAAAATCCCAAAAAATTCAATGGGGCGGTTCATTCTTTATGATGGTACGGTATTTCAGGCTTACTTAATGGATGATAGTGACTTAGAGGCTTAATAGAATAGATTCAGGTGTCGGGATACTACGAAACTAAATCTTTATTCAAAATCCAATTAAATCT
>OHHM01000352.1_pt1 | contig 19170 bp, 12 predicted proteins | sample 1568091 | NCBI WGS metagenome assembly OHHM01 (sample SAMEA3879525, study PRJEB24766) | human gut metagenome | biome: human-associated habitat; feature: feces | place: USA | collected 1985/1987 | reverse complement strand
AGGGACATCTGGTGAGGGAGCTGGATGCCCTTGGGGGTGAAATGGGAAAAAATATTGATAAAACATTTATTCAGTCAAAAATGTTAAACCAGTCTAAGGGGCCGGCGGTTCATTCACTCCGTGCTCAGGCGGACAAGCAGGAATATACCCGCCAGATGCGCTGTACTCTGGAAAATACGGATCACCTGACAATCCGTCAGGCTGAGGTTACAGAAATTATGGCAGAGGATGGGCAAATTAAGGGGGTAAAAACCTTTTCCGGGGCTGTTTACCACGCTAAGGCTGTGATTCTGGCTACAGGAACTTATTTGAAGGCCAGATGCATTTATGGCGATGTAAGCATGTATACAGGGCCGAATGGCCTGCAGGCTGCCAATTATCTGACAGAGTCCCTGGTGAAAAACGGGATTGAAATGTACCGTTTTAAAACAGGGACTCCGGCTCGTGTGGATCGGCGCAGCATTGATTTTTCAAAAATGGAAGATGGTAAATACGATATAGCGGACGCTGGTTTCACAGTTAGCATCGCCAGCCTCTTCGGAAAGGAGAAGTCGGAAGCGGCCATCGAGACCCACAAGAAATTTATCGATATCCAATTCCCCTTATTGGGCGTAGAGAAAATCGGATGGAAGCCCGGAGATCAATTGCAAGAGGAATCCGTCTCATACAACGAGGAGCAAGATATCGCCTTTTATATCGACAAACCTACCGCCTATACGAAAATCTATCCCGGACAATTCGCCATTTATTTCCCGGAAGACGGGCACGCCCCGGGTATCGGCCAAGGGAATATCCGGAAGGTGGTTATCAAGATCCCGATCCAATAATATCGAATACCCTATCTGTTCCGCAAGAATAACCAGCTGAATACTTATATATTCTATATCGGATCTACTTCTATTCTACAAACCACGGCGTGGTCTTTGTAAACCACGCCATGATCTGTAAAGACCACGCCGTGGTTTATAGGATTCACGACGAGAATCAAGGAATAGATACAGATATGATTATCTTTATTCATAAGAAGATTTCCCTATTCAACCGTATATTCGCATATATGCGTTTGTAATACTTTATTCACCTCAAATCCACTTAAATCTCGTAAATTCTTGTTACCTTTGATGCCCGGTACAAAATAAAAGTAATACAAAGGAAGATGATTTCAGAAGAATTGAAGAACGACCTAAAGATAAAATGGGATCGGATGAGAGATGGTATGGCAAAGATGGGTATGGATGCCTGTTTGCTTACCGTAGATGTAAATCTTTATTATACGACAGGACAAATCTATAGTGGTTATTTTTATTTGCCGGTAGACGGTGAGCCGTGGTTCCTGATCAAGCGACCGAACGGGCTTTCAGGACATCAAGTGGAATACATCCGTAAGCCGGAAGACATCCCAACCTTATTTGCGGAACGAGGAATTAAGATGCCGAAAAGACTCTTATTAGAGGCAGATGAGTTAACTTATAATGAATATATCCGTTTACAAAAGGTATTCCAACCGGAGGAGGCCGGTAACGCCACCGCTTTCATGCGAAACCTTCGCCGGGTAAAAACCCCTTGGGAGATCGGGCAATTCCGTATCGCCGCCCGCAAGCATGAGGCTACTTATAGCGAGATCCCGGAATGTTTCCGTCCCGGTATGACAGACTTGGAGTTTCAGTACGAGATCGAGAAACGTATGCGCAAGAACGGCTCGATCGGTCTTTTCCGTGCTTTCGGAGCCAATATGGATATCTATATGGGCAGTATTCTCGCCGGGGAAAACGCCGAGACCCCATCCCCTTTTGATTTCGCTTTGGGTGGAGGCGGCATAGACGCTTCTTGTCCGCTGGGCGCTAACGGTACTTTATTAAAAGAAGGTACCGCTATCATGGTGGATATGGCCGGCAATTATACGGCTTATATGACGGACATGACCCGTGTCTTCTCCGTAGGCCGCCTGACGGAGGAAGCTTATCGGGCGCATCAAGTGGCCCTTACGATACAGCAGGAGGTGGAAAACGCTACCCGCCCGGGAACCGCTTGTTCGGATTTATATAATATAGCGGCGAATATCGCTAAGAAAGAAGGTCTTTCGGCTAACTTTATGGGAACCGAGCAACAGGCTAAATTCGTAGGACATGGCATCGGTATACAGATCAATGAGCTACCTGTGCTTACCCCTCGCTCGAAAGAGGAGCTTTTACCGAATATGGTGTTCGCCTTGGAGCCCAAATTCGTGATCCCGGGTGTCGGTGCCGTGGGTATCGAGAACATTTTCCTTGTAACGGAGACGGGCGTGGAGAAGTTGACACGGTTCAACGAGGAGATCATCCCACTTGGAAATTAGGATTTAATAGAAGAATTTGTTATACATTATTAAATTAAAGCACATGAAAAAAACATTAGCTTTTCTGCTTTTGCTGGCTATTATCATCATGCCGGCCAATGCCGTGGAAAAGGAGAACGTGAAGCCTGTCAAGAACGTGATTCTCTTAATCCCGGACGGAACCTCATTGGCGACTATCTCTATCGCCCGTTGGTTGCAATGGTACCAAGATCCCAGCAAACCGAAATTGAACATCGACCCGTATTTGTGCGGAACGGTGCGTACGCATTCTTCTAACGCCCCTATCGGCGACTCCGCTCCTACTACATCATGCTACATGACCGGACAACCGAGCCGTACGGGTTATGTATCCACTTACCCGGAGAACGACGGTGATAACGATATCTACCCGACCGACCCGGCCCGTGCCTTCCAACCGCTTACCACCGTATTGGAGGCTGGAAAGATGTTGCAGGGCAAAGCCACGGGATTGGTTTTCACTTGCGAATTCCCGCACGCTACCCCGGCGGACTGCTCCGCTCATAGCTACAACCGTGGTAAATACGACTGGATCGCTCCGCAGATGGTTCATAATGATATCGATGTCGTTATCGGTGGTGGAGTTTCTATCCTTACAAAGGATATGGAAGATTATCTATTGGCGAACGGATACGGCGTATATAGAAACGACCTGAAAGGTATGCGTGCCGATAATAATCAGAAGATGTGGGCTTTATATGGCAACAAGGAAATGGCTTACGATATCGACCGCAATCCGGAAGAGCAACCTTCTATCGAGGAAATGACTCGTAAGGCGATCGACAAATTATCCAAGAACCCGAATGGCTTCTTCTTAATGGTAGAAGGCAGTAAGGTAGACTGGGCCGCTCATGGAAATGACCCGGTAGGTATGGCTACCGATTTCTTGGCATTCGATCGTGCCTGCGGTGCCGCATTGGAGTTCGCACGCAATAATGGCGAGACTGCCGTTGTCATCGTACCCGACCACGGAAACAGCGGTATCAGCTTAGGTAGAAAAGATTGTAAAGGTTACGATAAATTGACGAAAGACCAATTGTTCCACCAATTCTCCCTGTATAAATTGACAGCCGAGGGTTTCGCCAACAAGGTAAACAGCGTTCCTAACTCAGAAGTGCAAAACGTATTCCGCACCTACGCCGGCTTCGAGCTGACTCCGGAAGAGATGAACGCGTTGAACAATTGCAAGGACTACAAGAACAGCCCGATACCAGAAGACCAACGCAAACCGGAAGATAATTCCTCCATGTACAGTGGCTCGTTAACCGGATTGATGGCGCATATCATCACTTCCCGCACTTGCTTCGGTTTCACGACCGGCGGTCATACGGGCGAGGAAGTATTCCTAGCCGCTTACCATCCGCAAGGAACCTTACCCCTAGGTATGAATACGAACATCGAGCTGAATGAGTACTTATGCAATTTGTTCGGATTGACACACGGAAACTTGGAAGATCTTACAAGCAAGAACTTCGCACGCCACACGGACGTATTCGAGGATTACACTTGCGAGATCGTCCCTGCCGCCGACGAGAAAGGTTCTCCAACCTTGATCGTTAAGAACAAGAAAGATAAGAAAAAACAGCTAACGATCACCCCGTTCTCCAACATCGTGAAGTCCGGGAAGAAAGGCCAAGATGAGATACGGTTAAACTCTGTCGTCGTTTATGTCGATAAAAATAACACATTCTATCTTCCGGCAAGTCTAGTTGATTTCTTAAAATAAAATATAAAGCGGAGGCCCTTCGGTCTCCGCTTTTTTTATACATTCGCGTACATAAGACAGAATATACACAACCTATGAAAAGTAAAAGTTTAGTTTCTATCGATCAATGTTCCAAAGAGGACATTCTTCGTATTCTGGATAACGCAAGGAAGTTTGAGGAAAATCCGAACCGGAAATTACTGGAAGGCAAAGTCGCCGCCACCCTGTTCTTCGAGCCCTCTACACGTACGAGACTGAGTTTCGAGACAGCCGTAAACCGTTTAGGTGGACGGGTGATCGGTTTCTCGGACGCTTCCACGACTAGTTCCTCCAAGGGCGAGACCTTGAAAGATACGATCTTGATGGTAAGCAATTACGTGGACTTGATCATTATGAGACATCATCTGGAAGGAGCTGCCCGCTATGCTTCTGAGGTGACGGATGTCCCTATCATCAACGCTGGTGACGGGGCGAACCAACATCCCTCGCAAACCATGCTGGACCTGTATTCCATCCGCAAGACACAAGGCAAACTGGATAACCTCACCATCACGATGGTCGGCGATTTGAAGTATGGCCGTACGGTTCACTCCTTGATCGTGGGAATGTCTCACTTCCATCCGACCTTCCACTTCGTCGCGCCGAACGAGCTGCGCATGCCGGACGAGCAAAAGAACTTCTGCGACAAGCACGGGCTCAAATACGAGGAGCATACCGATTTCACGGAAGATATCATCAACCAGACGGATATCCTTTATATGACCCGTGTACAACGTGAGCGTTTCACAGACTTGGAAGAGTACGAGCGGGTAAAGAACGTGTATATCCTGCGTAACGACATGCTGAGAAACAGCCGTGAAAACCTGCGTATCTTACATCCGCTACCCCGTGTGAACGAGATCGCTTACGATGTAGATGACAATCCAAAAGCCTATTATATCCAGCAGGCACGCAACGGACTGTTCGCCCGTCAAGCCATCATCTGCGAAGTGTTGGGCATTTCCGTTGAAGATTAAAAATCCCGTTTTCTGATTTTCAACTTTCAATTATCAATTTTCAATTATCAAAAGTTATGTCAGCAGAAAAGAAAAAAGAGTTGCAGGTAGCCGCTTTAGAGAACGGTACCGCCATAGACCATATTCCTCCCAGCCAATTATTCAAGGTAGCCTCTTTACTGGGACTGGAGAAAATGAACAATACGATCACGATCGGCAATAATTTCCATAGCAACAAGATGGGATGCAAGGGTATGATCAAGATCGCCGACAAATTTTTCGAGGAGGACGAGATCAACCGTATCGCCATGATCGCCCCGAATATTATATTGAACATTATCCGTGATTATGAGGTTGTAGAGAAGAAGACGGTTACTTTACCCGACGAGCTGATTGGCTTGGTCAAATGTAACAATCCGAAATGTATCACCAATAATGAGCCGATGCTTTCCCGCTTCCACGTGATCGACAAGGAGAAGGGAACCATTAAATGTCATTATTGCGAACGTAAGATTAATAAAGAAGACATTATCATTAAATAATTGAAAGTTGAGAATTGAGAATTGAAAGTCAAAGACCTTTGTGGAGCTAATTCTCAATTCTCAACTCGCAATTGTAAAAACTGCATTTTATATGAAGCACGATTGGAAACCGGGAACCATGATCTATCCATTGCCAGCCGTAATGGTGAGTTGTGGGAATGAGCCTTCCGAGTACAATATAATAACAGTCGCATGGGTCGGTACGATTTGTACGAATCCGGCGATGTGCTATATATCCGTACGTCCGGAACGATTCTCTTATCCGATCTTGAAGAAGAATATGGAATTCGTCATCAACTTGACGAATCGTGAGCTGGCCTACGCCACGGATTGGTGCGGGGTAAACTCAGGGAAAGACCATCATAAATTCGAAGAGATGAAGCTCACTCCCGGAAAAGCGACCGTCGTTAACGCCCCTACGATAGACGAGTCTCCGCTTTGTATCGAATGCCGGGTAAAAGAGGTAATCGCTCTCGGAAGTCATGATATGTTTATCGCTGATGTCGTAAACGTACAGGCCGACGACCGATATCTAGACCCAGAGACAGGGGCTTTTGATATGCAGAAAGCGGATCTTTTGGCTTACTCGCATGGTAAGTATTACGGGTTAGGTGAATTTGTCGGTAAATTCGGCTGGTCCGTGAAAAAGAAAAAATAACGGTATGAAAAAAGTCTACCTTATAGGAGCGTTGCTATCTTTCGGTCTGTTAGCAGAAGCCCAGAGCTTCATGCGTTTCGAGGACAAGGCATTCAACTTTGGAGCCAAAGTGGGATTCAACGCCACTTTCCCAGTCATAAACTCCCTTTCCATCAATGGGAAGGAAGCGGAGAATATAGACATCGAATATAAGGTAGGTTATCTGGCCGCGGTCTTTTGCCGGGTCAATATCGAACGGTTCTTCCTCCAGCCTAGTTTCTCATGGCATCGCTCCGAGGGAAATATCCGTTTTTCCATACCTCAAAGTTTGCCGGAAAATAATATGCTGTCCAATACATCGGCAACTACCGACCTCTTGATGATGAAAACCAGTTCCTTAGAGGTTCCCATAATGGTAGGCTATAACCTAGTGAAGAAAGGGCCTTACGGACTTAGCCTTATGGTCGGCCCCAAATTAAAATACAACTATAAGATCGCCTATACGGTAGAATCTTCCACCACGCATGTAGAATACGTGAATGACAACACCCCGTTCGGAGTCAATGTCGCTACGGGCGTAGGGGTTAGCATCGGACGGCTATTCTTCGACTTTGTCTATGAGTTCGGATTGAATCAAGTGGAATCCGATTTCGAGAAAGTCAACAATCCAGTTCCCGAGATTAATTATGATATCAATATTGACAAGCGAACGAACGTGATGAGTATCTCACTCGGCGTACTCTTCTAAAAAGACATTTTACCCATTTTTCAAGTACTTAACCAAAACCTTATCGATCCGGGCGCCATCCATATCTACGATCTCGAACTCAAAGTCCAGCCACTTTAATTTCTCACCCGTCTTCGGTACACGTTCCAATATCTCTAGGATCAAGCCACTCAAGGTATTATAATCATGCTCGGCATACAAATCCTCCATGTCGAAATATTCCAAGAAATCATAGAAAGAATATTGGCCGTCCACCAACCAAGTACCATCCTCACGTTGTATGATCTCGGACTCCTCTCCGACTTCCGGTACTTGTCCGATTAAGCCTTCCATAATATCCTTCAAGGTTACGATACCTTGGATACCTCCGAACTCATCCGTAACGAGTCCATATTTCACGTGTGTCTGCTTGAAAGATTCCAAGGCGTTATATACGCTCTGGTTCTCGGGAACGAACTGTGCCGGGCGAAGTACTTGATTGATCGAGAAATCCGGTTGATCGATCCTTCCGAACAAATCTTTCAGATAAACGACCCCTACTATATTATCGAACTTCTCCGAGGCCACGGGATATATATTAAATAAGTTCTCCTCCACTTTCTCCCGAATCTTCTCCGTACTATCCGTCACATCCAGCCAAACCAGCTCGCTACGATGCGTCATGATAGAACCCACGTTACGGTCTCCCAGATTAAAGACTCGCTCTACGATGTCCTGCTCTACCTCTTGCACCTCGCCACCGTCGAAGCCCTCTTTCACGATCGCCTTGATTTCTTCCTCTGTTACCCTATTTTCCTCTTTCGTATCCACGCCCGTCATCTTCACAGCCAACGCCGTACTCTTTGAAAGTAGCCAAACAAAAGGAGAGGATATCAAGGAAAGAAAATTCATGGGTTTAGCAACTAACATAGAGACCTTCTCGGCACACCCCATGCCGATCCGCTTCGGTACCAACTCTCCGAATATAAGTGTAAGATACGTCACGATAATAACGATCGTCGTTTTAGCGATCCCCAACGCATACGGTTCTAGGGCCGGTATTTGCGCTATTATAACAGCGAAATTATGAGCTAACGCCTCGCCAGAGTACAAACCGGTCAAGATACCGATCAAGGTAATTCCGATCTGGATGGTTGAGAGAAACTTATCCGGCTCATTTGCCAGCTTCAAAGCAGTGCCCGCAGATTTATTACCACGTTTCGCTTCGGTTTCCAACCTAGCCTTCCGGGCTGAGACCAAGGCGATTTCCGACATCGCAAGAATTCCATTCAGTAAGATAAGGCCAATAATAATGACTATTTCCATTAATTAATTTATAGTTTGATTATGCTGCGAAGATATATAAATACTTTAATATATAAAACAAGACACCTAAGTGTCTGCGCTTACATTTAACTAAAAAACCTTACGAATCCCTTGCGGTTTCAAAAGAAAGGCGTACTTTTGCATGACAAATACAAAGTGTGATTAGAAATGCTCGATAAAATTAAGGCTCTGCTTCAAGAAGTAGAGAATATGAAAGCGGCAAATGCCGAGGAACTAGAAGCTTTACGTATAAAGTATCTCAGCAAAAAAGGCGAGATATCGGCGTTGATGAATGATTTCCGTAATGTAGCGGCTGATCAAAAACGTGAGGTTGGCAAATACTTGAACGAACTAAAGGAAACAACCCAGAGCAAGATCAACGAATTAAAAGAAAGCTTTGAGAATGTACAGACCGCAAACGATGATATCGATTTGACTCGTACGGCTTACCCGATCGAACTAGGCACTCGTCATCCTCTATCACTTGTAAAGAAAGAAATTTGCGATATATTCGGACGGTTAGGATTCAGCATCGCTGAGGGACCGGAAATCGAGGACGACTGGCATGTCTTCTCGGCGCTCAACTTCCCGCCCGAGCATCCGGCCCGCGACATGCAGGATACGTTCTTCATCGCCAAGAACCCCGACGTGCTGCTGCGGACCCACACCTCGTCGATTCAGGTGCGGACGATGGAGCGGCAGAAGCCGCCGATCCGGGTGATCTGCCCGGGCCGCGTCTTCCGCAACGAAGCGATTTCTTACCGCGCACACTGCATCTTCCACCAGATCGAGGGACTCTATATCGACGAGGGCGTGTCGTTCGCCGATCTGAAACAGTCGATCCTCTACTTCGCCAAGGAGGTTTTCGGCGAGAACGCCACGATCCGCATGCGCCCCTCGTACTTTCCCTTCACCGAACCGTCGGCCGAGGTCGATGTGTCGTGCAACCTCTGCGGCGGCAAGGGCTGCAACGTCTGCAAGGGCACGGGTTGGCTGGAGATCATGGGCTGCGGCATGGTCGATCCCAATGTGCTGGAGGCCAACGGAATCGATTCGAAGAGATATTCCGGGTTCGCGTTCGGCATGGGGGTAGAGCGTATCGCCATGCTCAAATACGGCGTGAAGGATCTGCGGCTCTATTTCGAGAACGACGTGCGGTTCCTGCATCAGTTCGATACGGTGCTTTAAGCGCTGCGGTACACTTCCCGGGTCGGGGAGCGGCGAATCGCCCGCCGGATGCCGGGATGTTCCGGGGATGAAGTGCCGTATCGTTCGCGGGAATACGAAAAGCGGTTCTCCGACGTTTTCCCGACAGACGAAGGGAGGGGCTGCGTCTTGTCCATTGCACTCTTCCGGCGAAGAACGAAGATACAAACTCAACGATTTCAATGAAGCGGATGCTTGCGATTCTGGTGCTCTGCACGGCTTTCTCCACGGGGTTCGTCCCGCAGGGAGAGGCGTTGCCCGCACCTGCGGCGGAGGCCTCGTGGCCCGACTCGCTGCGACCGACCGAATACTATACCGAGGGTGTGAAAAAACTCCTGATCGGAGAGGACACCCTGGCGGCCCGGGCACTGTTCCTGCAGGCCCTGGAGCTCGATTCCGCGTATGCTCCGGCCTGGTTCCGCCTCTCTTCGGTGACTCCCGACGGCGATCCGCAGGGTACGGCGTGGGCACGGCGTGCTTACCGGCTGGACTCGCTCAACAAGTGGTACGGGCAGCTTTACGGGCAAAAACTGCTTGCTGAGGGAGAACTCGACAAGGCGCGTCCGCTGTTCGTGCGGCTTTCGGCGCTCGACCCGACCAATCCCGACAACATTCGTATTCTGGCGATCCTGTACCAGCAGGCCGGGATGCCCTATTCGGCGATCGATATGCTCGATTCGGCCGAGATGCGTTTCGGTAAAATGCCTTTGTTGGGGGCGATGAAACGCCAGTTGCTGATTCGCACGGGGCAGTTGGACCGTGCGCTGGCCGAAGCCAGGGAGATGGCCGAGGCGATTCCTTACGAAGCGGAAAACCACGTGATTCTGGCCGACCTGTACGGTGCTGCCAAACAGGATTCGTTGGCCATAGCCGAGTATAACCGGGCGTTGGAGATCGACTCCATGAATGTCCCGGCGCTGGCTTCGCTCGCCGAATTCTACAACAAGCGCAACGATTCGCATGCTTATCTGGCCGTGTCGAAAAGGCTTTTCGAAATCGACGAGCTCCCCTTGTCGGAAAAGGTCCGCATTTTCCGGCAGCTGACGCTCGACGTCCGTTTTTACCGGGACAACTTCTTTCAGCTCAACGACTTGATTTCGACGCTTGCGATCCGCTATCCCGACGATAAGGACGTCGTCGAACTGTATGCGCAGCACCTGATCAATGCCGGGGAGCTGGAACAGGCGTTGACCCTTTACAAGCTGCATCTGGCCGACCAGCCTCCCCAGTTGGACTATTACCGTGCGGTGATCGACATCGAAACTTACCGCAAGCGGCTCGATTCGGTTTATCTGTATATCGACCGGGCGCTCGAGGTTTTCCCCGGAAATACCGAGCTGTATGCCCGCAAGGGACACGCCCAGGGGTATGCCGGAAAGTTGTCGCAATCGATCGGCAGCTATAAGAAAGCCCTCGAATACGCCGATACGGACTCCCTGCGCGGGGCCGTGTGGGGATATATCGGCGATGTTTATCACCAGATGGAGGAGGCCGGACGGAAGGACTCGGAACGGGACAAATACCGCCGCCGGTGTTTCGAGGCTTACGACCGTTCGCTGCATTATTACTACGATAACCCGATGGTGCTCAATAACTACGCCTATTTTATAAGCGAATCGTCCCGGGATCCCCGTCAGCTCGACCGGGCCTTTGCCATGGCAGCCCGTGCGGTGGAGCTGGACGGCAACAACGCCACGCTGTTGGATACCTATGCCTGGGTGCTGTTCCGTCTTGGACGACTGCAGGAGGCTCGTCGAACGATGCAGCAGGCGATCTCTTTCGACCGCAGCGAGAATCCGGAACTCTACCTGCATTACGGGGACATCCTGGCGGCTCTCGGGGAGAAGTTCATGGCCGAAACCTACTGGCGCAAAGCGCTGGAGAAGGGATATGACGATCCCCGGGCGATCGAAGAGCGTATCCGGCAACTCAAATCCAAGCCCTGATTATGCGACAAGCCTTGAACCATTCGTATCGTTTCCCGCAGCGGGCGGAGTCGGTCCGCACGCTGTGTATTCGTTTGCCGAAGGTCGTTTTGTTTCTTTTCCTTCTACTTGGTGCAGGGTCGCTTGCGGCCCAGAATACCGACCAGCAGATCGCGGCGCAGAAACGGTTGATCGCCGACCTCGAAAAGCAGATCGCCCGGGAGGAACAGGAGATTTCGAAGCTCAAGAAGGGACGTGCCTCGGCCGAGGAGACGGTGCGCCGTCTGGCCCGTCAGATCGATTCGCGCAACCAGCTGCTCGACGTGACGGAGCGGGATGCCCGCAAGCTCGAGGTCGAGGTGGCCCGTACGGACAGCGTGGCCCGGGGGCTGTCGGCATCGCTCGACGCCCATAAACGGCGCTATGCCGAGATGGTGCGCGAGGCATACCGCAACTACAAACACAACAATTATCTGACCTACCTCTTCTCTTCGAGCGACTTCAATCAGGTGGCCCGCCGCATCACCAATCTGCGGGAGGTGGCGGCCATGCGGGAACGGCAGATGGAGCAGATCGTGACGCTTTCGGAGCAGGTGTCCGTCGAGCGGACCCGGCTGACCGGGCAGCAGCGGGCGCTGGATTCGGTGAAGCGCAGCCTGACCACGCAGCGGACCCGCCTGCAGAAAGATTCGCAGGCGGCGCGTGCCAACATCAAGCAGCTCTCCAAGAAGGAAAAAGCTGCCCTGCAACAGAAAATCGCCCGCGAGCAGCGGCTTGACGTGGCGATCGACGAGTTGCGCAAGCTGACCCGGGGCAACAAGGAGGGCAACACCTTTACGGCGAAGACTTCGAATCTGCGGCTGCCGGTGGTCGGCGGCGGGGTGAAGCGCTACAAGGGCAATATGGCCGAGATCGCGGGGCCGAAGGGGGCGCAGGTGATTTCGATCTACGAAGGCAAGGTCGTCGAGGTGAAGCGCAACCGGATCACCAATAAATACGACGTCTATATAGCCCACGGCGAATACATCTCTTCGTATGCCAACCTCAATTCCGTGACGGTGGGCAAGGACGACAAGGTGGCCCGCAACCAGCAGATCGGAACGATCGGGTCGGGGGTCGATGTGATGACCATGCAGCCCGAGTACAAGATGGTGTTCGGTATTTACGGACCGTCGCCCAAAGTACAGATGCGTGCTTCGGATTGCTTCAAAAAATAACCGTCTATGGCCGTACGCTATTATACCGATGACTGTACCTATCGCCTGCCGCAGAAACGGCTCACGGCCGCGTGGCTGGACCGCGTAGCCCGGGAAGAGGGGTATGAACTGGGGGATGTGACCTATATTTTTTGCTCGGCGGCCCGCCTGCTGGATATGAACCGGCAGTTCCTCGGGCACGACTACTATACCGACGTCATCACGTTCGATTACAGCGACCGCAAGGGCGCCCGGATCGTGTCGGGCGATATTTTCATCGATGTGGAAACCGTTGCGGACAATGCACGCGAATACGGCGCCGCGAAGCTGACCGAAATGCGCCGCGTGGTGGTGCACGGTTTGCTCCATCTGTGCGGACAGAAGGATAAGACACCCCGTGCGAACGCTCAAATGCACCGTAAGGAGGATCACTACCTCCGACAGTGGGATGAGCTGTCCAAAGGGCTGAAATAGGGCTTTGCGAGGGAATCCGGTCGCGGAGTTGCGGGTCCCTTTCCCGGTAGGGTTATTTTTAATGCCTGAAATATCCCGTAAAATCGTTCGAATATACCATAAGGGTCGATTCTTCCCGACGGCGGAATGGGCGGTTCAAGGTGCTGAAAAGACGGTTTGCAGAGGGATCCGGCCGCAGGGTTGCGAACTCTTTCACGAAAGGATGTATTTTTAACGCCTGAAATGCTCCTTAAAATCGTTCGAATATACCATAACGGTCGGTTCTGTTCCCGACGGCGGAATGGACCGTTAAAGACGCTGAAACGGCGGTTTATGGGCGGATTCGTCTTTTGTTTGGAACCGGTTCCCGAAAAAAGATGGATTTTCCCCGGCAATCGTATATTTCAATGTCCGTCATTCGACGGTCGTTCGTTCGCGGCCGGAGGCCGTGTCTGTAATGCCGACTCTCTCTTAAGTCCTTTCTTCGGAGGGGAATTCGGGTCGTTACGTTTCCAAAAAGAACGCTGTAATCGCGTTTTCCTTCGTTGGGACTGAAGCGGACGACTTCGCTTGCGGGACGTGTTTCGGAGGTTTCTGGCTGCGGTGGCTGCGGCAGCAGTTGTGGGGGCTGTCGATCGGGTCCGCCGTGCGGCGAATCGGTAGCCGGGAGAGGTGGACTGCGAAGATTCGGCTTTCGGAGGAGGCGTTTCCGCCGTGCGGGGACGGATCCGGCCGTTGGTTGTGTCCGCAACCCTTTAATCGTTTGTATTCTTCGGGAATGTGGCGGCAGGGATTGCCGGTTCCTTGCCGGAGAGAAGTTTATTTTTGCGGGAAAATGCTGACAAAGTTCGGGATTTTCCCGCGCGGGTCGCCGGAGTGTGCCGGAAGCGGGGAGAATCCGTTTTTGTTGGGGCAGCCCGTATTTGCTGATCTTTTCGGCGCTGCGGCGACGTTTTGCCGCGAGGTTGCCGTTTTCGATCCGACTTTCGCCGTCGGACGGCGGATAGCTGGGCGAAAGTTCCCGTTGCGTGCGGTTTCGGCTTTTTCGGATAAGCGACTTTGTTCGTATCTTTGCCGTGCGGCGGTCGGTCGTCGGATTGACGGCCGGCGGTGTTTTCCGCAATTCATGGAAAAGGAGATATGGTTTTACATTACGATATCATCGTGGTCGGCGGCGGTCATGCCGGCTGCGAGGCGGCTTCGGCGGCAGCGCGGCTCGGCTCCCGCACGCTGCTCGTGACGATGGACATGACCAAGTTGGCCGATATGTCTTGTAATCCGGCCGTAGGTGGTGTTGCTAAAGGACAGATAGTCAGAGAGATAGATGCTTTAGGAGGGCAGATGGGACGGATTACCGACCTTACGGCTGTCCAGTTCCGCATGCTCAACCGCTCGAAAGGGGCGGCGATGTGGAGTCCCCGGGCCCAGTGCGATAAGTCGCGTTTCTCGGCCGAATGGCGGCGTACGCTGGAGAATACCCCCAACCTCTATCTTTGGCAGGACACTGCGGTCGAACTGCTCTTCGGGCAGCGGCCTGCGGAGGAGGGTCGGCCGCAAGTGCGCGGGATTCGGACACAGATGGGGGTGGAGTTCTCGGCCGACTGTGTGATCCTGACTGCCGGGACGTTTCTGGCGGGGGTGATGTATTGCGGTCGTTCACACGCCGAGGGCGGCCGTGCGGGGGATTCGGCTTCGCACGGAGTGACCGAATCGCTCGTGGCGATGGGTTTCGAAGCCGGCCGGATGAAGACCGGGACCCCTGCACGACTCGATGCGCGGACGATCAATTTCGAAATTCTGGAACCGCAATACGGGGATGAAAATCCCTCGAAATTTTCCTTTTCCGCCGATACGCATCCGGTGCAGAATCAGCTTCCGTGCTTTTTGGTCTATACTTCGAAGAAGGTGCATGACATTCTGCGGAAGGGTTTCGGCGATTCGCCGCTTTTCAACGGTACGATCCGGGGGATCGGTCCCCGTTATTGCCCGAGTATCGAGGACAAGCTCAACACATTCGCCGATAAGGACCAGCACCAGCTTTTTCTCGAGCCGGAGGGTCGTTCGACCAACGAATATTATCTGAACGGGTTCTCCTCGTCGTTGCCCTGGGACATTCAGTGGGAGGCATTGCACGCCATCGAGGGGTTCGAAGATCTGCATATTTTCCGTCCGGGTTATGCGATCGAGTACGACTATTTCCTGCCGACGCAACTGCACCATTCGCTCGAAACCAAGCTGGTGGACGGACTCTATTTCGCCGGCCAGATCAACGGGACGACCGGCTATGAAGAGGCCGGGGCGCAGGGGGTGATGGCCGGTATCAATGCGCATCGCCGCAGGATGGGGGAGGAACCGCTGGTATTGGCACGCGACGAAGCCTACATCGGGGTATTGATCGACGACCTGGTGACCAAAGGGGTGGATGAGCCTTATCGTATGTTCACTTCGCGTGCCGAGTATCGGATTCTCTTGCGGCAGGATAATGCCGACATTCGATTGACTCCGATCGGATATAAAATCGGGCTGATTTCGCAAAAAAGGTACGATAGTTTCTGCAAAAAAAATCGACTCGTAGAATCGCTCGTAGCATTCGCTCGCGGACTGAGTGTCAAACCGGACGAAATTAACGACTGTTTGAAATCGCTCGGTTGCGACCCGATTTCGCAAGGTCGGAAACTGCACGACTTGTTGATGCGTAACAATGTGACCTTCGATCTGCTCTCGGGTGTTTTACCGAAGCTCGGCGATTTTCTGCGCGAGCAGGAGATGGATGCCGAGGTCGTCGAGGAAGCCGAGATCCAAATCAAGTACAAGGGGTATATCGAACGGGAGAAATTCATTGCCGACAAATTGCATCGCCTGGAGAATATCCGTATCCCGGCCGATTTCGATTTCCATTCGATGAATGCCCTGACGATCGAAGCCCGGCAGAAACTCACCCGAATCCGACCTGCGACGATAGGGCAGGCTTCCCGTATTCCCGGAGTTTCTCCGGCGGATGTGAATGTGTTGCTGGTGAAATTCGGTCGATAAAGTCTTTTATTGGGATTGAGCAATACGGTTTAACTGCTATTTTCCCGAATTTGACAATCGTTTTTGGATGTATTTGTCGTTTATCAATGCGGATTAAGATCGGTCGATAAATTGTGCGATTGTATTTTTCTATCTTTTATATCGGGAGTAGCTGCGGCTATTCCCGATTTTTTTACGGCTGTTTGTAAGTGGTGGCAAAGAAAACATGCAGTAAGAAAAAGGGATGTTCCACGTGGAACATCCCTTTTTCTTGGGTTTTGCGGGTGTCGATTACATGACGATCGTGCACCAGTTGTGTTTGTCTTCGGTGCGGCCGTACTGGATGTCCTGCAAAAGCGTATAGAGTTGCAGAGAAACCTTTCCTACTTCGTCGCCGTAGGTGTAGGTTTGCTTCGTGTCCATGTCGTAAATGCTGCCGATCGGCGAGATGACAGCTGCCGTACCGCAAGCGCCGCACTCCTCGAAAGTCGGGAGTTCGTCCACCGGAATATGACGCTCCTCGACCTTCAGGCCCAAGTCCTGAGCCAACTGACGGAGGCTCTTGTTGGTGATCGACGGAAGTACGGAGTTCGACTTCGGCGTGATATACGTGTTGTTCTTGATGCCGAAGAAGTTGGCTGCGCCGCACTCTTCGATGTATTTGTGCTCGGTTGCGTCGAGGTACATGATGCTCGCATAGCCGAGCTCGTGTCCGTGCTCGCCCGACATAAGGCTGGCTGCATAGTTACCGCCCACCTTCACGTCGCCTGTTCCACGTGGAGCAGCACGGTCCTGTTCGCGGTCGATTGCGACCTTCATCGGCTTGATGCCGCCTTTGAAGTAAGCGCCTACGGGCGAGCCGTAAACCACCAGCAAGGCATCCTTGGAGGGTTTTACACCCAGTCCTGCCGTCGTGCCGAACATAACGGGACGCAGGTAGAACGATGCGCCGGTGCCGTAGGGCGGGATGAAACGCTCGTTGCGCTTAACCACTTCTACGCAGGCTTTGACGATCATATCGATCGTCGGTACGGGCAGACAGAGGCGTTTTGCCGACGACTGCAAGCGTTTTGCATTCTCTTCGACGCGGAACAGACGTACTTTGCCGTCAGCGCCCCGAAAGGCTTTCAAGCCCTCGAAAAGAGCCGTGCCGTAGTGAAGGCAGGATGCCGACATGTGCATGTTGATGTACTCGTCGCTTGTAATTTCCATTTCGCTCCACTTGCCGTCCGTGCAAGTATAGCGGGCATTGAAATCGGTCTTCATGTAGTTGAAGCCGAGAGAGCCCCAATCGATGTTCTCCATTGTTTTTTAATATTAAAGGTTATCGTATCTTTTGTTCAAGAAATATCTTTATATTATCCGACTGTCGCGCCCGGATTTGTCTGATCGTCAGGTTGTAACAGCCTTAATTTGCCCGAAGCGTCCTGGGCCATCAGAATCATGCCACGGGAGAGGATGCCCTTCAGTTCGCGCGGTTCCAGATTCACCAGTACGAGCACCTGTTTCCCGACGAGCTCTTCGGGTGTGTAGTATTCGGCAATGCCCGAAACGATTTCGCGCTTGTCGATGCCCGTATCGACGGTCAGTTTCAACAGCTTTTTCGTCTTGGCGACTTTTTCAGCGGCAAGGATCGTCGAAACACGGATATCCATCTTTTGAAAATCGTCGAAAGTCGTCGTTTCCTTTTGATCTTCAACGTGTTGTGCTGCTTCGGCCGAAGCATTCGCCGCTTTGGTCGCCGCCAACTTGTCGAGCTGGCGTTGGATTACGTCGTCCTCGATCTTTTCGAAGAGAAGTACGGTTTCGCCGATCCGATGTCCGGCAGCGAGCAGGTCGGTGCTGCCCAGTTTCTCCCAGCCGAAGGGTCCTGCCTGCAACATCCCGACGATTTTCTTCGCCGAGAAGGGCATGAACGGTTCGATGGCGATCGAGAGGTTTGCGGTGATCTGCAAAGCGATGTTCAGGATCGTCTTGACCCGTTCGGGATCGGTTTTGATGAGTTTCCACGGTTCGGTGTCGGCCAGGTATTTATTGCCCAGGCGGGCGATGTTCATCGCCTCCTTCAAGGCTTCGCGGAACCGGTAGTTTTCGATGTTGTTTTCGAGGGCTTCCTTCGCGCCGGAGAGTTCCCGAAGCGTTTCGCGGTCGTAGTCCGTCAGTGCGCCGCAGGCGGGCACTGTGCCGTCGAAGTATTTGTGTGTCAGGACTAAAGCCCGGTTTACGAAGTTGCCCAACACGGCTACCAGCTCGTTGTTGTTACGAGCCTGGAAGTCCTTCCAGGTGAAGTCGTTGTCCTTGGTTTCGGGGGCGTTCGCGCAGAGCACGTAGCGCAGCACGTCCTCCTTGCCGGGGAAGTCGGCCAGGTATTCGTGCAGCCAGACGGCCCAGTTACGCGAGGTCGAGATTTTTTCGCCCTCGAGGTTCAGAAATTCGTTGGCAGGGACGTTTTCAGGCAGGATGTAGCCGCCGTGCGCCTTGAGCATGGCCGGGAAGACGATGCAGTGGAAGACGATGTTGTCCTTGCCGATGAAGTGCACCATTTTGGTCTCTTCGTCCTTCCAGTATTTCTCCCAGTCGGGCGTCAGGTCCTTGGTCGCCGAGATGTAGCCGATCGGCGCGTCGAACCAGACGTAGAGCACCTTGCCTTCGGCCCCTTCGACCGGTACGGGAATGCCCCAGTCCAGGTCACGGCTCACCGCACGCGGTTGCAGACCGCCGTCGAGCCAGCTCTTGCATTGCCCATAGACGTTGGTTTTCCACTCTTTGTGCCCTTCGAGGATCCATTCGCGCAGGAAACCCTCGTATTGGTCCAACGGCAGATAACAGTGCTTGGTGGCGCGTTTCACGGGTACGGAACCCGATACGGCGCTGTGCGGGTTGATCAGTTCGTCCGGCGAAAGGGTCGATCCGCACTTTTCGCATTGGTCGCCGTAGGCGCGGTCGTTGCCGCAGCGGGGGCAGGTGCCCACGATATAGCGGTCGGCGAGGAACGTCTGGGTCTCCTCGTCGTAGTATTGCTCCGAGGTCCGCTCGATGAATTTGCCTTCGTCGTAGAGCTTGCGGAAGAACTCCGACGCTGTCGCGGCGTGGGTCTTCGACGAGGTGCGCGAG
>OHHM01000350.1_pt1 | contig 19281 bp, 20 predicted proteins | sample 1568091 | NCBI WGS metagenome assembly OHHM01 (sample SAMEA3879525, study PRJEB24766) | human gut metagenome | biome: human-associated habitat; feature: feces | place: USA | collected 1985/1987 | reverse complement strand
AGAGCACGTGATTTGTAATCTCGGGGTCGTTGGTTCGAATCCGACAAGAGGCTCGAAAGAAAAGCAGATGATACGAAAGTGTTACCTGCTTTTTTCTTTTTGCCCCGCAAAGAATCCTCTAATTTATTTAAAATCTACACATCGGCTTGCCCTTGAATCCAACTATATTTGTACCTTTGCATATTATTTCTAAGAAAGATGGCAGAAAATAGAGGTTACATGCAACGATACGCAATGCTGTTCGGTACCTATATGGGAGGTTTCTGGATATTGAAGTTCATACTCTTTCCTGTGGGGCTGTCGGTTCCTTTTTTACTTTTCCTTTTCATGGGACTCACGCTATGCGTACCTTTTATGGGATATTATTATGCACGGATGTATCGTAATCAGGTATGCGGAGGCGGCATCAGCTTCCTGCATGCATGGGTATTCACCGTTTTCATGTATATGTTTGCCGCGCTGCTTGCCGCCGTGGCACACTACATCTACTTCAGGTTCATAGACCACGGATATGTGATAAACACGTGCGAAACGATGGTAGACACGCTTGCCCAAAGCAACATGCCGGGAATGGATTCGTACATCGCCACCTATCAGGAAGCTCTGGAGACAGCCCGACTGCTCAGCCCTATCGACATTACGCTACAGATGATATCGTCCAATGTATTTTGGGGTTCGATACTGGCTTTCCCCACCGCCTTGTTCGTGATGAGACGCAAGAAAGACGACGCTCCGGCAGAGTGACGGAACAGCAAAAAGAAATGTTATTTCAATTGTAAAATAGAAAAATCATACATCAATGGATATTTCAGTTGTCGTACCACTATATAATGAAGAAGAATCACTCCCCGAACTGTTCGCATGGATTGAGCGGGTGATGAATGCCAACGGTTTTTCATACGAAGTGATTTTCGTGAACGACGGAAGTACCGACCGTTCCTGGCAGGTAATCGAACAATTGCAGGCACAAGCTCCGGACAAGGTACGGGGCATTAAGTTCCGCCGCAACTACGGGAAGTCGCCGGCATTGTTCTGTGGTTTCGAACAAGCACAAGGCGACGTCGTGATAACCATGGACGCCGACCTGCAGGACAGCCCCGACGAAATACCCGAACTCTACCGCATGATTACCCAAGACGGCTATGACCTCGTATCGGGCTGGAAGCAGAAACGTTACGACCCGTTGTCGAAGACCCTCCCCACCAAATTGTTCAATGCCACCGCCCGCAAAGTATCGGGCATCAAAAACCTGCACGACTTTAATTGCGGACTGAAGGCGTATCGCAAAGAGGTGGTCAAGAATATAGAAGTATACGGCGAAATGCACCGCTACATCCCTTACCTGGCCAAGAACGCCGGCTTCAAGAAAATCGGCGAGAAAGTGGTGCACCATCAGGCACGCAAATACGGAAAGACCAAGTTCGGGCTGAACCGTTTTGTAAACGGGTATCTGGACTTGCTTTCCCTTTGGTTCCTTTCCCGGTTCGGCATCAAGCCCATGCACTTTTTCGGATTGCTGGGTTCGCTGATGTTCATCTTCGGCTTCATAGCCGTGGTCATAGTGGGTGTCAGCAAGTTGTACTACATGCACCATGGCATGCCCTACCGCCTTGTGACGGACTCTCCCTACTTCTACCTCTCGTTGACCTCCATGATTATCGGCACACAACTGTTCGTGGCAGGATTCCTCGGAGAGCTGATTTCACGTAATGCCCCGGAACGAAACAAATATCAAATAGAGAAAACCATTTAACGATGAAAAAATTAGTCAGACTTGTCATACTCGGAGCTATCCTTTGCCCGATAATAAGCATAGCTATCTCCTGCTCGGAGGAGGCAGATTGCTCCATGACGGCACGCCCCATGGTGAATTGCATTCTTTATAGAGTAGACCCCGAAACCCAATACGTGGAGAACGACACGCTCGACTCGCTCACCGTCACAGCATACGGCACCGACTCCATCATCATCAACAACCAGAAGAAGGTACACGACATCTCCCTGCCACTGCGCTATACGGAGGATTCCACCAAGCTGATATTCAAGTATAGCCGGACCAAGAGTGACACGATGGTGATACGCCACACCAACACCCCCTATTTCCTATCGATGGATTGCGGCTATCAGATGAAGCAGGCCATCACAAGCGTAACGTGCACCCGCATCTCTCTGGACTCGATATACATCAAAGACAATGAAGCAGGCATCTATGGAAAGGAAAATCTTAAGTTATTCTATTAGTCTGGCACTCTGCCTGCTGATGTTCCTCCCCCTACGGGCGCAGAACGGGAATCCTACCGTCCCCCCCCAGGGAGCACCTCCCAAGAAGGAGAAGAAGGACGCGAAAGAAGAAGTGCACTATCCGTTATACAACGGCATGTCCGTCGGCTTGGACTTGTGGGGAATCGGAAGTTCCGTATTTGGAGGAGATTTCCTGAGTTCCGAAGTGGCCGTGGATGTAAACCTCAAGAACCGCTTCTTCCCTATTGCCGAACTGGGATATGGCTCCACGGACACCTGGAGTGACAAAGGCATACACTACAAAAGCAACGCCCCCTACTTCCGCATAGGAATGGACTATAACACGCTATACAAGAAGCAGCACGGACACATGCTACTCGTAGGCTTGCGTTACGGTGTAAGCAGCTTCAAGTACGATGTAGACGCCTTGGGACTGGACGACCCGATATACGGTGGCATCGTAGGCAATCCGAATCTGGACGACGAGATATGGGGAGGCAGCCTGCCCTATAACCATAAAGGAATGAAAGGCTCCATGCAATGGGCGGAATTTTGTGTCGGTATCCGGGCGCACGTCTGGAAGGCATTGTACATGGGCTGGTCACTACGCTTCAAGTTCAAATTGTCTGCCTCGGCCGATGAATACGGTGACCCGTGGTATGTGCCCGGTTTCGGGAAATATGGCTCCAACACGATGGGAGTAACCTATACGATAACTTATAAACTACCTCTTTAAGCGACTTATGACAGGGTTAGAGATTTGGCTACTGGCCGTAGGACTTGCGATGGATTGTTTCGCCGTTTCTATAGCCAGCGGAATTATATTGAAACGCGCCCGGCTGCGCCCTATGCTGGTGATGGCCATCAGCTTCGGCTTTTTCCAGGCTTTGATGCCTCTGCTGGGATGGATAGGCGCCAGTTTTTTCAGCCACCTGATAGAAAGTATTGACCATTGGATTGCATTCGGTATCCTTGCCTTCCTGGGCGGACGCATGATAATGGAATCCTTCAAGGACGAAGATTGCAAGCACGAGTATGACCCTACCAGCCTGAAGGTGGTGCTCGCTCTGGCCGTGGCAACCAGCATCGATGCATTGGCGGTAGGTGTTTCGTTTGCATTCCTCGGTATCAAGCAATTCTCGGCTATTCTTTCCCCCATCGGCATTATCGGTTTTGTATCATTCGCCTTGTCGATGGTCGGCCTGATGTTCGGCATCCGTTTCGGATGTGGCATAGCCCGCAGACTGCGCGCCGAACTTTGGGGAGGGATTATCCTCGTCATCATCGGTACCAAGATATTGGTAGAGCATCTCTTCTTTTAATTAAAAAGTAAAAACTCAGATAGGATATGGAAAAGAAAGTACAACGGAATTTTTTATGGATTGCCCTACTGGTACTGGGAACCATCTGGATACTTGCCCGCCACAACCAAGTCACTCCTTATCAGACGGATAACGGACTGATATTCGGTACGGTATATAAAGTGACTTATCAATGTGACCAAAATCTGAAGGCGGAGATAGAAGCGGAACTCAAACGTTTCGACGGTTCCTTGTCCCCTTTCAATGACACGGCGACCATTACGCGCATCAACCGCAACGAGGACATTGTGCCCGACACATTCTTTACCAACGTCTTCCGACGTAGCATGGAAATCTCCCGGGAGACCGATGGTGCCTTCGATATCACCGTTGCCCCTCTTGCCAATGCCTGGGGATTTGGGTTCAAGAAGGGTAACTTCCCCGACTCTGCCATGATAGACAGCCTGCTGGAGATGACAGGATACGAAAAAGTAAAATTGTCCGATGAAGGGAAAGTGGTGAAAACAGACTCGCGTATAATGCTCTCGTGCAGCGCTGTGGCAAAAGGATATGCAGTAGATGTCATAGCCCAACTTCTGAAGAAGAAGGGTATCCGCAACTTTATGGTCGATATAGGCGGAGAAGTGGTTGTTCACGGGCAAAACCCTCAAAATGGACCTTGGCGCATCGGTTTGAACAAGCCGATAGACGACTCACTGGCAGTGAACCAGGAACTGCAAGCAGTGCTGCTAGTCACGGATTTAGGCATGGCTACATCGGGCAATTATCGCAACTACTACTATAAAGACGGAAAGAAATATGCGCATACCATCGACCCGCGTACCGGCTATCCGGTACAGCACAGCATCTTGTCAGCCACCGTCATTGCCAAAGATTGCATGAGTGCAGACGCCTATGCCACGGCATTCATGGTGATGGGGCTGGAAGAAGCAGAACGCGTGGCGGATGCACATCCGGATATCGACGCCTGTTTCATTTATACGGATGAAGAAGGAAAGCTTCAAACGTTCTTAACAAAAGGAATGGAGAAGTATATGAAATAATGTGCAAATGCGATTAACCCATCATTTATAAAATACAAAATATACCGCCAGTACCAGACATACAAAAGCGGCAAAATGATTCCAATGCAGCGTTTCCCCCTTGAAAAGAACCGTTGTGAACACCGTAAAGATAATCAAAGTGATTACTTCCTGAATCACTTTGAGTTGCATCAATGAGAACGGGCCTCCATTGCCTAAAAAGCCTATCCGATTGGCCGGAACCTGGCAAGAATACTCTGCCAAAGCTATTACCCAGGAAAACAGCACCACGGCATACAACGGCCAGTTGGAGATGACTTTTGTCTCTTGTAGCTTCAGATGCCCATACCAGGCAAACGTCATGAAAATATTAGATACAATCAATAGCAAAATGGTATAAAATGCTTTCATATAGTGATTAATGATTAGTGATTAATGATTAATGATTGCAGGCAGCAATTCCTCTTGCACATTCGTCATACTCCCCCATAGACTATAGCGTGCCTCAGGATTCATTTCCTCCAATTGTTTCAGAATGCCTTTCATTGCACTACGGCTGGATTGTGACTCATACGGACAATTCTTCACCTGCTTACGATACCCCCTCACTTGCGCCAACTCCATCAAATCCGCCTCATGTACCAGACACATCGGACGGATAATCGTCATATCAAACTTCTTCATTACCAGCCGGGGGGGCATAGAGCTGAACGCTCCCTGATAGGTGATATTCATCAGCAAGGTCTCCAGAATATCATCCATGTGATGGCCTAACGCGATTTTATTGCATCCCTGCTCCTTGGCTACGGTAAATAATGCCTTCCGCCTATTCCAAGAGCAAAGAAAACAAGGAGACTTGCGGGTATCTGTCGTGGCATCAAACTCCGTTTCAAAGAGAACAAAAGGCACTCCCCACGACTCTACGTACTCCCTCAGATAGTCCACATCGCTTTGATAAGGTATATTCTTCATCACTACATGTACGGCGACAACGGAAAAACGGGGTTTATAGACACGGGCACGCCGTGCCAACAATTCCACCAGCGCCAAAGAGTCCTTGCCTCCCGAAAGCCCGATAAGAATCTTATCGCCGTCCTCTATCAGCCCATATTCCACCACACCTTTGCTAAACCGCTTGTCTATGCGGCGCAACATCTTTTCTTCTTCAGTAAATCGTGCCATTGATACGAGTTATGAGTTATAAGTTATGAATTATAGCTCTTCCGGTTGCAAAAGTAAGGCAAAAGAACGATTTAAAGAAGAATTAACAAAATAGAATTACGGAAACCAGCTTTATTCACGATAAATTTGTATTTTTGACCTTCTGAACAATCAGCATGTATCAATATGAATAAAAAATATATCCTTTTCTTTCTATTCGGCCTTTTGAGCATAACAATTTCCGCACAAAGCCTGGCAGAAGCCAAAGCCTTGTACGAGAAGGGAGAATACGAAGAAGCCAAGCCCACTTTCAAGAAACTCGTCAAGACACAACCTGGCAATGGAAATTACAACCTATGGTACGGTGTATGTTGCCTGGAAACCGGCGAACCCGCAGAAGCCTTGAAACACCTGGAAAGCGCCGTCAAGAGACGCGTCCCCAGCGGGCAACTCTATTTGGCCCGGGCATACAATGATTTATATCGGTTCGAAGAAGCCATCGAGACTTATGAGACCTACATTTCCGACCTGAGAAAGAGAAAACGCTCCACCGAAGAGGCCGAACAATTATTGGAAAAAAGCAAATCCAACTTGCGCATGCTGAAAGGCGTGGAAGAGGTCTGCTTCATCGACAGCTTTGTGGTAGACAAGGAAAAATTCCTGGATGCATACAAAATCAGCCCCGAATCGGGCAAGCTGTTCATGTACGACACCTACTTCAATGATTCCGGTAAGGAAGGCGGAACGGTATACGAAACGGAGCTGGGCAATAAGCTATATTATAGCGAAATGCAACCGGACAGCACCCTCAGTATCCTTTCGCGCAACAAGTTGCTGGACAAATGGAGTGATGGCAGCTTGTTGCCCGGAAGCATCAACGAGGCCATGAATGCAGACTATCCCTATGTACTTACGGACGGTATCACTATCTACTATGCTTCGGATGGCCCTGGCTCGATGGGAGGATATGATATTTTCGTCACCCGTTACAATACGAATACCGACTCCTATCTGATGCCGGAAAATGTGGGCATGCCGTTCAATTCGCCCTACAACGACTATATGTACGTCATCGACGAATTCAACGACTTGGGATGGTTTGCCTCCGACCGCTACCAGCCGGAAGGCAAAGTGTGCATCTATGTATTCATTCCCAACTCATCCAAGCAAGTGTACAACTACGAAGGGATGGACCCGGACAAGATGATATCATTGGCGCAACTTCACTCTATCAAGGACACATGGACGGACACCGATGCGGTAGAGGCCGCCCAAGAAAGACTTCGGACTGCTGCCAACGCAAAGCCGCAGACCACCAAGAAGCATGATTTCCAATTCATCATTGACGACCACTCCACCTACTACCAGCTGGACGATTTCCGCTCCCCGCAGGCCAAAGCCTCGTATGGCAAATACAATCAGCTGGAGCAGAGCTACAAACAACTGCAGGAGAAACTGGAAGATATGCGTTCGGAATACTCCCGAGCCAACAAGCAGGAAAAGGACAAGATGTCCGCCGCCATCCTCGACCTGGAGCAACGTGTACGGCAATTGTCCACTGAGATGGAGCAAACTGCCATTCAAGTGCGCAACCTGGAAAAACAAGCCACCAAATAAAGACAACTATGGATATACTCATTATCGCCTCATTGATTATAGGAGCAGTAATCTTGTTCTTAGTGGAATTATTCGTAATTCCGGGCATCAGCGTTGCCGGTTTTCTGGCAGGAGGTTGCATCATCTTTGCCAACTACTATGCCTTTGCCTATATGGGCACCACGGCAGGTGTCATTACGCTTATCATATCTGCCCTGGCTTGTATCGGCTCGTTGGTATGGTTCATGCGCTCCAAGACACTCGACAAAATTGCATTGAAAAAAAACATCACCTCCAAAGTAGACCGTAGTGCCGAGGAAAAAGTCAAGGTAGGCGATATAGGCGTAACCACTACCCGCCTGGCTCTTATCGGCTATGCCGAAATCAACGGAGACATCGTGGAAGTAAAGTCATCAGACGGCTTCCTGAACGAAAAGACTCCGATTATCGTAGACCGTATTGCCGACGGAGTCCTCTTAGTGGAACGGCTCAAGCAGTGAAATTTCTGAAATCAACCTATTATTTATAACTAACAATTAATATTTAATCTCATGGATCCAAGCACAATGTATTTAACCGCCTTCCTCATTATAGGAGGCATTATTTTCCTGGTACTTTTCTTCCATTATGTACCGTTCTTCTTGTGGCTGTCTGCCAAAGTATCGGGAGTAAACATCTCGCTGGTACAACTTTTCCTGATGCGCATCCGTAATGTCCCTCCTTATATCATTGTGCCCGGCATGATTGAAGCTCATAAAGCAGGATTGCAAAACATCACGCGCGACGAACTGGAAGCGCACTACCTTGCCGGAGGTCACGTAGAGCGGGTGGTACACGCACTGGTATCCGCCTCTAAAGCCAATATCGAGCTGCCGTTCCAGATGGCAACCGCCATCGACCTTGCCGGCCGTGACGTATTCGAAGCCGTACAGATGTCCGTTAACCCCAAAGTAATTGACACCCCTCCCGTGACAGCTGTTGCCAAAGACGGTATCCAGCTGATTGCCAAGGCCCGTGTAACGGTGCGCGCCAATATCCGCCAATTGGTGGGCGGTGCCGGAGAAGACACGATTCTGGCCCGTGTAGGCGAGGGTATTGTGTCTTCCATCGGTTCGTCAGAGAATCATAAGTCTGTATTGGAGAATCCGGATTCTATCTCCAAACTGGTATTGCGCAAGGGGTTGGATGCCGGAACAGCATTCGAAATTCTGTCCATTGACATTGCTGATATTGACATAGGTAAGAATATCGGTGCCGCCCTGCAGATAGACCAAGCCAATGCCGACAAGAACATTGCTCAAGCCAAGGCAGAGGAACGCCGCGCCATGGCCGTAGCCACAGAGCAGGAAATGAAGGCAAAGGCCCAGGAAGCCCGTGCCAAAGTTATCGAGGCAGAAGCGGAAGTACCCAAGGCCATGGCCGAAGCATTCCGCAACGGCAATCTGGGTATCATGGACTATTACCGGATGAAGAATATAGAAGCCGACACTTCCATGCGCGAAAACATTGCCAAACCGACGACGGGCAATACCAACCAGCCGTTGAGTAAATAACCCGAAAAGTAACTGACGAAACGCCGGAACCGGTGAACAAGAATCGGTTCCCGGCGTTTCTATTTATAAACAAAAGATTAAAGCCTCAAGCATATGAAGAAATATTTCGCCTCTTCCGAACTGATCATCAATGAAGACGGTTCTGTATTTCATCTTCACGTAAAGCCCGAATGGCTGGCAGACAAAGTCATCTTGGTAGGCGACCCCGGACGGGTGGCACTGGTTGCCTCCCATTTCGAGAACAAGGAATGTGAAGTGGAAAGCCGCGAGTTCAAGACTATCACCGGTACTTACCAGGGGAAACGTATTACGGTGGTTTCCACCGGTATCGGATGTGACAACATCGATATCGTGATGAACGAACTGGATGCCCTGGCAAACATCGATTTCGAGACGCGCGAAGAAAAGCCCCATCTGCGTAGCCTTGAGCTGGTACGTATCGGCACCTGCGGCGGCTTGCAACCCTACACTCCGGTAGGCACATTCGTATGTTCTGAAAAGTCCATTGGTTTCGATGGGCTGCTCAACTTCTATGCCGGACGCAACTCCGTGTGCGACCTGCCCATGGAGCGTGCCTTCCTCAACCATATGGGATGGTCCGGCAACATGTGTGCCCCTGCCCTCTACGTCATTGATGCAAGCACTGAACTGATAGACCGCATCGCACAAAACGACATGGTACGTGGCGTAACGATTGCCGCCGGGGGCTTCTTCGGACCTCAAGGACGCGAGTTACGCGTGCCGCTTGCCGACCCACATCAGAATGAGAAGATTGAAAAATTTGAATACAACGGCTACCGTATTACCAACTTCGAGATGGAAAGTTCTGCCCTGGCAGGCTTGAGCCGTCTGATGGGGCACAAGGCCATGACGGTATGCATGGTCATTGCCAACCGCCTGATAAAAGAAGCTAACACGGGATACAAGAATACGATAGATACTCTTATCAAAACAGTACTCGACCGTATCTAAGTATCCTTCAAGAAATGCTCCTCCCTTTCCTTCAGCCAATCCTAGGAGTAGGGTTTAGTAATGACTTCATCACATCCTGCCTGACGTGCCCGTTGCTGGTCTGTATAGTGTAGCAATGTCCTGCTATACCCACAATGGGCACAGAGGCGGATTAGGCTTTATAAGCATCTATCCATTATCGATTTGCACAAAGTTACGATAAAAGCCCATAAGTTGAATCACCATCTCTCTTTTTTGTAAAGAAACCATTATCTTTGCTGAATAAAAATAAGCCGGATAAAATGAACCAAGATACCATTTGTGCCATAGCCACCGCCCAAGGGGGAGCCATAGGATGCATCCGTGTCTCCGGACCGGATGCCATAGAGATAACATCCCGCATATTTACCCCTGCCCGGAAGGGGAAGAAGCTGAAGGATGCCAAGCCATACACACTTACCTTCGGTCATATCCATGAAGAAGAAAACATCATAGACGAAGTACTTGTAAGCTTATTCCGTGCCCCCCACTCGTACACGGGCGAGGATAGCACGGAAATCATGTGCCACGGTTCGAGCTATATTCTTCAGAAGGTGTTGCAATTGCTCATCGGCAATGGTTGCCGCCTGGCCGCTCCCGGTGAGTACACGCAACGGGCCTTCTTGGGCGGCAAAATGGACCTAAGCCAGGCCGAAGCCGTGGCCGACCTCATCGCCTCCACCTCTGCCGCCACTCACCGCCTCGCCATGAGCCAAATGCGCGGTGGGTTCAGTAAAGAGCTGGCCTCACTACGCGACCAATTGCTGCACTTCACATCACTCATAGAACTGGAGCTGGACTTCAGCGACCACGAAGAACTGGAATTTGCCGACCGCTCCGAGCTATGTCTCCTAGCAGACGGCATAGAGCAGGTAATTTCCCGTTTAGTACAATCCTTCAGTGTAGGCAATGCCATCAAGAACGGCGTGCCCGTAGCCATCATCGGCGAAACGAACGCTGGTAAATCCACCCTGTTGAATGCACTACTAAACGAGGAACGAGCCATTGTAAGCGACATACACGGGACAACCCGCGATGTGATAGAAGACACAGTCAATCTTGGTGGGATAACTTTCCGATTTATTGATACGGCAGGCATACGCGAAACGAACGACACCATCGAGAACCTAGGAATTGAGCGAACCTTCCAGAAATTGGAGCAGGCGGAAATCGTGCTCTGGATAGTTGATGCCACGAATGCCGTCTCACGGATACCACAACTAACTACCCAGATACTTCCCCGTTGCGAAGGGAAACGGCTCATTCTCGTATTCAACAAGACCGATTTGGTGCAAGATGCCTCAACCATCCCCAACTCCAGTTTCACCGTGGCCGCTACTAATGTGCAATGCATCTCCATCTCTGCCAAAGGACGTACCAACCTCGACAAGCTTCAGCAAATGCTAATCTCTGCCGCTAACCTGCCCACGGTTACCCAAAACGATGTCATTGTCACGAATATACGCCACTACGAGGCTTTGACCCATGCCTTGGAAGCCATCCACCGGGTCCAACAAGGATTAGCAGAAAATCTATCCGGAGATTTTGTTTCACAAGATATCCGCGAATGCATTTTCCATCTAAGCGATATTGCAGGGGAAGTTACGAACGATATGGTACTTGGGAATATTTTCGAACATTTTTGCATCGGCAAGTGATGGCTTGTAAACAGGCATAAGCAACCATAACCATTTAGAACAAAGTCGCTGAAATACAGTGACTTTTCTATTTTAACACTTTCCAGTCCGTATTTGGAGGTAACGGATTTTATCCATATTTTTCTATCCTATTTCTACCGCGACGGAAATTCACGGTTAGCCCGAATGTCACAGTAACGCATTAGTTGACGTGTGTTGACAGTGGTTTACATGTGTTGACAAAATCCGGGAGAAATAAGGCGAAATTAGCCCCAATATAAACGAGGAAAATATGGAAGTAAGAAAGATTTGCCAATGGTGTGGGAAGCCATTTATAGCTCAAAAGACAACAACCTGCTATTGTAGTCATCAGTGTTCCAATCTGGGCTACAAAGAACGTATTCGAGAGCGTAAGCGACAGTTGAGACGGTCACAAGAATTACTGCAACCTCGACAAGCTGCCGAGGGACAGGATTTCTTCTCTTTTGCCCAAGCTGCAAAACTTATGGGCGTAACTCGGCAATACATTTATAAACTGGTGAAGGAATCCAAACTTCGTGCTTCAAGAATCAGCGGCAAGAAGTCGCTTATCCGTCGTGCGGATATTGAGTTGATGATGAAAACCAAACCTTATGAACGTATCATACCCAAAGAAGATTTTGACATCTCCGAATATTATACTGCCGAAGAGATTGCAGAGAAATATAAGGTCAACGCTAAATGGGTATGGACTTATACACGGCAGCACAAAGTGCCAAAGGTGAGAATACGCCAGTTCAATTATTACAGCAAGAAGCATATTGATGCCGCCTTTGCCAAATACGAGGTGGATTCTGACTTGACCGAATGGTACACTCCCGAAGAGATTCAAGAAAAGTACGGCATGACACGTGTTGCTATCCGTTCACAAGTGTATCGGAATAATATCCCATCCAAGAAAGAACACGGGCAGATATTCTACTCAAAGCTTCACTTCGACCTCTCAAAGAGTTCCGAACAGGAGAGCAAGGCGGAATACTACACTGTCAAGGAGGCGATGGAGAAATTCAAACTGTCCCGTGATTCAGTCTATGGTATTCTGCAATTCCATCAGATCAATCGTGAGAAGAACGGACGGTTCATCAGATTTCTGAAAGTAGAGTTTGACCGGGTAATGGGTGTCCGCAAATAGCCCTATTTGCAACTATTTTATGGCTATCCGTAAATTATTCTAAAATTAATCTCTGCTGAAAATCATCTGCATGACTACATGATAGAGTTTTGCCAACGAATTAGTAATAATCAAAAATATAGTATTATGCATGAATGTAAAACTGTAACATTAAGGACACGTCCGCTAAAAGGCAGGATGTTGTCTTTTTATCTGGATTATTATCCGGGGTATCGAGACAAGGAAACGATGAAAGTTATCCGCCATGAATCGCTTGGCATATATATCTATGCCAATCCGAAAAACAAGCGTGAGCAGAACTTCAACGAAGCGATGACCGAGAAAGCCGAGGCTATTCGTTGCCGAAGATTTGAATCTGTCGTCAATGAACGGTATGATTTCTTCGACAAGTACAAACTCAAAGCGGATTTCTTGGAGTACTACCGCAAGCAACTCCGCAAACACGACCAAAAATGGGAGTTCGTCTATCTCCATTTCAACAACTTCGTACATGGCAAATGTACTTTTGAGGAGATTGACATCGACCTATGTAACAAATTTCGGGAATACCTGCTGAGTGCCAAAAAGCTAAGGCGCAATGGACGTATCACACGAAACTCCGCATCAGGATATTGGTCTACTTTCAGAGGATTCTTGAAAATACTCTATCGCAATGGGATGATAAAGACCAATGTCAATGACTTCTTGGAAAAGATTGAGACAGAAGACACCATGAAAGAAGCCTTATCCGTCGAAGAGTTGTACCAGTTAGCAGAAACGCCATGCAAAAAGCCTATCGTGAAAATCGCATCGCTGTTTTCCTGTATGACCAGCTTGCGCATCAGTGATATTCTCGCCCTATGTTGGGAAGATATCGTAGATTATTCTGCCGGAGGGAAATGTGTACATATCATTACACAGAAGAACAAAACGGAAGACATCATTCCCATCAGCGAGGAGGCGTTAGGGCTAATAGGATACAGTTCTGAGAAGAAAGGTCTGGTATTCAAAGGGCTTATGCGCAGTTGGACACAAGCACCCATGAAAGAGTGGATTCGGTCTGCCGGAATAACCAAGAACATAACATTCCATTCATATCGGAGAACATTCGCAACCCTTCAGGGGGCTGCCGGTACAGACGTCCGTACCATACAAAGCATAATGGCGCACAAAAGCATTACCACCACGATGCGTTACATGAAAGTCGTAGACAGCAACAAGCGTGAAGCCAGCAATAAAATCACTTTGATAAGGAAAGACTGACAACGGTTTTTGTCCCTATTTATACGAATATAGTATGATTTTTAGTCCGAAATCATACTATATTCGTTATTTTTCATCAAAATTGAACGATTTATCATCACCAATTATAAGTGTCTGGAATCCGGCACATAACTTTGCCGCATAATCATTCCAAACATTTACAGTATATGACAAATAAAACTCAAATTCGTACTAAAAGGATAAGTTTCGTTCTTGCGTTGTCGGTAATCACCTATACAGCGACAGACACTTATCTTTCCGCCTATCACGACATCGATGTCATGAATATAATGACTCCGGTAATAATCGGACTTGCGGCAACAATTATATTATGCGGCACGTTACAACGCTCTTTCTATAAATGGATGACGAAGTATTCAATCAATTTGTCTTTTGCCCAGCAATCTCCAATTGTTCTTGAAGCAGATACCGAGATAAAGACCGATTGTGCAAATGAAATTCAAACCATTGAACAGCCGTCGGTTTTAGACAATTATGATACGATGTTGGAGAACTTCAAAAAGAAGGAGGCCGAAAGACAGGTGAAAATCATGGATGCCATTCGGGAATATGTGACAATCAAAACAGCTCCTTATCTCTCCAAAGAGGCTATTGTCACACTGATTGCCAATATTGAATATATGGCTTATGACAACCACGATTTATATAAGCCGATTCGCTCCAATATAAACAATCCGCTGAGGTCGCCGGGGCTTCGCCATCTGGCATGGAATATCGGAGAACGCTTGAATGTACCTTTGGTAAAAAGAGCGGAATTCATAAAGGCTTCGTTTCCACATGAACTCGTAAATGCCACTACAGAATACCTCAGGCTTAATTTACGAGACACTGTTACAAGCCAAATTCCTATTGATGTACCCGACAAGGGAGATTTTCGCTTCCATCTGGATACAGACAATGATAACTCACAATAAAAAACGTATACAGACGAAATAATTAATCTGGTCTGTATTGTTCTGCATGATTTCATTGAGTTGGTTCGCAGCATGTTGAACGATTAAAAGAGTTTTAATATGGAAAAAGACCAACTGACTTTCAATGACCTGCCGACTGTGGTAGGAGAACTGTGCGACCGCATCGCAAGTATGGAAAATCTTCTGACGGAGAAACTTTCCCGGCAGAACGAAGCCAAAGAGAATACGCACGTTCCGATGACCGTGCAAGAGGCTTGCGCTTATCTGAAAATGCCGTTATCGACCTTTTATTACAAGGTAAAAAAGGACGATATTCCGGTTATAAAGCAAGGCAAGCATCTCTACATCTATCGGGATGAATTGGACAAATGGCTGGAATCTTCACGAAAGACTCCGGCCCCGCAAAGCTTCGAGGACGAAAATGAAACCATGCTCGCTTCCCATCGCCGTAAACCGAACCCTAAAAACTGGTAGGCTATGGAAAAGACGAATATCAATGCACCAGCTGCTGAGGAACTGGCAATATGCATGGAGGAGTCTGCCGTGAGCGTAACAAGTGCATACGGGCACTCTCCTGTGGTGCTGATGGTAGATGATGCAACAATCGGAACATTGGGCAACTTCAGTGCTTCCATCGGAAAGGCTAAAAGCAAGAAAACGTTCAATGTCTCGGCCATTGTCGCATCGGCATTGACCAACAGCACCATTCTTCATTATCGGTCTATATTCCCCGAAGATAAACGGAAAGTGTTATACGTTGACACGGAGCAAGGACGGTATCATTGTCAGAACGTATTAAAGCGCATTTTGCGTTTGGCGGACTTACCGAAGGACAAAGAACCGGACAATCTGGTTATGCTGGCTTTGCGTAAGTATTCCCCTAAAATGCGCTTGGCGATAGTCGAACACGCCATTGGCACAATTCCCGATTTGGGATTGGTGGTCATAGATGGCATTCGGGACTTCCTTTATGATATCAATTCGCCCGGAGAATCCACCGATATTATTTCAAAACTCATGCAGTGGACGGATGACAGGCAGATTCATATCCATACCATCCTTCACCAAAACAAGAATGATGAAAATGCACGTGGACACATCGGCACGGAACTTAACAACAAAGCGGAAACCATTATGCAGGTGGAAGTGGACAAAGATGATAAGGCAATAAGCGTGATTGAAGCGGTACATATCCGTGACCGTGAATTTGAACCCTTCGCTTTTCGCATCAACGAAGATGCCTTACCTGAATTGGTAGATTCCTACCTGCCCAAAGTGAAGGTCGTCGGCCGACCAGCCAAAGAACCGTTCGATCCGTACAAGGAAATTTCGGAGAGTGTACATCGTGCTGCATTGGATGCCATTTTTTCCGATGGCAATATCGGCAGTTATGACGACTATCTGGAGCGGCTGAAAAAAGGCTATGGATTGCAGGGCGTAAAACTCGGTCACAACAAGGCGGTCAAAGTCGCTACCTTTCTTGGCAACAAACGGATGGTGACAAAGGACGGTAAGGAATATCGTTTCAACCCGGACTATCATTATTGAAATTGACTTTACTTTATTGTCGGGGCATACATATAGGAATAAAGCAAAGTAGTCAGAGGGGACGTAGAAGAGATTCATTCTCTCCCCCTCTTTTAGAATTACTGTTTCCATCCGTCTGCCGATTCTATGTGTACACCCGATATGGCTTGCCGGAAAGCATCAACAGGTATCTGTTGCAAGATATGCCAAGGTATAACCTCACTGCATTGCGGTTGTACATTGGCGCTCTTGCCTGCTCAGACACTTCGCCGCTGCGGTACTCGCAAGCTCGCACCTATTCACTATTATAAAAACGATTCACATGAAAGAAGATATTGAAAATTCATCGACTACCTCTGGCGAGACAAGAAGCGTCTTCATCGGGGCAAAAGTCACTCCCAGACAAAAGGAGTATATAAAATCACAGGCTGAACAATGCGGTATGACGGTAAGCGATTACTTGCTTGCCCGTGCATACAATTATCACCCCAAAGCAAGGCTTACAAAAGAGGAAACTATACTGTTGCAAAATCTGGACGATTGCCGGTCTGACCTTGTAAAATACACCTCCGCACTTCACGGAATGTCCACAAAGCAACGCATGGCAATGTTCAATCAGATTCCGTTCATGGTCGGCTGGCTCAAAGAACTTGGCAATGTAGCCGAAAGCGTCTGCCAGTTTCTGAATGCCGCAAAAGAGCCGAACAAGATTCCGTCCAACGATAAATCCGAAGAAATATGATTGCAAAAGCGAAAGCAATATCGCACGGCATAAACGCCATCCGTTACATTATCGGTGAATCACAGAACAAAAAGCACCCGGAGAAAATTCATCGGATATTGGACAATCTGCTGCCATCGCAACCGGACACTATGGGGATATGGAACTCCATGCAACTGACCTTATCCCGCTTCCGACCGATAAAGAACTCGGTCATCAGAATTGAGTTAAGCCCATCCGCTGAACATACCCGATTCTTTAACGTCGAAGATTGGCAACAGCTCTGGCAGGATTTCGTTACGGAGTTTGACAAACAAGTGATTATCGACAAGGACGAAAAAGTCCGCTCTTGTCCGACCCATTTGGCTAACAGCAAATACACGGTTTGGCTGCATACGGAATCCGGAGGCGGAGTTCCACATCTTCATGCTGCTGTCTGTCGCATAGATGAAGGCGGTAACATTAACAACGACCACAATATTCATCTTCGTGCGCAACGTGCAGCCGAACGAGTGGCAAAGAAACGAGGCTGGACAACGGCAGCGCAAGTCAGAAATTCCACTATTCACCAAGTGAATAGTGACTGCATGGATGCCTTGAAATCAATGCAATCGTGGTCATGGGAAGCGTACAAAAATGCTCTTGTTAGGAAAGGTTATGCTATACATGAAAGAAAAGACGGAAACGGTATTCTCCGAGGCTATGCACTTGTGAATGGGAACACCAAATACAAGGCGTCTGAATTAGGAGTCGGCAGAAACCTGATGATCTCGAAACTTCCTAAAACATGGGAAAAGCTGCATTATAAGCCACAAGTTAGCGCTTCGAATAATCAGTCTAAAGAAACTCGAATAGAGCAAACTCCTGAATCATCGGTATCCGCTAATTATACCCAATATAATACTTACCGTTCGGGAACGGTTTCTTATGCGCTTAATCATGAAAATCAAGAACATCATTTCTATATACCAGAAAAAGTACTTGATTGTTTCAATGATGAATTTGATTATAGACAAACCGCCAACAGTCAGGAACTTACCAATATGGCTGTAGCTATTTTTGTCGGACTACTTGAAACACCGAATGTGGCAACTGGTGGAGGTGGCGGAGGTTCCCAAAGCGATTTACCGTGGAGAGATAAAGACGAAGACGATTTGCAATGGGCTCGCAGATGCGCCCGTGCTGCCATTCGCCTATTGGGAAAGAAACCGAAACCCGGATTAAAACGATAAGCGCATGAAGAAGAAATTTGATTTTTCCGCTGAAATGAACGAAGCGAAACCCATAAAATCCAATCCCAAGAACGAATATCTGGAGGAAGAAAATCGGCTGCTCGACCTGAATATAAAAGAACTTGCCAGCCTGAACGACAATGTACATGAAATGAGTGTAAATCTGGTAAATTTAGTTATATCTCAAAATTTCACATCATAATATCTTGTAAATTAATAGTTTATATTGTGATGTGTTTTTATCAAGAAACAAATTAGGAACAGAAACACGAATTATCTTATTTTCTTGTTTTTTTGTTTGCACTACCTTTCTTTCTCTTCACTTGTTCGTACTTTGAGTATTTTTCCAAGTCTTTTCACACGATTTTCATCCTCTCGCCAAGAGTGATTGTTGCAGTCATCTATGGATGAATAACTACAGCCAAAAGAAAAAAGGACAAATCTCTGTTTCTTTCAAGGAACATTGTTTTTTGCAAAGGTAACCATTTCCCTCAAAACACCTATACAGGCAGTCCAATATATCTGCCTATATTTAGTTTACTTTAGTTTAGCATATATATAAGCTAATAGACTAAACTAAACCTTTACCGAAGTTCTCCCCCTTACTTTTATATTCACAGTCAAAAGAGAAGATAATCGCACCGATATTTTCTTTTTTCGCTGCATCCCAATTTTACGGAAGTTCCTTTTATCGTAACTTCTGCCATAGGCATTCTATCCTCGCATCCCAACTTTCGGTCTGCCTGATGAGAATTGTGTCGCAAAGGTACTTGTCATGTCTTTCTTGTATTCAAGGTCACAGCCTGACGGTTCCCGACAAAATCTCCACGCTCCGCTTTGCAGAGGTCGTATTTGGTCGTGAAACCCTGCATAAAGAGCCATAACACCTTTTGAGGCGACATAATTTTCAATCAAGCCCGAAAGTAGCTGA
>OHHM01000329.1_pt1 | contig 20459 bp, 15 predicted proteins | sample 1568091 | NCBI WGS metagenome assembly OHHM01 (sample SAMEA3879525, study PRJEB24766) | human gut metagenome | biome: human-associated habitat; feature: feces | place: USA | collected 1985/1987 | reverse complement strand
ATATAGGACAATGAAATATAAAAGTCCTATATGGGGGTATTTTCATGTCCAGAAAAAGCAAAATTGATCCAATAGTAAAGGTAAAAATAGTTGAGCAATATCTTGATGGAGAGATTGGATTGGGTCAGGCAAGTAAAAACCTTGGAGTCGCTTACCAGAGTATTAGAAAATGGATTTCTATATACCAATGCAATGGACCAACAGGTTTACTTAATCAACCCAAAAACAAAAGTTACTCAAAAGCACTAAAAATATCTGCGGTAAATGATTATCTTAATGGAGCTGGTTCTCTTGATGATATTTGCTTAAAATACGGAATCCGGTCACACACACAACTTTTAAAGTGGATTCAGGTGTATAATTCTGGTGGAATATTAAAAACATCCACTGGAGGTGCTTGCATGAAAAAAGCAAAATCAACGACTCTTGATGAGCGATTAAAAATAGTTATGGAATGCTTGGCAAATGATAAGAATTATGGAGCAATGGCTTTGAAATATCAATGTTCTTATCAACAAGTTCGTAACTGGGTAAAACGATACGAAGAAATGGGAAGTAAAGGTCTGGAAGACCGCCGTGGTAGACGAGTCGGATCATTACCAAGTCGTACACCTGAGGAAGAATTACGTGATAGAATCGTTGAGCTTGAAAGAAAAAATCTTGATTTACAAATGGAAAATGATCTGTTAAAAAAAGTCAGAGAACTAGAAAGGAGGGATCACTATCTTTAGTTCACCGTTTAGCCGCGTATAAGGCAATCAAAGAATTATCTTCTGACAAGGGATATCCTGTAGATAAACTTTGTAAGTATCTTAATATTACACGCTCTGCATACTATCACTGGCTAAAACATCCGAAAAGCAATAATGAACTGCAGAACGAAACGTTATCTATTGAAATTCAAAAGATACATAAAGAACATCCGGATATGGGATATCGTAGAATCCGAGATGAATTAGATGGACACAAAGGAATTCATGTGAATGATAAACGAGTTCTCCGCATCTGTAGAAAATATGATATAAAGTCAAAGATTAAATGGAAACCCAAAAGCTGTACCAGAGGAGAACGAAATCCCGATCACATTGCCAAAAACTATTTACATCGAGATTTTCATGCGGATAAACCGAATGAGAAATGGCTCACCGATGTATCCGAGTTACAGATGAGAATAAGCTATAATAAACTTCAAAAACTTATGATTGATAATCAGATGAAAAGACAGGATTTAATGCGTGCAGCAGAAATTTCATCATCTGTTGCGACGAAGTTGAATAAGAACGAAACAGTATCTCTTGATGTCCTGATGAGAATTTGTAAAGTGTTCCATTGTGATATTGGGGATATATGTGAAGTTATATTGGACGAATAGAAGGAACATAGCTTCCGGTAAAAAAATAAAATTGGATATTAAAAGGCTTAATGTCCACCAAAAGGGTGAATTAGATGGTAGAAGAAACATATAGTGCAGGATTGATTTCCCAATCATTCTGGTTTGTTGAAATGAAGAAGGTCATCAAGCTGATTGACGATGGAAAGTCCGAAGAAGAAATTAAAAAAATGTGTATAGACGAAAATCTTTTTGGTGCGGCAAAAGAGTATCGAGCCAAAAGGATATATGGATACATTTGGAATAGAGCCAAAAGATTGGATAAGACACTGATTGACTTGTTTTGTACTTCTGACTTGGCAACCCAAAAGGTAATCAATTTGATTGCCATTCTCAGGTCAGACCGATTGTTCTTTGAATTTATGTTTGAAGTGTACCGTGAAAAAAATATACTTGGTATTCCAGTAATCGAAGACGCAGATGTAAATATTTTTTTCAAGAATAAAGAAATTCAAAGTGAAGATATTGCAGCTTGGACAGATGGTACAAAACGCAGGCTTCGCTCAATATATTTTAACTATTTGACTGATGCAAACCTTTTAACGGCTGTTGAGAAGAAGAAAACCATAACGCCACCAATTCTTGATATTGCTTTAGAGCGTTATCTTGAAGCGTGTGGAGAGAGTGCAATGATTAAAGCAATTACGGGGGTGGACTAAATGATGTCGCTTGATGAACGATTAGATAAAGCAGAAGAAATGATACAAAAACCCTCGTTTAGAGAGAACAAAGGGTTAGGTAATGAAGTCGGATACTATATCTTTGATTATCCGGCTGAAAAAGAATTGTATATCCGTGAGAGGATAGAATACATCAAGAAAAAAAGTGAAAACTCAGATGATGATTTCAAAGTTGTAGTGTTTGACCTTTACGACATTATGATTGATATTCTTATCAAAAAAGGATATTTAGAAAAGTGTTATCAGTTTGAAAAGACAAAAGGCTTTGAGAGAGTATCAAAATCCATCAGCAATATGCTGAGGATAACATCATCAGACAGTCTGATAGTGAATCATATCAGGGATAATACGCCGGAGAAAGCGGTTGTGTTTATTACTGGTATTGGAAAGTGCTATCCGATATTGCGTTCACATACGGTACTGAATAATTTACATCAGGTCATAGATAATGTTCCGGTAGTGCTGTTTTATCCGGGCAATTATGACGGTCAGGAACTGGTACTGTTTGGAGAGATAAAGGACGATAACTATTACAGAGCATTTAAGCTCGTGGATTAAGAGGAGAGGGAATATGATTATCAAGAATATGTTTTCAAAGCCTATTGACAGAGATATTAAAGGCGTAATCAAAGTTGGACAAGATGACGATGCAAATATTAAGCAAGAGCTTGAAGAATATGTAGTAACAAGGGAACTTCAGAAACATTTTTCTGATTTCTTCGCAAGCTACAAAAGAGGAATTATCGGAAATACGGACAAGATGGGCGTGTGGATTTCCGGCTTCTTTGGAAGTGGTAAATCTCACTTCCTGAAGATTTTATCCTATCTCCTTGAAAATAAAGAAGTTGGCGGTAAGAAAGCGATTGACTATTTCGTCGACGATAATAAAATTTCTGACCAGATGGTACTTGCAGATATGAAACTGGCAGGCACGATTCCGACGGATGTTGTCCTTTTCAATATTGACTCTAAAAGCGAAGTGAATGGCAAACAGTCTAAGGTTGCTATTGTTTCCGTATTGCAGAATGTGTTCAATGAAATGCAGGGATTTAGTGGCTCTAATCCGTTCCTTGCAGATTTGGAACGCAAATTGACAGAAGAAGGAAAGTACAATTTATTCAAAGAAAAATTTGAAGATAGCTTTGGTTCTGCTTGGGAGGAATCACGTAGCGACTTTGATTTCATTCAGGACGATGTGGTAGAAGTCCTTGATGAGATTGGATTTATGAGCATAGAAGCCGGTAGAAACTGGTGTGAGAAAGCTACTGGAGAATATACATATAAGGTTGAGGATTTCGCCAGACTTGTTAAGAAATATCTTGATAAAAAAGAAAGCAATCATCATATTGTATTCCTGATTGATGAGATTGGACAGTACATAGGCGATGATTCCAAACTGATGCTGAATCTTCAGACCGTAACAGAAGATTTGGGTACTGCTTGCGGCGGTAAGGCTTGGATTATCGTAACAAGTCAGCAGGATATTGATTCGATTACAAAAACAAAAGGAAATGACTTCTCAAAGATTCAGGGACGTTTTGATACCAGACTTTCTCTTTCATCAGCTAATGTTGATGAGGTTATCAAAAAGAGAATCCTTGAAAAGAACGAAGCAGGAAAACAGACACTTACACTGCTTTACGATGATAAGGCGACAGTCATCAAAAACCTCATTCTGTTTAACGATGGAGTTGAAAAGAAATTATATTCAGACAGAGAAAATTTTGCGGACATCTATCCGTTTATTCCATATCAGTTTAATTTACTTGGAAGTGTGCTGACTTCCATTCGTACTCACGGAGCATCTGGCAAGCATCTGGCAGAAGGCGAGCGTTCTATGCTTGCATTGTTTAAAGAATCTGCCGTAAAAGTTATGAATGATGAGCCGGGAACGATTGTGCCATTTAATATGTTCTATGACGCCCTTGAGCAATTCCTTGACCATTCTCATAAGGGTGTTATTTCCCGTGCCTTAGATAATGAGTATCTGAATCCAAATCACGAAAAAGAATGTTTTGATGTTAATGTACTGAAAACACTCTTTATGATTAAGTACGTTAAGGAAATCAAAGCAAATATTGAGAATATCACAAGTCTTATGGTATCGAATGTAAATGATGACCGTATGGCACTTGCACAGCAGGTAGAGGACGCTTTAAAACGCCTTGTTCGTCAGACGTTGGTTCAGAAGAACGGGGATATTTATGTATTCCTGACAGATGAGGAGCAGGAAATCAACAGAGCGATTGAATCACAGAACGTGGATTCCGGAGAAGTCATTGCAAAGGTATCTGAGATGATTTTTGATGGTCTTTACGATGAAAAGAAGTATCGCTATCCGGCATTCAACGGAAGATATGCGTTTGCTTTTAATCAGGTTGTTGATGATAAACCATATAAGGCAAATCAGAATAATGATATAACATTGAAAATTCTTACTCCGAACAGCGATGAGCGAGCAGATGAAACGACAATGAGAATTCTGTCTGGTCAGTCAAGTTGCGTACTTGTAGTATTGCCTGACGACAGAACATTTCTTGATGAAATCCGTTCTGCTTTGCAGATAGAAAAATTTATCCGCTTTGATGCTACAAATGCAGTTACACAGTTTGAAAGCATTAAGGAAGCTAAGAAAGTGGAAATGCGTGAGAGAAACGGTGCTGCAAAACTGTTCCTTTCAGAAAGCTTGAAGAATGCAGAAATCTATGTGAATGGCGATAAAATTCAGAGCGGAGCAAAGGAAATTGCATCCAAGATAAATGAAGCACTCGGCAAGTTGGTTTCAACTGTTTATCATAAGTTGTCTTATATTGATGCGGCAATGAGTGAGTCGGATATTCGCACATTATTTAAGAATAATGGACAGCAGCTTACTCTTGCAGGTACAAATACCGCTAAGAATGAATTGGCTTTGCACGATGTCAATGATTATATTGCTTTGAACACACAGCGTCACATGAAAACTTCTATGAAGTCCATTCTGGAACGTTTCTTGAAAGCACCGTATGGTTTTGTAGAAGCTGATGTGCAGTGGCTTGTCGCTAAGCTATTCAAAGATGGCGAAATTGCAATGTTCGTTAATAACGATGCAGTTACATTGCTTTCAAAGACTCCGGAAGAAATTATCCGCTATTTGACACGCAAAGAGTTTAATGAAAAGCTGATGACAGAGAAGCGTGTAAAAGCGAATGAAAAGCAGAAGAAGTCTGTCTGTACAGTAATGAAAGAACTATTCAATGTTACTTCGGCAAGTGATGATGACGATGCGATTATGAGAAGTTTTCTTGGTTATGCATCAAATCTGAAGAATGACCTTGAAAAATTGGATATTCACTATGCGACACAGCCTGCATATCCGGGCAAACAGCTTATTGCTTCTGGTAAAAAGCTGATGGCTGATGTTTTGCAAATGAAATATTCCAATGAGTTCTTCGCAGGCATTGACCATAAGAAAGATGATTTCCTCGATTTTGCTGAGGATTATGAGCCTGTTAAAAAGTTCTTTGCAGGAGAACAGAAGGGCATATTTGATAAAGCTCTGAAGCTGATGAAGATTTATGATGACAGTAAGACATTCATTGTAAATAGTGAGATTGAAGCAGTTGTTGCGGACATCAAGTCTATTTTGAAGAAATCTGTTCCTTATTCAGAAATCTTTAAATTACCGGAGTTACTGGACACTTTTATCAATCTTTACAGCAAACTCCTTAATGAAATGCAGAAGCCGATAGATAATGCCATTCAAGAAGCAAGACAGCGTGTTTTTGAAGAATTGCAAGATAAGAAATGCCACGATAAATTGGCTGATAAATATGTAAATCTGTTCAGAGAAATCAGTGACAAGGCAATGAGATGTAACAATGTGGCTACACTGCAAAATATCAAAGTGGAAGCAGACGCACTCAAAGTCCGCTGCTTAAATGAAATTGAAAAAGAAGAAGCGAAAATCATTGCAGAGGAACAGCCTGTTCACGTTGCAGAAACTGGAAACTATGGTGGAGAAACGATTGCTCCGGCTGCACCTGCTCCAAAGGTAAAGAGAAAGAAAACGGTTAGCATTAAATCTATCAACAATGCGACAACTTGGCAGCTTGAGAATGAAGCAGATGTTAAGAAGTATATTGCAGAACTTGAGAAAAAACTGATGAATACTTTGGAAGAAGACACGATTATCAACATTGAGTTCTAAGAGATTGGGAGGTGTATGCCTTGTCAACAGAAAATTTTACAATATCTATTCAGGGAGATAGCGAAGGATATGTGACTTTTGAATGCCCATACTGCAATTCAGAATTTAAGTTGCAAGCCGGAGAATATCAAAATGACGACGAGCCTTTTGAAGAATTATTTTGCCCTTATTGTGGTCTGGCGAAAGAAAAGAATGAATTTTTATCATCAGATGTAATCGAGCAGGCACAGGCAATCGCTTATAACTATATGGTAGAAGAATTGAACAAGACCTTTAAGAAAATGCAAAGGTCGGTTAATCGTTCTAAAGGTTTGATAAAGATAAAAATGGATTATAAGCCATTGAAAAAGGTTGCAACGAAAGAATTAAAGGATAAGGATACCACAGAAACAGAGTTTAAGTGTTCCTGTTGTGGTCGCAGAGTAAAGGTACTTTATTGTGCAGGAGCAGCAAAGGTGTTTTGTCCGTATTGTGGGGTGGATATATGAACAGATTAGAATTAAGAAAACTGAGTTTAGAATTTCGCAGATTATCAAGCAATTTGCTTAATAGCACAGATGACACGGCGGATATAAATCTTTCTCGATTCCTCAAATTTATAGATGGAAACGAGTTAATATCTGGAATCATTCAGGATAAAATATCAGGTGTCGATTATGATTTTAAAGAATGCTATGATATTGGCTCTGATGATTGGGCTGATTATACTCCGCCAGTAGATGAAGCCTGCCATATAAAGGCACAGTATGATTATTTGAATTTTATAAATAATGAGAATACAGTTAATGTCAGAAGTCAGGCTATGAATTATTGTTGGTCTGATAAGAAAATAAATACAATTATACAAAATTTTCTTGATATGGCATTTAAGCCACTTATAGATTTTATTAACGACCAACTTTCGATGGAAATGATTGTTTATGATGAGAAGGCAAAAGCTATGGGCGGAAATACATATATTCAGAATATTGAAACTGTCAATGGCTCTGCGAGTCAGCAGAACAGTGGCGTGATAAATACTTATAACACTACAAATGATACAAGTTCTATGCTTGATTTGATTGATAAATTATTGGCTTCATTACCTGAGATACAAGGTGTTGATGCAGAAGAAATTGAGAATGTAAAAGATGATTTGGAAATGGTTCAGGAACAGTTGAAAACCGATAATCCGAAAAAGAACCGTATAGGAAAAGCTCTTGTAGGTATCAAAAAGTTTGCAGGCGATTTTTCTATGAAACTTGCAGTAACACTTGCTGCCGGAGCAGTTACCGGAGCAGATTGGGGTATGTTACTGCAACAGCTTGAAAACTTTATTAGATAAGAGATGGAGAAAGCAAGATGAACAAAACAGCAATAAGAAAATTTGCAGAGTGGGCAAGAGAAAAACTCATTGAAGATATTAAATATAAAGCCGGAATAGTTGGTATCACAGAGAATGGAATTGCAGAGAAATTACCACAATCAACAAGTGATACATATTTCTATGATGTAGGTACAAAGGATTATACGAAAATCTCTGGTATTGAAATTAAGCAGAGAGATGCTCTTGTAAAAGCAATTCAGACAAAAGAACGCTGCTATAAAAGTTATCAGGAAGCGTTTGAAAATGTGATTGAAGAAGTAGCATATACTTGGTTCAATCGTTTGATTGCGATTCGTTTTATGGAAGTTAATGATTATTTGCCTTCTGGTGTTTGTGTGCTTTCCTCTGAGAACAAGGCGAAGAAAGAGCCTGATTTAGTAACGACACCGTTTGATACCGATTTGGAATTTACATCTTATGAGCAGGACAGAATTATCCAGTTAAAAGACGATAATAAACTGGATGAATTGTTCCGTATGCTTTTTATTAAGCAGTGCAATAAGCTTCACGATATTTTACCGGAGCTGTTTGAAAAGACAGATGATTATTCGGAATTACTTCTTACAATTTCGTTTACAGACCCAGAGGGAATTATTCATCATCTTATCAACGATATTGAAGATGTTGACTTCCGTATTAACGATGAAATGTACACTGATGACGGAAAAATAAAGGCTGATGGTCAGGTTGAAATTATCGGTTGGCTGTATCAGTATTATATTTCAAAGAAACATGACGAGATTGTAAATATCTATAAAGGAACAGTAAAGAAAGCGGATATTCCAGCAGCAACACAGTTGTTTACGACAGATTGGGTTGTTCGTTATATGGTGGACAACTCTTTGGGAAGATATTGGATTGAAAGAAATCCACAGAGTAAGTTGGCTGAAAAACTGGAATTTTTTGTCACTCCTAAAAATGGAGAAATCCAGTATGTCGATGAAAAAATCAGTCCGACTGATTTAACCTTTTTCGACCCATGTATGGGTAGCGGACATATTCTAGTTTATGCATTTGATGTGCTTATGGAAATCTACCGTGAGGTGGGATATTCCGACAGAGATGCGGCAGTAAGTATTGTGGAAAATAACCTTTTCGGTATGGATATTGATAAGCGTGCATATCAGTTGGCATATTTTGCAGTAATGATGAAGGCACGTAGTTATAATCGTCGTGCATTAACAAAAGGCATATACAATAACCTTGCAGTTGTTGAGGAAAGCAATTCTGTTGATAAATTTATTTGTAACGGCTTAACAACGGATAGTGAACAGAATAAAATTGGCGAATATTTAGTTGAAGCGTATAAGGATGCACAGGAAATTGGTACTTTACAGACAATTGAAAAGAAAGACTACAATGGATTTGTTACATATTTAAATAACATTGATAACAGTGCAGGTCAGATAGACCTTTTTTCAACAGCTTGGCTGAATGATACACTTCCTCAGATGGTACAGCTTGCAAAACAGGCTGAAATTATGAGTAATAAGTACGCAGTTGTTTGTACTAATCCGCCATATATGAACAAGTTGGAAGGACAGCTAAAGAAATTCGTTGTTGATAATTATAAGGCATATTCCGGCGACTTATTTAGCGTGTTTATTTACCGTAACTTTGATTACTGCAAAATAGATGGATACTCTGCCTTTATGACACCATTTGTTTGGCTGTTTATTAAAACATATGAAGCTTTGAGAAAATATATCATTGATACAAAAGCGATTACTACCTTAGTACAGATGGAATATTCTGCCTTTGAAGAAGCAACGGTGCCAATTTGCTCGTTTGTTTTAAAGAATGGCAGAGCAACAGAGAAAGCATTGTGCTTCAGACTGTCTGATTTTAAAGGCGGAATGGAAGTTCAGAAGCAAAAAGTTCTTGAAGCAATTGAAAATAAAAAATGTGGGTATTTTTATGAAGCTGGGCAAAATGATTTTAGAAGAATACCAGGAAGTCCATTGGCTTATTGGGCAACAGAAGCAATAACGGAAGTTTTTCAAAATAGCAAATTATTAACAGAAATAGCAAATCCACGGCAAGGATTGATAACAGGTGATGTAAACCGATTTGTTAGAAAATGGTATGAGTGTTCTTTGACGAATTTAAATTTGTCTGCAAAAATATCAGACCCACAGAGGATTGGAAAATGGTTTCCATATTGTAATGGTGGAGCATATAGAAAATGGTATGGAAACAATGATGATGTAGTTAATTGGTTGAATGATGGTGTTGAAGTAAAAGGATTTGTAGATGACAAGGGAAAGCAACGTTCTCGTCCGCAAAATCAACAATATTATTATCGTGAGGGTGGAACTTGGTCAGCTATTTCGAGTTCGTCTTTTTCGGTAAGGTATTTTCCAGAGGGTTTCCTTTTTTCAAACGCAGGCATGGCTATATATGCGGAACATAATCAATTGTTATATCTTATAGGCTTTTTGAACTCAAAACTAAGTCAAACTTACTTAGGCTTGTTCAATGAAGGATTAAATTATAATCAGGGAGATATTGCAAAACTTCCAATTGTCAAGTCTGAGATAGAAGATAAAGTTTGCAAAAAAGTAATGGAAACAGTAGAGATATCAAAAGCAGAGTGGGATTCATTTGAAACTTCTTGGGATTTTCAAAAGCATCCGTTAATTTCTTATGCTGTTGATAAAGTATCAACGTCTTTTGAAATGTGGTCAAAAGAATGTGCTGAACGTTTCAACCAGTTAAAAGCTAACGAAGAAGAACTGAATCGTATCTTTATTGACATTTACAGACTTCAGGACGAGCTTACTCCAGAAGTAGAAGATAAAGATGTTACGGTTCGTCAGGCTGATTTACAGAGAGATATTAAGAGTTTGATTTCCTACGCAGTTGGCTGTATGTTTGGTCGTTATTCTCTTGATGAAGATGGACTTGCTTATGCAGGTGGAGAATGGAATGACAGCAAATATGATACTTTTATTCCTGATGAGGATAACTGCATTCCTATTACAGATGAAGAATATTTTGAAGATGATATTGTTGGTCTGTTTTGTGCGTGGCTGAAAAAGGTTTATGGGGAAGATACCCTTGAAGAAAATCTCGATTTTATTGCCAATGCACTTGGTAATAAAGGAAAGACTAGTCGTGAAATAATCAGAAATTATTTCCTGACAGATTTTATCAAAGACCATATTAAGACTTACCAGAAGCGTCCGATTTACTGGCTCTTTGATAGTGGTAAGCAGAATGGATTTAAGGCTCTTGTTTATATGCACCGTTGGAATGCAGACACCATTGGTAATGTTCGAGTTGAGTACCTGCATCGTATTCAGCGTGTGTATGAAAAAGAGATTACCCGTATGCAGGAAATCATCGACAATAGCCACGACAACAAGGAAATTTCCAATGCTACAAAGCGTAAAGAAAAGCTCCAGAAACAGATTAAGGAAACCAAAGATTATGATGCTAAAATTGCTCATTTGGCTCTTTCTCGTATCGACATCGACCTTGATGGTGGCGTAAAAGTCAATTACGAAAAAGTCCAAACCGCCGATGGAAAGAAAATGCAGATTTTAGCAAAGATTTAATGAGGAAATAGTATGACAAAAAGAACTTCTATTAAGGTTGATGATGTACCTTATCAATATAAGAACCGTAAACTTCAGATAGGGAAAAGTTATACATCGCCAGATTTTAGTAGCCATACGGTTTTAACAGATGATATTTTTACATATATTGATTTTTATTTTTCAAGCCACAAAAAAGCGATGAAATATCGTAATCCAACTGTATCGAAAATAAAATATGGCGACGAAAAGAAATATCACTATTCGTTTTATTGGAAACAAGCAATGTCATTTTATAAAGCAGCAAAAACATTGCCAATGGAATCAGTTCCGTTAGTATCATATTATTCAATGCTAAATGCGGTGAAAGCATTCCTAGCGTTTAAATGCGATTACATTGAGGATTTTGTAGAACATTTTTCACGACATGGACTATTTGAAAATACTGCTATTTCTGGAAATGAACTTTCAACTATACATGTGGGACATCAAAATAAAGGTGTTTTTGTCTTGTTTGGAAGAATGCTTGAGCAGAACTTTGATACTATTTGGGCAGGCGGAAAACCAAATACAGTTACATTGAAGAAATTATTATATAATTTAGCGTTTATTCATCGTGCCTATATAACTACATATAACACCCCAAGAGGAGCAAGAGTACCTGAATTATTTATACCTGTTAAAACAGCACAAGCTCCGTGCTACTACAAGGGAAATGATAGCAACCTATACTTAAAATTTGAAGTAGACCATTCTTTGTTTGGAGTTGCACCGGTTTCTATTCCAGTTGTATATGTAAACAGTATATCTTCAAAATTTAAGATTTCCGATGATAACAATTTTGTGTTACAAAGTGTAAATGGGGCAAAACCAAGATAGTTTATCATCAGAGTTTAAAAACGAGAATGATGAATTAAGGCGAGAGTTTCAATATATTCGTTCGAGCAAGAAATTGTGGTATTTGAAAAGAACGGCATTGAATCATCCAGAGGTTATGAATCTTAATAGTATGTTAATTATTATGGCAGCTATGCATAGGGTTAGTGAAATTGTTCGATACAAACCTGAGCAAATGGCACATTTATTAAATTCAAAAGAGAATTGGTTGTTGCATGAATTTTTAACATTGGCGTTAGACCAATTCATTGATGAATTAGCCGCAGAGATTACGGGGCAAGATATAATGTGTACAGGAGTAAAGTAGGAGATACTATGGCAGAACTAAACTTAAAACAGATTACAGACAAATTAAATAGTGAGTTTGCAAGTGATGTCCGTAAACTTGTGTTTTGGTATGATGCCAATGCGGAGTTTCAGGAGGATATTGACAGCATTGAACTGGAAAATGCAAAGGTTCTGCATCTTGAGCCGGACAACCAGTTCTACATCAAATACTTCTTGGAACGAGAGGATACGACAACCAATTACCTTGTATATGCTCCGTTTGCGAAACCGAGCATAAGGGACAATCATCTTGCAGATACAATCCGTTATTCCAAAGAATTTTTTGCCGACCGTGCTTCTTTGCTTACGCTTGATTTAGGAATTGATGAACGGTACAAGCCTGTTATTCAGCATTATATTAAATTCTTTGCGAACAAAGACAGAACACAGAAATTCTATGATTTGGAAATAGAGAATTTCAATAGAAGTACGATTGAAGTTGCCTTGATGAGCGTTCTTTGCAAGGATAAGACTGCTTCTTTTGAAGAAGTGCTGCGTTCAATTTTGACAGATGATGGCTTGCAGGATAACAAATATCTGGCTGAGTTTGAGAAGTATGATTTGCTTTCTGCATTCTGGCAGCAGGCAGATGTGGCATTTGGATATAATGACCCGAAGCCAACACTTGAAAAACTCGTTATCACGATGTTTGTTACTTATGCGGCTAAGAGTATTCATACGGATATGCCGCAGGCTTGGAAACCATTTATTTCTTATAAATTCGGTAATATCATTGCGTTTATGGATAACCTGATGAACAGCTATCTATATGGTACACGTTTTGATGAGATTTCAGAGATTATCTACAATGCAATCAACGGTAAAAATTATCTTGAGAAGATGGAAGTGGAAACACTTATAGATTGCAATATCTTTGCAGGTGTCGATGAGCTTCTGATTAGTTGGATTATCGGCAGACTTGAGAATGAGGATATAGGAGCAAAGCTGAATGGAAAGACGATTCCGGAACTTTGTGTAGAACGCAGGAAGCAACATTTTGGAAAGAACTTCCGCAATGAGTATTTTATTCTTCAGAATGCCTTTGATATGATTGCTGAAGGTAAGTATCAGCCAGTCAGCGGTATCAAAAACTTGGTTAAGGAATATACGGAGTCAACTTATAAGATTGACCGTTATTATAGATACTTTTATTTTTACTTTGATAAATTGGAAGATACCACACAGTTTGAAAAAATCAGGGAACTGGTTGAGAATATCTATACGAATGAGTATCTGAATCGGATTACAGTGAACTGGAACAATGAGCTTGCAGACGCAGATGGAGAAACAGGACTTACGTTGCAGAGAGATTTCTTTGCAAGGCACATCAATTACTCAAAGGATAGAGTGGTAGTTATTATATCCGATGCACTCCGCTATGAGGTTGCACATACGTTGTTTGAAAAAATGCAGGCAGATGAGAAGTGCAATGCTTCTATCGGAGCAATGCAAGGCGTTCTTCCATCTTATACACCGTTAGGTATGGCTTCCCTGCTTCCGCATAAGACGATTGAGTACAGTCCGTTTTATGATGTACTGGTAAACGGAAAAGCGTGCAGTTCTACGGAGCAGAGGGAAGCTATTCTGAAAGAGTATAAAATAAGCAGTAAGTGCGTTCAATTCGATTCAATGAAAACAATGAAGCAGGCAGACCTTCGTTCTATCTTTACAGGACAGGACGTTGTGTATATTTATCATAACCAGATAGATGCCCGTGGAGATAAAGCGGCTTCTGAAAATGAAGTGTTTACCGCCTGCGAAGAAGCAATCGAAGAAATTTATACTTTGATAAAGAGGATTGCATCGCAGGCAAATACTTATCATTTTATTGTGACAGCAGACCACGGATTTATTTATAAGAGAGATAAAATTCAGGCAACCGATAAGATTGCCGGAGCTGCTTCAAAATCAAACAGCGTTGGACAGCGTTATTCCATATCTGCCGAAGAAATCAAGGCAGACGGTGTTTGTCATACAACGGTTGGTAAGGTACTTGGTAGTGTCGATGAGCGTATTGTATCGTTCCCTCTTGCTTCAGATATTTTCAAGGTTGCAGGAGCAGGACAGAATTATGTTCATGGCGGCTGCTCTCCGCAGGAAATGCTTGTACCAATGATTGATGTGAAAGTGGATAAGGGCAAAAAGGAAACAAGTCTTGCAGAGATTGCTCTTGTAAGCCTGACTTCAAAGATTACAAACCTTATTACGACATTGGATTTTGTTCAGACAGAGCCGGTAAGTGATGTTGTGAAAGAAACAAGTTACCGAGTATATTTCATTTCTGATAGTAACGAGAAGATTTCTAATGAGAATATTGTTATTGCAGATAAGAAAGATAAAGATACGACGAAGCGTATGTTTAGACTCCGCTTTAACTTTAAGAACAAGAAATATGATAAATCACAGAAATACTACTTGGTTGCTTATGACGATAAGAATGATATAGAAGTTCTTCGTCACGAGATTATTATGGATATTGCATTTGCCGATGATTTTGGATTCTTCGGGTAATATCTGAAAAGGGGGTATCGCCTTATGGGAAGATGGGGCTTTTCTGATGCCTTAGCCTTTGCAGTTGCAATGACTGTTCGGGATATGAGCAGAGAGAAAGAGAAAAGACTGATTAAAACACAGAAGTTTTATCAGGAATGTTATGAAAAGATAGCCAGTGATAGCGAACGGGCATTCAATATTGTATCAAAAGTTGTAACAAAGGCGTCACGCCGATATATTCCGAACGAGATAGCTTCGGGCAGTACCTACCTTGCGTTATATGCGTTTGCTCTTGTAATTGAAAGACAGGGCAGAGTGACAAAAGAGCAGAGTAAAATCATTAGGATTTACTTCAATAATATGAGCTTTCCATTTTCGGAGAGTGCATATTTAAGTGCAGCGAGAACCGGAGGAGAGGTTGGCAATTTCCGAAATGTCATATCTATAAGTAAGAGTTATGCAGGTGGCTTTTGGGTCAACTTCTTTCGGGCATTATACAAATCCGGAACGCAGAAAGATTTGCAGGATATGATTGATTATACGACGTCAATCATTATGCGGTTTTCGATTCTTGGAAATCCTGACAGTAATATTTCCAATGCAATCTGTCAGAATTTTATTGACAGCGTAAATTATCAGATTAACCAAGTGCGTGAGATTTCTATTAAGGAAGTGGATTGGCTTGGTGTGATACCGATAGAAGACCGTTTGGAAGAAATGAAGTTTTTCTATGAGGATTTGATTGACAGGTCAAACATTACAAACGACATTTCAAAAGAAGAATTGCTTCCGTATTTGGAACTTCAGATTTTGAATTGTATCTGCGATGTTGTAATGATGACGAAACAGCCAAAGTCCGTGAAATTGAGAATGATGAATGATGCCGTCAGACTTTCAGGCATACATACTGGTGTAACACCGGAACAATATGTAAGAGAGATTGCTAACAATACGGAGATGGGGCAGTTTTATAAAACAATGTTTTCATCAGGTAATCCATTGGGTTCATTTTGGCTCGTGATTTTTACAATGGGTGGACAGCTCTATGGAACGGATGCAACTGATGAACCGATTGGAATTGTCAATAATATTTTTTCTATCCTGATTCAGATTGAGAAATATCTTGATGAAAAGTATAACTTCTTAGGAAAAGACAGCATAGCGAAAGAATATATGTTGCATATCATCGAGCAGCTTGCCGATAAGTGCAATGAGGAGGATTAGATTATAATGGATAACATTGAAAAAGATATAGCTCAGGGCTATGCCGATTTTGCAGATGATGAAGGAAGCATAGAAGAAGTAGAAACAGAGGAAAATGTTGTAACAGAGAATAGCACATCATTTAGCTTTGAAGAAACCACCAATTTTTCTGAGATGAGTGATATAAACAGAAAGCTCCGTGCCTATTTTGATGGAAAGATTGTCCGTAAGGACTTGACGAAATCCATCAAAGAGGGTGCGAATGTTCCGGTTTATGTGCTTGAATTTTTACTTGGACAGTATTGCAGTTCTGATGACCCGTCTATCATTGAAGAAGGTGTGGCAAATGTAAAAAGAATACTGGCAGACAATTATGTACGACCAGATGAAGCACAGAAAATTCTTTCCCTGCTCCGTCAAAGGGGAAGTCATACAGTTATTGATAAGATTACGGTCAATCTGAACATTAAAAAAGATACTTATGAAGCAGAGTTTTCTAACCTTGGAATTAAAGCAATTCCGATTAGCGAAGATTATCCGAGTAAATTTGACCGCCTGCTTTGTGGCGGTATCTGGTGTATTGTCCAACTTGAATATGAATACATAGAGGAAGATAAAAATGCTTCTCCTATCCATATCCGCAAACTGACACCGATTCAGATGCCGCACGTTGACATCAATGAACTGAAACAGGGGAGAAAAGCATTTACAAAAGATGAATGGATAAGCGTGATGCTCCGTTCTATCGGTATGGAACCAGATACACTGAACGAAAGAGAAAAGTGGCTGCTTCTTGCCCGTATGTTACCGCTTGTAGAAAACAATTTTAACTTGTGTGAACTCGGACCGAGAAGTACAGGTAAATCTCATTTGTACAAAGAAATTTCACCGAACAGTATTCTTGTTTCCGGTGGTCAGACAACAGTAGCAAATCTGTTCTACAATATGGCAAGAAAGACAGTTGGTCTTGTCGGTTTGTGGGATTGTGTCGCTTTTGATGAGGTTGCAGGTATCAATTTCAAAGATAAAGACGGTATCCAGATAATGAAAGATTATATGGCTTCCGGTTCTTTTGCCCGTGGAAAAGAAGAAAAGTCTGCTTCTGCATCAATGGTATTTGTGGGTAATATCAATCAGAGTGTTGATGTGCTGTTGAAAACATCAAGTCTGTTTGCTCCGTTTCCGCCGGAAATGGGAACAGATACAGCGTTCCTTGACCGTATGCACTGCTATATTCCGGGTTGGGAAATTCCAAAATTCAGACCGCAGCATTTTACAAATGATTATGGATTTATCAGTGATTATCTTGCAGAGTTTATCAGAGAACTTCGAAAAGAACAGTATGGCGATGCTTTGGATAAATACTTCCGCCTTGGAAAGAACTTAAATCAGCGTGATACGATTGCAGTCAGAAAGATGGTCGGTGGATTTATCAAGCTGCTTTATCCTGATGGAGAATATACAAAAGAAGAACTGGAAGAAGTTTTAAAGATTTCTCTTGAGATGCGTCGCAGAGTAAAAGAGCAGTTAAAGAAACTTGGTGGTATGGAGTTCTATGACGTGAATTTCTCGTACATTGATAATGAAACATTTGAGGAATTCTATGTGTCCGTACCAGAGCAAGGCGGTGGAAAGCTGATTCCGGAAGGAATGTGCAATCCGGGACAAGTCTATACCGTGGCTCAGGGGAAAACGGGTATGCTTGGTGTATTCCGTTTGGAATCTCAGATGATGCCGGGTAATGGAAAATTTGAACGCTCTGGTCTTGGCTCTGATGGAAAATGCAAAGAAGCAACGAACACAGCATTTAATTTCTTGAAAGCCAATTCTAACCGTATTAGTGGCTCTATCAGTACGACGACAAAGGATTATATCATCAATTACCAAGACCTGCAGGGCATTGGTATGACAGACAAATTGGCACTGCCGACCTTGATTGCTTTGGCGTCGGTAGCACTTGGAAAGCCAGTTGCAAGTAGTCTTGCAGTTCTTGGAGAAATCAGTATTGCAGGAACACTTATTAAAGTAGATGAGCTTGCAAACAGTTTGCAGGTATGTTTGGACAGCGGGGCAAAGAAAGTTTTGCTCCCTATCGTATCAGCGGCAGACATTGGAGCAGTTCCATCAGATTTAATTGGTTGCTTTAATCTGATTTTCTATTCCAGTGCGGAAGATGCAGTATATAAGGCGTTGGGCGTGGAATAAAAGATAGTGCAATGATAGATTTTAGTGTAAGTTTGAATATCCGGACGATAAAATGATTGAACTTTCCAAAAGGATAAAGCTGATTGTTGATGATAAGTCACGCTATACCGATTGGTCTGCCCGTGATGATATTAAGGCAAACTTGCAAGTGGATTTGATATTGCTGCTTGATGAGTTCGGCTATCCGCCAGTAACCATTGATGATGTTTACAAGGAAGTTCTTGAGCAGGCAGAGAACTTCAAGAAATATGCGAATTAAAAACTGATTGTATCAGGAGTAATTTTCAGAAGATAGAACTTAGAAGAGAAAGGAATTGGATTATGTCAAAATTAAATGTTGACCAAAAAACAATAAAAGACTTATTTCAGAGTAAAAAATCGGACTTTTTAATACCAGATTATCAAAGACCTTATGCTTGGGGCGAAGCTGAATGCAGAACGCTTTGGGACGATATATTTTCATTTGCTATTCCCGATGAAGGAAAGACAGAATTTGATAGTAATAGCGAGTATTTCCTCGGTCCGATTGTAACTTTTAGAAATGAGGATAAGTTAGAGGTTATTGATGGACAGCAGAGATTGACAACTCTTATGTTGCTTTTAAGAGCGTTCTATTCTAAGTTCGGTCATATGCAGGACAAGGCTTCTATATCAACAAAGCAGAACATTGAAAAGTGTTTATGGAAAACTGATGAATTTGGCGAGCCTCAAGATAGACTCTGAGGTTGCTACTGATAATGATAAGGAAGAATTTCTTGAAATATTAAGAACAGGAATTGTCAATAAAGAAATGAAAAGCAAATACGCTTGCAACTTCAGATTCTTTCAGAATAATATTGATGAATTTTTGTCCAAATACCCTACTTACTTTGCTTATTTACCTACCCGTATTATGAATAACTGTATTCTCCTTCCGATTGAAGCTGAGTCGCAGGATACAGCGTTGCGTATTTTTTCAACGCTTAATGATAGAGGAAAGCCGCTGTCTGATGCGGATATTTTTAAGGCACAGTTTTATAAGCATTTTTCTAAATTGGGTAAAAAAGAAGAATTTATTGCTCAATGGAAAAAGCTCGAAGAACTTTGTGAGAGAATATTCCATCCGATTTCTGGTACACCGATGGACGAATTGTTTACACGATATATGTATTTTGTCCGTGCAAAAATGGGGATTGTATCATCTACAACAGAAGCTTTAAGAAAATTTTATGAGAAAAATTCTTATGCCCTTTTGAAAGATACTAATACATTAACGGAATTGATTGTATTGGCTGAATTTTGGGGAGATGTTTCCAATCAAGATACCGAAAGATTTTCAAATAGAGTTTTGAAGCAATTTTTTGTATTGAACTATGCTCCGAACGGAATGTGGACATATTTTGTATCCGTATATTTTATGCAAAATAAAGATGATGAAGGTTTGCTTGATGATGAGAAGTTCTATACATTCTTGCAAAAGATAACTGGATTTATATGGACGTATGCTATTACAAATCCGGGTGTAAATGCACTTAGAACACCAGTGTATGCTGAGATGGTAAATATCGTAAATGATAAGCCTGTTGAATTTTCAAAATATAAGTTCGATGCAGATACTATAAGAAGTATGTTTGATAATTTCAGCTTCAATAATGCACGTCCAATTACAAAAGCAATGATAGCTTGGTGGGCATATCAGAATGATAAACAGCCACTACTTTCACTTGAAACTACTTTTGAGATTGAACATATTTATGCTCGGAATAGAAACGAGAAAGAAAATTCATTAACAGATGCTCGAAATGTAGAGTCATTGGGCAATAAAGCATTACTTGAGAAAAGAATCAACATTCGTGCTTCTGATTATCGTTTTACGGATAAGAAGAAGTATTATGAGGGATTTACAAACAGTAAAGGTCAGATAAAAGAGGGAACAGGTGTTGTTGAACTTCTTGACCTGACGGCTACATCGGCTGACTTTACCGAGAATGATATTATTGACCGATATAAAAAGATGATTGATTGCTTTATCAATTACTTGCAGAAGAATGGCTTGCTAAAATAAGAGCATAGAATGCGAAAAATATGTTTCATTTGGAAAGGTACAGGGAATTGATTTGGAAAATAATAAAGCTGTTTTATTTGAATTAAATATAGAAAATGATAGATGTATATTTCCAAACACAATATC
>OHHM01000314.1_pt1 | contig 20950 bp, 18 predicted proteins | sample 1568091 | NCBI WGS metagenome assembly OHHM01 (sample SAMEA3879525, study PRJEB24766) | human gut metagenome | biome: human-associated habitat; feature: feces | place: USA | collected 1985/1987 | reverse complement strand
CATATGCCGGGTTGGCATAGCTTTTCTCGTAATTTTCTTTATCAAACTGTGAATAGAATAAATCGTTAAATTCCTTATCTGCGCTATGGTTTTTAATAGTGTTTAGGCACTTTGCCACACTTGTGAAATAATCTGCAAAAGCCGGCTCTATCGCAGGCTCTCTGATGATCTGCTCTATCCGCTCCTCCACAAGCTCTAATCGCTCTGCGTAAAGCTCATTGGAGAGCTCATAAATCTCTTTATAACTCATATATCCCTATAATCTTTCTTTCATATAATAAAACCTGCAGCATATGTTCCTCCCCAGCTGATTACCGCTATGAGTGAAAAAAACACTGCCAGTCGTGGAAATGTCATGAATGATTCCTCATCAAAGAGGCTTCTGATGGCAAACCCGAAATCTGCCAGAGATATGCCAAGCATCAGTATACCGGCACTGCCATAGTACATAGACAGATTGCCATCTCCTCTGAATGCCGCATTCAAAAAAACTATATATACAATCTCTATGAGGATAGCCACAACAAGTGCAGTTATCCCCCTCTTAGATTGCTTCTTTTCCGTAAACTTATACCTGTTACGTTTTCTTCTGCCAAGCAATTTATATTCTCCTATTTGCAGCCGTACTGCTTATAGTACTCATCTATAGCTGCTTTGATTGTGTCATCAATGACTACTCTGCCATCATGCTCTCTGTTGTAGAGATACTCCGTGACCTCTTCCATTGTAACGATAGCCCTGCCCTCAAAGCCGTACTTCTCATGAATTTCGTCGAGCGCGCTCACCTTGCCACCCTGTCCGACTTCCATTCTGTTAAGGCTCACCATAAGACCTACGATTGTGACATCAGCAGCCTCTCTTACCTTTGGAACTGTCTCCTCCATTGATTTGCCTGATGTGGTGACATCCTCTATCATGACTACTCTGTCACCATCCTTAAGCTTGCTTCCAAGGAAGCCTCCCTTGTCTGCACCGTGATCCTTTGCCTCTTTTCTGTCTGAGCAGTAGCGCACCTCTTTGCCATAGAGCTCATGGTATGCGATAGCTGTTACCACTGCAAGCGGAATTCCCTTGTATGCAGGTCCGAATAATACATCAAAGTCATCTCCGTAGTTTGCATGGATTGCCTTTGCGTAGTACTCTCCGAGTCTCTTAAGCTGTGAACCTGTCACATATGCTCCCGCATTCATGAAAAATGGTGATTTACGGCCGCTCTTTAATGTGAAATCACCAAATTTCAGCACGTCACTCTCCACCATAAAGTCTATAAATTCGCTCTTGTAGCTTTCCATTGTATGTTAATCCTCCTGTGTGTTTTTCTTTAAATTATCTTTGTCAATTTTACCACATTGGGGCGTGCTTTTCAACGTGGAAATATTAGTTGTTTTTGCGACTCTGTCATACATAGACAATCATAATAATAAAAAAAAATAGCATCCCACACCGTCCAAAGTTTAGGATGCTATTCTTATAACATTTTAGCACTGAGGGCAAATCGGAGTCATATCCGATTCACTTTCTAAGTAGATTATACATGAGGGTACTTGAGAAATCAAGTACCCTTTTTATTAGATATACTCACTTGTGTTTACGATCACGCCGTCATATACTGACTGCTTTTTGATAAACTCCGCAGCCTTGTCCACATCCCTGCCGTTTTTGTTCCAGTCCTTTGTGAACTCAACTTTGTCGGCTGCAAGCTCCTTCTCCTGCTTTTGGCTGATGAGCAGAAGTACGAGTATTCCGGCATGGCTTAGGTGCTTGACTACATTTACGAAGTCCTCACCCTCCTTTGGTGCGTAGAGATAAGTATGGCGTCCGTCTATATTTAAGGCTTTCTCGACATCCTCCACAAAGCCGCGGTTTACACCATCCACTCCGTCTACGAATACGGCGGTGATTGCCTTCTGGCCCTTGATTGCAGCTCTTACGTTTCTGTCTACTCTGCCCTCATAGAGGCCGCTTTCCTCTGTGTGTACCTCTTCAACCACACCACAGGCAGATGTCATATCCGTCACACGGTCGATTAAGATGAACTCACCGAGTGTCTTGTGATTTTTGAACTTATCGCAGACTATCTTGTCTGAGAATGCAATCTTTACAACTGCTATCTCGTTCTTTTTAAGCTTGTCGGCAGGCTTTTCCTCACCTGTGTTTACGTCGATGGTATGCTCTATCTCTGTTACGATGCCCGGTATTGCCTTGGTACCAAGCTTGAAGAAGAAATTCTTTCCCTTAAAGAGCTCATCGTCATCCATCCAGAGTATTGTAGCTGTGATGGATGAAGCAACCTTTGCTCCTGAACCGATTGTGAGCACGCAGCCTCTTGATACGTCCACCTCTCTGTCGAGCTGGATTGTAACCGGCTGGCCTGTAAATGCGCTATCGCTTAGCTTATCACCCACATGGATGCTCTTTACATGGGCTGTCTCATTGCTTGGCAGTGTGGTGATTTCATCGCCCTCCTTTACCTCTCCGGCCTCTATCTGGCCCTGGAATCCACGGAAGGTGTGGTCAGGACGGCAGACTCTCTGTACAGGCATGTAAAAGCCCTCTTCCTCGTTCTCATCCTTTATGTCAACATCCTCAAGGTATGATAAAAGAGCAGGTCCCTTGTACCATGGGATATTCTCAGACTTTGTTGTGACATTGTCACCCTCTGTTGCAGAAACAGGAATTATTACTACATTTTTGAGTTCAAGCTCCTTTGTAAGCTCAATAATCTGCTTTGTGATTTCATCGAAACGCTTCTCGTCGTAGCCTACAAGATCCATCTTGTTTACAGCAAATACAAAGTAGTTGATTCCCATGAGCGCGCAGATTCTTGCGTGTCTTCTTGTCTGAACCAATACGCCCTGCTTTGCATCTATTAGAATTACCGCAAGGTCTGCAAAGGATGCACCTACAGCCATGTTTCTTGTGTACTCCTCATGGCCCGGTGTATCTGCCACGATAAAGCTTCTCTTATCTGTTGTGAAGTAACGATAAGCCACATCGATTGTGATTCCCTGCTCTCTCTCTGCCATCAGTCCGTCTAGGAGGAGTGAGTAGTCGATGGCACCGCCACGGCTTCCGACCTTACTGTCAAGCTCCAATGCCTTTTCCTGATCTGCATAGAGCAGCTTTGAATCGTATAATATATGTCCGATCAGAGTTGATTTTCCGTCGTCCACGCTTCCGCATGTAATAAATTTAAGTAATCCGCTCATTTTAGAAATATCCCTCCCTCTTTCTTCTTTCCATGCTGCCTGCCGCCTCGTTGTCTATGACACGGGTGGTTCTCTCTGAGGAAACAGCACTGAGTGTCTCATCAATAATCTCATCAAGTGTATCCGCTGTCGACTCCACACCACCTGTCAGTGGATAGCAGCCGAGAGTTCTGAAACGTACACTCTTCATCTGGATTTTCTCACCCGGACGAAGCTTCATTCTGTCGTCATCTACCATGATGATGTTGCCGTCTCTGTATACAACAGGTCTTTCCTTTGCAAAGTAAAGTGAAGGAATCTCGATATTCTCTCTCTTTATATACTGCCAGATATCCTTCTCTGTCCAGTTTGACAGTGGGAAAACTCGCACCTCCTGGCCCTTTTTGATTCTGGAGTTGTAGAGCTTCCACATCTCCGGTCGCTGGTTCTTTGGATCCCATGCGTGGTTTTCATTTCTGAAGGAGAAGATTCGCTCCTTGGCTCTTGATTTCTCCTCGTCTCTTCGGCCGCCGCCAAACGCTGCCGTAAAGCCGTATTTGTCGAGCGCCTGTTTGAGCGCCTGTGTCTTCATGATATCTGTGTATGCTGAGCCGTGGTCAAATGGATTGATGCCCTGCTTTACGCCATCCTGATTTATATATTCAAGCATCTCGATGCCCTTTTCCTTAGCAATGCGATCTCTGAATTCTATCATCTCATGGAATTTCCAGGTTGTATTTACATGTAAAAACGGAAATGGCGGCTTCTCCGGATAAAATGCCTTCATTGCAAGATGAAGCATTACCGAGCTGTCCTTTCCAATTGAGTACAACATAACCGGCTTCTCGCACTCTGCGGCTACTTCACGTATTATGTATATTGCCTCTGCTTCGAGTTCGTCAAGATGTGATAATTCACCCATGTCTGTTACCATCCTTTTCTTTAATATTTATTGGATTCCTTCTTGTTGATAAGAATCTCTTCCTTGCTTCCGTCGCGCTTTTTGATATCCCAGGTCAGCGTGTCCGGCGTGCTTTTTACTGTCATGAGACTTCCCATGCCTCCTATGTCTGCTCCAAGATAAAGAGCAATAGCACCAAAATGACATTCCTTGATGCATGAGGCACAGCCCCAGCAGTCCTTAGGATATTTGATAAAGGCTTTTTTCTCTGAGTCCTGATATATCAGGCTTCCCGGGCATACACTTGTACACATGCCACAGCCCCTACACTTTGCTTTATCAATCATTATGCTCATAACGCGCCTCCCTTCCGACAAGCTCTCTGTAAATCATATGAAGCTGCCCGTTTTCGTATTTGGAATTGACGTATTTCATCCAGTCATCACTCTTGTGTGGATAATCCAGATTCTCGGCAAAGCTGTGCCATCTGGTCTCCTTTCTTGCACCAAGATGTGCTATAACCGAAAGACATACCGTAAGCCTCTCCTTAAGCTCATATATGAACATAAGCTCATGCATATCCGATGCATATAAATCACCGGTCAGCTCTATCAGATGATTTATCTTTTCCTTTGCCAGGGCAAGCTGCTTGCCGTTGAACTGATAATGTGTGGAAATACCGCCTGCGTAGTTGTCCATGACCTTCTGCATGGCTTCCTCGATTGCCTCTGTTGTAAACATCTGAGACCTTTCAGTGAGGAAATGGTCGTACTCTGAAGCTTTTGCGTCAAGCGCCTTTTTCTCATCAAATGCCGATGTGTCAAAACTTCCATCGGAGGTATCTGCATCAAGCTTTGAAACCATATCTATCGCAGCGATTTCACCCTCTACCATGGCTCCTGTAACGTATTTCTGTGGACATCCTCCTGCCACATCTCCAGCAGCATAAAGTCCGTGGATTGTAGTCTCACGCTCGGTATTTACCCAGTAGCCGCTCGCTGTGTGCCCACCTACGATATACGGCTCGGTGCCCTCTATCTCCACATTCTGCTCACTTGGATTCTTACCTGCCTCCACCCACTTGAGTGTCTGGCTTGGTGCCATGTTGAGATATGCCTTTCTTAATGACTCATCCTGCTGTGGTGAGATGCCCTCTGTCCTTAAGTAGCAAGGACCTCTTCCCTCGAGATTTTCCATGACCGTTCCGTATACACGCTCTGATGTGGTAAGGCCGTATTTTGTCTCGTAAACCTCTCCAAGTGAATTGACTTGCTTTGCCCCGACTCCCTGTGCGATTGTTCCAGTAGGTGCGATTGTGTCCTTGCATCTGAGTGCGATAAATCTCATCTCAAAAGTGGTCATCTCAGCTCCGCTTCTTATGCCCATCGCATATCCGGCGCCTGTATTAAATGGTGGATACCACATCTTGTGCCTTGAAAACCCGGGATTGTTTGGTCTGTATAAACCGGCCGCTCCGCCTGTTGCACAGAGCACCTTTTTAGCCCTGATTTCATAGGCTGTCGCATCCTCGATTGAAAATCCGTATGCACCCTTTATGGTGTTGTCCTCAACTATATAGTCCGTGATATTGATTCTATTTATCACTGTACAGTCCGTAAGCTTTGAAACAGCTTCTGCCAGAAGCGGCTTCATGTTCTCGCCGTTTATCTTGATATTACGGTTTCCTCTTGCTACATACTCACCGTTTTCATCCTTTAATATGACAAGTCCAAGCTTTTCCATCTTGTCCGTCACACGGTTTAAGCCCTCTGACATAGTCATGAGTAAGTCTTCCCTTACTATGCCGTCAGCATCCTTTTTTGCGTAGTCTACATAGTCCTCAGGCTTTCTGCCCTTTACTATGTATGCATTTATCGCATTGACACCTGCTGCAAGGCATCCGCTTCGCTTTATGTTCGCTTTCTCTGCAATTATAATCGAATAATCCGATTTCTCACGGATGGTGAGCGCTGCATAACAGCCCGCCGTGCCACCTCCTATTATGAGGATGTCCGTGTGTAGGATTTTTTTGTTTTCTATCTTCATTTATCTCCCTCTGCTTCCTCTTTCAATCACAAGCTTTAGACTATTCCTATATCTAAATGTAGAATACATCCTGCTCCTGCATCTCGCTGTTTTCCATCAGGTATGTTTTCTCTTCATCAAATATATACAGCCTGTAAATCAGCACATGCACTTTCTCTCCGACCGATATCAGATCCTTTTCCAGCGAACGCTCACCGACTACCTCGATGCCGTTTATGCTGACCGTGATATCCATCCTGTTTCCTCTGAAAACCACATCTGTAACGATGCCCTCCTCTGCCGCTGACTGATAGCGGTCCAGGTTGCCACTCTTTGATATCTTGATAAACTCCGGTCTGATTACCGCCTTGTTGGCATTTTCTATCCTATCAAAGCCCTTTAGCCTGTCGTAATTTTCAACGACTGTGGTGTGTCCAATAAACTGCGCCACAAAAGGTGTGTCAGGCGACTTGTATATCTCAAGAGGTGTGCCCATCTGCTCTATCGTGCCGTGGTTTGTGATAATGATTTCATCTGCCACCTCAACAGCCTCATCCTGGTCGTGTGTAACGAAAATGCTTGTGATTCCAAGCTTTTCAACAAGCTCCTTTAACCAGGTACGAAGCTCACCACGCACCTTTGCGTCTATCGCAGCAAAAGGCTCATCCAGCAAAAGTACCTGAGGATTCGGTGCCAGCGCTCTTGCAAATGCCACTCTCTGACGCTGTCCTCCCGAAAGCTGATTTGGATATCTCTTTTCAAGCCCCGATAATCCTGTCATCTCAAGGAGCTTGGTAACACGTTCCTTTATGAGCTTTTTCGGCATCTTCTGAAGCTCAAGTCCAAACGCCACATTATCATATATTGTCATATATCGAAACAGCGCGTAGTTCTGAAACACGAAGCCTATGCCTCTCTTTGAGGCCGGAATATCGTTCACACGCTTTCCATCTATATATATGTCACCGGAATTCGGTGTTTCAAGTCCTGCTATCATACGAAGAAGTGTTGTCTTGCCACTGCCGGACGGACCAAGCAGCGCCACAAGCTTTCCCTTTTCCACTCCAAAGCTCACATTGTCGGATGCCAGGAAGTCTCCGTATTTTTTGTATATATTTTTCATCTCAACGTACATATACGTTATCTCCTTCCTGCTTTTCCCTTGCAGCAGATTTTATTAGTGTAAATCATATTTTCCAAGCATATCTCAGTGTAATTTCTTAAATTTATGCTCAACTATATTTCTTGCAAAAAGAATGATTAATGCAATAATTAACAGTATTGACGATACAGCAAATGCCGATGTTATCGAGCTGTCTGTACCCGACATATACAAGGCATCAATCTCAAGCGGCAGTGTAAATGTCTCGCCTCTTGTCTTCGAGAGCGCATTTACCGCGCCGAACTCGCCGAGGGCTCTCGCCGTACAAAGTATGATTCCGTAAATCAGGCTCCACTTCATCTGCGGAAGTGTTATCTTCCGAAATATCGTAAAGCCGGATGCTCCCATCAGCGCTGCGGCTTCTTCCTCATCCTTTCCCTCTGCATTGAGCACCGGTATAATTTCCCTTGACACATACGGAAACGTGACAAATATCGTAGCAAGCACAACTCCCGGTATTGCAAAGGTGATTCTCACATTCGTGCCGAATATCTCATTGAACCATCTGATAACCGGATAAAACCACCCAAGCCGTCCGAATGTCATAAGATACGCAAGTCCTACGATGACCGGAGAAATAGAAAACGGTATATCAATAAGTGTTGCAAGCACCTGCTTTCCTTTAAACGAAAACCTGGTCAACAGCCACGCTGTCCATATTCCAAAGAAGGTGTTGATAACTACCGCAAAAACTGTTGCTATCAAAGTCACCTTGAGTGCTGAAAGCACGTAGCTTGTGGAGATAGCTTTCAGATAGAATCCAAGCCCCTCCTTTAAAGCACTTGCCATCACAGAAAAAAGCGGAACTACAAGCATGACAAATATGAAGAGCACCGTGACAGTGACGAGTATTATCTTTGTGATCTTTTTTCTTCTTTCAAGCTTTACCTGTTCGGTCATCGCATTGTGCTCCTTTCCTGTTTGTGTGCATCGCATTTGATTTATATGCAGCCTTCTACAACAAATTAGTGCGCTGTGACTGTTTAACCTGCACTATGTTTACAAATAGCAGCAGTAAAAATGATATGACAAGCATCACAAGTGCTATGGCAGTCGCGCTAGCATAATCTATATAGCTAAGCTTCTGCATGATGACGTAGGATACCACCTGTGTCCTGTGCCTGGCGCTGTTGCCTGATATGTAGATGACGCTTCCGTATTCTCCTATGCCTCTGGCAAAGGCAAGACCAAAGCCTGTTAAGAGTGCCGGGCGAAGCTCCGGAAGTATTACCTTAAAAAATGTCTTAGAGGGTGTGGCGCCAAGCATATAAGCGGCCTCCTCATATGTATTATCCATCTTTTCAAGCACCGGCTGTACAGCTCTTATTACGAAGGGAATGCCTACAAAAACAAGTGCCACAACTATTCCTGCCTGTGTGTAAGCTACATCTATTCCAAGCTTGCCAAGGCCCTTACCAAAAAATCCTGTGCCTGAGTACAGCTTTGAGAGCGTGATGCCCGCAACCGCTGTCGGCAGTGCAAACGGAAGCTCTATAAGTCCGTCAAGCAGCCATTTCCCAGGAAAATCGTACTTCACAAGCGTCCATGCCACGATGAGTCCAAATACCACATTTACGATTGCTGCGATAAATGATGAGGTGATACTTGTGATAAAGGCATTCCTCACATTCTCCTTTATGATAAGTGTCACAAAATCGCCCGGCGATATCTTTAGCGAGTACACAAGCACTGATGCTAACGGAATGAGAACGATGACTGAAAGCATCGTGACCACTATTCCAAGCGAAAGATGGTAGCCCGGTATGACTCTGGTCTTTATGTTCTTTGATTTAGTTTTCTCTTTTGCTGTTTTATCAGTTGCCGTATATTTCATCGAACATTGCTCCATCATCGAAATATGTCTTGTAGGCTTCATTCCATCCGCCGTAATCCTCTATGCTCCAAAGCCTGATATTTAAATCAAACTTGTCGGAAAACCGGTTTAATATATCCTGATTGGTTGGTCTGTAGCCGCTTTCGCCAATCAGCTGCTGTGCCTCATCACTGTAGAGATACTGTAGGTATTCTTTGCCTGCCTCTTGTGTTCCGTTGCTCCTTGCATTGTCATCCACAATAGCAACAGAGGGCTGTGCTAAGATGCTGACGGACGGATTCACTATCTCATACTTGCCCGGATATGAATCCATGGTCGTAAGTGCCTCGTTTTCCCACGCTATGAGCACATCTCCCTGACCGTTTTCCACAAATGTGGTTGTTGAGCCTCTCGCACCCGAATCCATAATTGTGACATTTTCATACAGTTTCTTCATAAACGATTTCTGTTCCTTCAGGCTGTCATAATTTGTCTTCGCATAGCTTAGCGCTGCAAGAAAATTCCAGCAGGCTCCGCCACTACTCTTTGGATCAGGCGTAATCACATCCACATTCTTTTTCACCAGGTCATCCCAGTCACTTATATGCTTTGGATTGCCCTTTCTTACAAGTAAAACGATGGTTGATGTGTACGGTGCAGAGCTTTTTGGAAATTCATCAATCCAGCCCTTTTCAATTAAGCCGGTATTTTGTATCAGGTCTATGTCATGCTCGAGTGCCAGTGTGACAACATCTGCATTACAGCCCTCCACAACCGAGCGTGCCTGTGCTCCCGAGCCGCCATGTGACTGAATCACATTTATCTTTTTGCCGTGCTCGCTCTCATAGTAAGACTCGAATATTTTGTTGTATTTCTCGTAAAACTCTCGTGTCGGATCATACGACACATTGGTTATGGTGACTGTGCCGTCATCCTTCCTGCCTGAGCAGCCTGTCAGAAGAAGTGACAGAATCATCACTGTCGACAGCAGGGCTGCCGTATATTTATGTATGTTTCTCATGTATGTTTCTCATTTTTCATGTTACAGTTTCCGACAAAGTAGCTTATGCCGTCAGTTTATATGCCATTAGTTTACTGTAAAAAGCGGTGTGGACAGGTATCTTTCTCCTGTATCCGGAAGCAGCACCACGATATTCTTTCCCTTGTTCTCAGGTCTTTTCGCAAGCTCTGTTGCCGCATATATTGCTGCTCCAGAGGATATGCCAACGAGAAGTCCGTCGCTCTTTGCAACCTCTCTTGCCTTGTCAAAAGCGGCCTCATTCTCCACCGGAATCACCTCATCCACTATATCCATTCGCATGACCTTTGGAATAAAGCCTGCACCGATTCCCTGTATCTTGTGAGGCCCCGGTCTTCCGCCTGAGAGTACCGGTGAGCTCTTTGGTTCAACAGCTACTATCCTTACATCAGGATTATGGTCTCTTAATCCAAGCCCGGTGCCTGTACAGGTGCCGCCTGTTCCGACAGATGATACAAAGATATCTACCTTTCCATCTGTATCCTCCCAGATTTCCTGAGCGGTTGTAGCTCTGTGGATATCCGGATTGGCCTGATTCTCAAACTGCTGTGGAATAAAGGCATTGCCATAATGCTCTTTAAGTCTCTGCGCCTCATCGATTGCACCCTTCATGCCCTCACGCCCCGGTGTGAGCTTTATCTCTGCGCCAAGCGCTGTGACGATTTTTCTTCTCTCAACGCTCATGGTATCAGGCATTATAAGTATCAGGTGAAGTCCCTTTGATGCTGCCACAAATGCAAGTCCGATTCCGGTATTGCCACTTGTCGGCTCTATGATTATTGTGTCCTGATTTATCTTTCCATCCTTTATGCCCTGTTCTATCATAGCTGCCGCCACCCTGTCCTTTACACTTCCAAGTGGATTGAAATACTCCAGCTTTGCTATGATTTTTGCTTCAAGCCCAAGGGCTTTTTCATAATTGGTCAGCTCCAGAAGCGGAGTGTGACCTATCAGCTCAGTGAGCTGCTTTGCAATTTTTGCCATTGATATTACCTCTTTTTTGTTAATGTTTGTTTTGAGTATGTTATGAGTTTGAGCTTAGTTTGTATGGCTGGGATTTCCTACCATTCAAATATGATTTCTAAGTTATTGATATGTTACCACTAATTGATATTTTTGTAAATGTAATTAGGGTTATTAATATTTGTTAGCGGGCTATAAATTTTATTGATAGCAAATGGACGACTGCACAGGCGTCCGTCCGGTATAGAATTTACTATAAAAAAAGAGTTCTATCATTCGCAGACACAAAGTCTGTGAAAAATAGAACTCTTTTTGGTCTCCCTTTGGCTACTCCGCCTGTTCATTTGCTTTATCGGTTCTCGTGATATACTTGATGATATACTTGATTCCGACAAAGGTTCCAATCAGGATAAGCACTCCTATGATAAAAGGTACTACAGGATTTCTGACAAAGCCTGCTATGATGTAGGTCAGACATGATATGGCTGCCACAAGCACAGCGTACGGAAGCTGTGTGGACACATGGTTCATATGGTTGCACTGGGCTCCGGCAGATGCCATGATGGTGGTATCGGATATCGGTGAGCAGTGGTCTCCGCATACTGCACCTGCCATACATGCTGAGATTGAGATGATCATCATCGTATGGTTTGTGCCTGAGAAGATGTTTACTACTATCGGTATGAGTATGCCGAAGGTGCCCCATGAGGTTCCTGTTGCAAAAGCAAGGAAGGCTCCCACCACGAATATGATTGCCGGGAACAGTCCAAGGAGCGGTCCCGATACACCTCCCACCAAGCCTGCGACAAATTCCTTGGCGCCAAGGCTTTCTGTCATGGTCTTTAGTGTCCATGCAAAGGTCAGTATAAGTATTGCAGGTACCATCGCCTTAAAGCCTTCAGGGATTGAATTACAGCAATCCGTAAAGCTTAGCACCCTTCTGATTGAGTAAAAGCATATGGTGATTATCAGTGCAAAGAAGCTTCCAAGCATAAGACCAATCGACGCATTGCTGCCTGCAAACGCATCGACAAAGCCTGTTCCGTCAAAAAAGCCTCCTGTGTATATCATTCCTATGATGCAGCTTATTATGAGCACCAGTATAGGAAATACAAGGTCTATAACCTTTCCCTTGCCCCTTATCACATCCTGCTTTGCATCTGCATATGGTCTGTCTCCTGTGGTAAATAAATCGCCCTTTTTTGCATTGGCTTCATGCTTTGCCATAGGGCCAAAATCCGCCTGCAAGATAACAAGTGTCACCATAGCGATAATGGTAAAGAGCGCATAGTAATTGTATGGAATGGCCTTTATGAAAATAGAAAAGCCATCCTCTCCCTTTACAAAGCCTGTGACTGCGGCTGCCCACGATGATATAGGTGCGATGATGCACACAGGCGCTGCTGTGGCATCTATCAGATATGCAAGCTTTGCTCTGGAAACCTGATGCTTGTCGGTGACAGGGCGCATCACACTTCCCACTGTCAGACAGTTGAAGTAATCATCTATAAATATGAGCACTCCAAGCATTATAGCTGCAAGCTGGGCACCGATTCTTGTCTTTATGTGCTCACCCGCCCATTCTCCAAAGGCCGCCGAGCCGCCTGCCTTGTTCATCATGCTCACCATGACACCGAGCACGACTAAAAATATCAGTATTCCCACATTGTCCGAATCCGATAGCACTCCGACAAGTCCGTCCTCGAATATGTGAAGCACTGATCTCTCAGCCGAAAAACCAGCCTGAAATACATTTCCATAAAACAGTCCGCCGATCACTATTCCGACGAATAATGAGCTGTAGACCTCCTTTGTAATAAGTGCCAGAACTATAGCCACAACAGGTGGAACAAGCGCCCAGACTGTGGCATACATAGCAGGCACGTATTTTACTGCCAGAATCATTATTTTCTCCTCCGTCTATCCCTTATTCTCTATCTGTCAACCGCGCCGACAAGCTCTGAAATATCCTTTACTCCATACCTGTCCATGTACTCTGCGATGCCATCAACTATCTGCTCTGTGGTCTTTGGATTCACAAAGTTTGCTGTGCCGACTGAAACTGCCGTAGCTCCGGCAAGTATCATCTCTATGGCATCGGCAGCATTTGTGATACCGCCCATTCCGATAATCGGGATATTGACTGCATGAGCTGTCTCGTAAACCATGCGCACTGCAACCGGATGAACCGCCGGACCGCTCATGCCGCCTGTCTTGTTTGCTAACACAAAGCTTCTTCTGTTTATATCAATCTTCATGCCGGTTATGGTATTGATGAGTGAAACCGCATCAGCTCCGCCTGCCTCTGCTGCCCTTGCTATCTCAGCAATGCTTGTGACATTTGGAGAAAGCTTCATGATAACAGGCTGCTTTGCATATTTTTTAATCTCGCTTGTGATGGTCTCAACACCCTTTGGATCTGTTCCGAAGGCAATTCCGCCCTCCTTTACATTCGGGCATGAGATATTTATTTCCATCATATCAATAGGTTCGTCTGCAAGACGCTTTACCACATCAAGATACTCGTCAAGCGAATGACCGCAGACGTTTACCACAATCCTTGTGTCAAACTGCTTTAAAAAAGGAATATCCCTCTTGCAGAAAAGCTCGATGCCGGGATTTTGAAGTCCGACCGCATTGAGCATGCCGCCGTACACCTCAGCTACTCTCGGTGTGGGATTACCCTCCCATGGCTTATTTGCAACACCCTTTGTGGTGACTGCACCAAGTCTGTTTAAATCAACAAACTCGCTGTACTCTGCGCCTGAGCCGAATGTGCCGGATGCAACTGTAACAGGATTTTTCCACTCAACGCCGGCCACCTTTACTGACATATTGCTCATTACAGCTCCACCTCCTTCGCATCAAAAACAGGTCCCTCTTTGCATATACGCTTGTTGTTTACATTGCTGTGGGCATCCTTGTCCTTTGTCTTGCATACGCAGGCAAGACATGCACCGATTCCACATGCCATGCGCTCCTCCATTGATACAAAGCAGTCCATATCATGCTCTGCAGCGTAAGCCTTGAGTGCACGCAGCATAGGCATCGGTCCACATGCATAAATTACATCTGCCTCAAGAGCATTATCCTTTATCGCATCGATGACATTGCCCTTTGTGCCGACACTGCCGTCCTCTGTGGCGACAAATGAAGCTGCCTGCTCCTTAAACTCATCAAGCAGGAAGGTATTCTCATCGCGATAGCCCATGACGATGTTCATATCGCATACTGCACCTGCCTGTCCCGGATTTTTTTCTTCACCTGCTGTCTGCACAATGCCTGCATTTATATCCTTCGCAAGCTGCAGCATAGGCGGCACTCCGATTCCTCCGCCGATAAGAAATGCCTTCTTTCCCGGCTCTACTGTAAAGCCGTTTCCAAGAGGTCCTAAAATCCTTACCTTATCGCCCCTGACAAGCTTTGAAAATTCCTCTGTTCCCGTGCCTTCACCTGTCACACGGTATACGAGGCGGATGGTGTCATCAGCTCTGTTTATGCCACAAAGGCTTATCGGACGCGGAAGCAGCTTACTCTTGTCGTTTGAGTAAACCGATACAAACTGTCCTGCCCTTGCTGCCTTTGCAATTTTGTCTGTCTTAAGTGTGAGGTCATAGATGCCATTGCCGAGTGAGCTCTGGTCAACTACAACTGCAATCTCCTCAAATTTCTCTGCCATTTTATCTCCCTGGTTTCGTTTGTTAATATATTAAGCTTTCTGAATGACTTATTAACGATTTGCAAGTGCTCCTGAAATATCCTCAATCATATCCTCAACTGCCTTGCGTGATGCATCTGCAAAATTCTCTTCTGTGATGCCCATATCCTTGTACTTATCCTGCTTGTATGCGCAGATGATTCCACGTGATGAATTGACAATCGCACCAAGTCCGTCCTCATTGAAGAAATGAACAAGGTCTGCTCCCTTGCCTCCCTGTGCGCCGTAGCCCGGTACGAGGATGAAGCTCTTTGGCATTACCTTACGAAGAATCTTACCCTGCTCAGGGTATGTTGCACCGACAACCGCACCTACATAGCTGTATGAATCACCCATGCAGTCAGCTCCCCACTCTGCAACCTTCTCGCCTACCCACTCATATAATGGGCGTCCGTCAATCATACGGTCCTGGAACTCTCCACTTGATGGATTAGATGTCTTTACAAGAATGAAGATACCCTTCTTCTCCTCCTTGCATACATCTACGAATGGCTTGATACCGTCTGTTCCGAGGTATGGATTGACAGTGGCAAAATCCTCATCAAAGGTAGAATAGCTCTTGCTGCCGATCTGTACCCTTCCAAGATGTCCTGTGGCATATGCAGCCGATGTTGAGCCGATATCTCCACGCTTTACATCTCCGATAACCACGAGATCCTTCTCATGACAGTAATCCACTGTCTTCTGGAATGCCTTAAGTCCCTCCACTCCAAACTGCTCATACATGGCAATCTGTGGCTTTACAGCCGGAATCAGGTCATATGTGGCATCCACAATAGCCTTGTTGTACTGCCAGATAGCTTCCGCTGCACCGGCCGGTGTCTCTCCAAGCTCATCAAATGCCTTCTTTGTGATGTGCTCAGGCACATATGAAAGCATCGGGTCTAGACCTACTACGATAGGTGCGTTTGTTTTCTTGATTTTGTCTACTAATTTGTTGATCATTCTTTCGTCCTCTTTATGCGTATTTTATTATACAGACAGATATTGTGATTATTAAATATCTGCATACAGTTATAAATATTTTATAGCATAAACAAAATTCTTGCAACCAAAAATATAATAGCAGGGAGTATAGCATTAATTGTTGCTATACTCCCTGCTAATTTCACCTTTACAGCTTCCATTTTTCAATCACACATTGATGTTCTTTTGTCTTTTTATCGTAATTTATTCCAACAAGAAGCAAATTACCCTTATAATCCTTCAAGGCTTCCACATACTGTCTCGACTTTATCTGTGAAATGGCGCCATCAACATTCTTATCATATTTCAATTCAATAACAACTGCCGGCTTATCCAAATGACTCACTCTTGGAATAAAGCATACATCAGCAAAGCCTTTTCCTGTTGGTAATTCACGAACTATTGAGTAATACTCCCTGGCCGAATAAAATGCCAAATTAATTGTACAGCTTAAAGAATTCTCATCATTATACCGTAAAATAGATATCTCATTATGTGCCTTATCAATTCCGTCAGCAACCGCAGCACCATTCATATTCCACAAACTCTCAAGCAATTTTTGTGATGCTTTTATTGATTTTGATACTTCATCCCAATCCATTGTACTAATTGCATTAAGATATTCCTTTGACACCTCTCGATTTGGAATTGAAACCTCTTCCGTCTCACTATCATATGTCAGGTAGCCAAGATGTACTAAAAGTGTAAGCACATCATCCTTTGTGGCAAATGATGTCATGTCATTTTCAAATGTGCCTGTATTTATTTTCTCACTTTCACCGGCAAGCATTTTAATCACGGCATCTTTTAGACCATCCATATTCATTTGAATATAAACCTTGAGAGCCTCGTAAGTTTCAGTCTGATTCCAATAAGTACCAAATTTATGCTTTAGCATGGCTTCTACTACAGACTTCGGACTGTACATCGCATATTTCTTTACTCCATATTTGCTATGGGACACGAGCTTATATCCATTGTACCATGCCCTTGCCTCTTCAAAGTCCATATCATATCTGTCACACAATTCTCTGACCTCATCATCTGTAAAGCCAAAGTACTCTGCCAAAGCTCCCATATCTGTCATGGAATATTCCGTGAACATATTAAGAGCAGAATGTGAACCATATTTTTTAATCGGCAGTATACCTGTCATGTATGCAAGCGCTATATAGTCTTTATCCTTAAGCCAGCCTCTCAAAAAATCAAGGTATTTCTTCTGCGCTTCTTTATCCTGCGTAAATTCTCTAAACAGACAATCCCATTCATCAATAAGAATCACAAACGGCCTGCCTGTAGACATAAAAACATCCTGCATTACTCTCACAATATTTGACTTGTCCCGAAAAATAATATCCTTACACTCTATTGAAAAATCATCCGTAATGTATTCGCACAACATTTTAAGCATATCATCAACACTGTGTGTAACACTCAAAAAGTCCTGCATATTAATTTTGAGTACATCATACTTGTTAATATGTCTGTCATACGACTCATCATGACTTATTTTAAGGCCTTTAAATAAATTTTCTGCATCAGTCTTTCGACCATAATATGCTGAAAGCATATCCATGGCCATTGACTTTCCGAATCGCCTTGGACGGCTTACACACATATACCTTTGTAATGTATTTATACACTTATTCGTTTCTTTAATCAGACCGCTTTTGTCAACAAAAATCTCTGAATTTATCGCAAGCTCAAACGATCTTCCTGTCGGATTAACGTAAATGCCCAATGAATATGCCTCCCTGTTAATATGTTACTCTATATTATACCTGCTATTTACTGGTTTGCAACAATATTTATCTATTGTATTATTGATAAGCAACGTTATTGCTATAAAAATAGACTTAACTACTAATTCTACAATAACGCAGCATATTATGATTGTGTATAGATTCATATGCTGATATTTCAATTCACACTCCCACGAGAGGAACGACGGCAGGTACAGGCACAGCCACTAACCTTGCAGAATTTCAATCCACGTTCCCACGAGAGGAGCGACAATTATATTCCAGATGAGTTTAAGTCGTACATTATTTCAATCCACGCTCCCACGAGAGGAGCGACTATGACATCAGACGAGACCGGCATGGTGGCTATATTTCAATCCACGCTCCCACGAGAGGAGCGACACTGATGAATGGCTGTATGATGAAGAATATTTGAATTTCAATCCACGCTCCCACGAGAGGAGCGACCAAAGTGGCTTGTTACCTTGCCACCCTGATTAAATTTCAATCCACGCTCCCACGAGAGGAGCGACCCGTCCGGCGGTATTCTTTGCCACTTATAAGCGTTAATTTCAATCCACGCTCCCACGAGAGGAGCGACAATATCCAAAATCTAACATTTGCTCTTACCAAAAGATTTCAATCCACGCTCCCACGAGAGGAGCGACGAAAAAAGCAATCCTACAACGTGAGAAACAGGCAATTTCAATCCACGCTCCCACGAGAGGAGCGACGGAGATGTAAATAAAATTGATTGTGGTGGATCAGTAATTTCAATCCACGCTCCCACGAGAGGAGCGACGAGACATATAAGACCTTGTATATTTCAGACTTAATTTCAATCCACGCTCCCACGAGAGGAGCGACCTTGTTAAAGTTGGCGATCAGTATAAGCTTAATATTTCAATCCACGCTCCCACGAGAGGAGCGACAATTCCTAATATTGATATTCCGGATGTAGCTGGATTTCAATCCACGCTCCCACGAGAGGAGCGACTCTAATGGCTTGATGATGTTTGATGATACGTTGATTTCAATCCACGCTCCCACGAGAGGAGCGACCATTCTCTGCAACCATCGAGGGCTTGTTTTTGGATTTCAATCCACGCTCCCACGAGAGGAGCGACAAACCATGAGAAAATTAACAATCGCAGAACTTAATTTCAATCCACGCTCCCACGAGAGGAGCGACCACAGCATTATCTGATTTTCAAACCTTATGCAAGGATTTCAATCCACGCTCCCACGAGAGGAGCGACGAAATACAGAGTTTTTGATGTAGACAATAAGGCTATTTCAATCCACGCTCCCACGAGAGGAGCGACGCTGTGCAGCATAAATGCCTAGGGCTTTGGTCTATTTCAATCCACGCTCCCACGAGAGGAGCGACAGATACTCTTTAATTCTCGTGATTGGGGACAGAAATTTCAATCCACGCTCCCACGAGAGGAGCGACCGTTGAGGGACAGAGATACCTTGAGCGTAACGTGATTTCAATCCACGCTTCCACGAGAGGAGCGACGATAATGTTAGTTCGCCTACTAAAGTTACAAATATTTCAATCCACGCTTCCACGAGAGGAGCGACTGTGTCTCTGAAAAGGGTTCTCATATTTCTAATATTTCAATCCACGCTTCCACGAGAGGAGCGACAAATCCGTTTGCAAAATTTTACAAAAACCTGTCGAATTTCAATCCACGCTTCCACGAGAGGAGCGACCTGAAAAAGGCGTTTTTCAAGGGAAATGAAAACATTTCAATCCACGCTTCCACGAGAGGAGCGACGGAAAAGTACAAGAGCCAACAGAAGCAGCGTAAAAATTTCAATCCACGCTTCCACGAGAGGAGCGACTGACAGCGATTTGTCAGAGTGCTTCAAGATTCACATTTCAATCCACGCTTCCACGAGAGGAGCGACACAGTTCCTGTCGCTGGTTAGCAGCAGGCTTCAGATTTCAATCCACGCTTCCACGAGAGGAGCGACAAATCGGAAAAGTTACAATGGCGAACGCAAAACTATTTCAATCCACGCTTCCACGAGAGGAGCGACATGATAGACAGATTCAAACATGCGCCAGCAGGAATATTTCAATCCACGCTTCCACGAGAGGAGCGACGAAATGTCGGGGAGTAAATGAAAGGGTACAACATATTTCAATCCACGCTTCCACGAGAGGAGCGACTCTTTGCTCTTTAACATTCCGGAGGATGTCGTTATTTCAATCCACGCTTCCACGAGAGGAGCGACCTTGATGTTTGGTTTTCTGACACCGTATTTCATATTTCAATCCACGCTTCCACGAGAGGAGCGACCATCATCGAGTTGCGTCGTTCATCCGACAACCTTATTTCAATCCACGCTTCCACGAGAGGAGCGACCTATCCGCTGCCGTTTCCTCCATGCTATTGAAAATTTCAATCCACGCTTCCACGAGAGGAGCGACAATCAACCGTAGAGAATGCCGGGCAGTCCATGCAATTTCAATCCACGCTTCCACGAGAGGAGCGACCGGTAAGGCAGGTACTGATGTATCAGACATGCTATTTCAATCCACGCTTCCACGAGAGGAGCGACGTATTTCAACGAGCCAAACGAAACTCCTGCAGAATTTCAATCCACGCTTCCACGAGAGGAGCGACAAGCTAGAGCTTGGCACCGCCAAGGAAGAATTTAAATTTCAATCCACGCTTCCACGAGAGGAGCGACCATGCGCAGTTCTTTTCCAAGTTCCTTTATCTCTTGTATTTCAATCCACGCTTCCACGAGAGGAGCGACGAGTCCTGCTTCTGTTGTGGCTATCTGTCATATTTAATTTCAATCCACGCTTCCACGAGAGGAGCGACAGTGACTGGCGACAAACATTTAATGGATATGATATTTCAATCCACGCTTCCACGAGAGGAGCGACGGAGTCAGAGCCAAATAATCGGCTTTTGTATAATTATTTCAATCCACGCTTCCACGAGAGGAGCGACTGTGCGTAGATGCCAATATCCACTGGAAAGACGATTTCAATCCACGCTTCCACGAGAGGAGCGACATCTTCGGGCAGTTTGCTATCGGGCATTGTGACAAATTTCAATCCACGCTTCCACGAGAGGAGCGACGGAACATCAGCAGAGCCTATTTACAAGGCTACTAATTTCAATCCACGCTTCCACGAGAGGAGCGACTTCAAGCTCGTCTCCTGTATATTCTTATTTTGCCATTTCAATCCACGCTTCCACGAGAGGAGCGACCTGATAAGGGTAATAATTATGGTGTTGTAACTGTTACTATTTCAATCCACGCTTCCACGAGAGGAGCGACTATAAGGGGGTTGTTAGAATGACTGTTGATACAACTATTTCAATCCACGCTTCCACGAGAGGAGCGACGGCAATATTGCACAAAAAATTTGTTTATTTTTATACAATACCGACAATAAATATAT
>OHHM01000286.1_pt1 | contig 22307 bp, 36 predicted proteins | sample 1568091 | NCBI WGS metagenome assembly OHHM01 (sample SAMEA3879525, study PRJEB24766) | human gut metagenome | biome: human-associated habitat; feature: feces | place: USA | collected 1985/1987 | reverse complement strand
AGCAGACGTCGGACAGTCTGACCGTCACCATCTCCAGCGCCGTGTCCAAGGCGGAGTCCGCGGCAACCGCTGCGACCAACGCCCAATCCACCGCGAACACGGCGAACACCAACGCCATCAATGCGAATAATCGTGTCGGGAACCTTGAGACCTGCATCAAGATGACCAGCGATGGCGTGCGCGTCGGCAAGATCTCGAACGGCAACTTCACCGGATATTCCGCTCTGGTGAATTCGGCTGGTTCGTTCGATATTCTGGACTCGTCCACGAAGACATTGGCCTCCTTTAACAAGGACGGCTTGCGCGTCAATTCGTCCTCGGATCGAGGGATGATCATTGGATTCAATCCGAATACCGATTCCGGATATATCGGAAGCACGCCAAGGTCGACCTCCATTGGTGAGGACTACGTTGATATCGGAATGAATATGGATTTCTCCTCGGGCGGAGATCTCAGCATCATCGACAGACTCGGCAGAATCAACCTTATCGGTAATGGCATCCAGCTGATGACGACTGGAGATGATAGGGTCGGCATCAACTTTATGGACGTTCGTGGTGCAGGAGTCGTGCTATTCGATAAAGACGATGGCCACAACTACTCTTCGATCGAAATCCCCATCGGACACAACTTCAGTGAGTTCAATTATATCATGTGTTTCTTCAAGACCAACGACGGGCAATATTTCGGAGGAACCGCTTACCATCCTAATGGTAAGGAATATTGTTTCACGACCATGGGAGGCAGCTCTGGAGGCACCGATATGTCGTATCTTAAAGGAACACGATGGGCGTTCAATGGCACTAAGGCCACGAGAAAGACGACTTTCGAGATCGGTCCAGGATATTCGGCGGCCGTGAACGACGCGGTCCTGCACATCGTCGCCATCGTCGGATTCGACTACTACAAGACCTCCGGCTGATCGTCCGGAGCCAAAGGAAAGGACAAACAACCATGACAGTACTCGATCTACGACCCGAAAGCGGCAGCATCCTTGACCGGCTGCTCCGTCTAGGGTTCATTTACGACCACGAGGAGACGCGAACCGTGGAGGAGGGCGAACCGGATACCGATCAGGTCTGGATGCGCTACGAAATCTCGGCTCGTGCCGAGTTCTCCGGCGAAGCCGGTCCGGTCACCTTCACGGACACCGACACGCGTCTGAGCAAGACCGTCTCGGTCGAGGAACTCAAGACCATCTCTTCGGTCATCACCTGGCGGAGCAAGAACGGCGCGCCTGGATCGGTGAGCCCGAACACCCCGGGCGACGATCTCGATCTGACCTGATCCGTCCCGTGATATTTCCCTCCTCCGGATGCTCCGATGACGGGTTTCCATCCTTTTCCCGTTCTCGACAGGCGCCCGGAGGAGGGTTCTTTTTATAAACATAAAGGATGCATCGAAAGGATTCCTTGTGATCAATCACACCATCACAGTACGGAACCGTCGCATCAAGGTCGACACCCCACGATTGATCCAGGGATGCGCCGGCTCCGACGCCATCATCCTCGATCTCGATGACGAATGGACCGGTCTCGACGAGATCCTCGTCTCCATCGGCTCCGGCGACTCACGTCAGGACGCCTTCTGGGACGGGAACCAAATGGTCATCGAACACATCGATTTCCCGATCGGCTATCTCCCGGTCTCAGTCACCAGCCGAACCAAGGACGGCAGCCGATCCATCACCACGGCACGTGCGCCCCATGCGTTCTTCGTGGTCCGTAACGGAAGGAGTGGGCAATGAGCTCGTTTGTCAAGGCGTCTGGTAACATCACGCCCAATAGCGCCGATCCAGGCGAGGAATTCCCGTTCCTGCACACCATCACCGTCGTGGACCGTGTCGTGAGCGTGGATAAGGCGGAACTCGTGCAGAACAACATCAAGACCGAGACCGTCACGTTGAACTTGGACTCCGAATGGGAGGGGCTCTCGACGGTCATCAACATCGGCAACGAGAAGCCGGTGTCGGTCATCTGGTCAGGCAAACCGGTCGTGATCCCGGCCGAACTCATGACGACCGTCGGATCGCTCGATGTGTCGGTCGTGGGCTATGGTGACGACGGAGGTATCAGAGCCGTCACCAAGCAGGCGACGAGCATCTTCAACGTCGTGGCCTCGGGTTTCGTCGAGGGCAATGAGCCGGTTCCCGATCCGACGACGATTCTCGGACAATTGACCGAAGCCGCTAACAGGGCGAATCAGGCGGCGGATCGGGCGGATCAAAAGACGTATAATATCGCCAATACCAATGTTGAAACTCGGTTGAACGTGCATGATATTGTCGCGCAAACCTATGATGCCACTGCCACTGCCCCAGTCGCGTATAGTCCTGCTAGTGGCCCTAATAGTGCTTTCGATATGCAGTCGGGTTATGCTTACGTTTTCAAGTGGAATACTACGTCACCCAAAATTCGCGAATATGAAAGGCGATTTATTACTTGGATTGAGCTTTATCTATCGTCTAATGGGGGTGGGTCGTTCTCGATAGGTTGGGCTGATGACGGTTTCACTACTGCGGAATCGGCGTTGACGGTCAATGTTCCGGATAATGCCCAGCCGACTCTTACCCGCGTCAATTTGCCGCAGTACCCCGGTCATGGGCGTCTTTTCATCAGGCCGGAAACGGGTAGCGTTAAGGTTTCCAGCAGCAATAGTGGTAATGCCGTTTTCTCGAATATAATTGACGCAACCAACGGGTCTTCTGGTTCTACGAAAAAGGTGTGGAATCGTGTCGGGTTGACCATCAAACCGGACTTTACCACGGCGTCGAGCCTGACGTTCAATCGTTATGTCAATGAGCTTGTTCTGAACCGTGTCATGTCGATCAATTCGAATGATGTCCTTACGGATGATACCATTGACAAGGTTGATGTTCTACATGCTCAGCGGTGGTGGACGTTCAAACCATCTGCGCTTGAGGGCCATACAACGATCAGCTTCTATCTCACCGCTGATGTTAGTGGCGATTTCTTGATGGGTTTCACGAGCATTTCCAATCCATCGTGGGATGATCTCGTGACGTATCATTATCCGAGTAAAGCAGGCTGGTACACGTTCCCAATGCCTGTAGCGAATCCGACGTATTCGGACCCGGTTTTTCTTGTGAAGGCTGTACGTTCGAACAGATTCCCGCTCGCATGTCATAGCAGGCGCGTCACGGCTGATGACGAGATATACGACATTACAGGAGCTTTCGGAAGCACTGACACTCTCGCTTATGCGCCGAGCATGAAGCCTAACGCTGGTGATGGCACGTACGGTGTTCCGTATGCCCGTATCGGTGATCTTCAATCCATCGTGCCCGTTTCGAAGTCCAACATGAAGAACACGTTGACGTGGCCTAACGTCATCTGGGACGCGACATCATTGATCGGCATGAAACTGTCCGGCCTGTGGATGGATTACATGTATGACGGTCGGTCCGATGTCTTGGAATTCTCCAACGTGAACGGGCAATCGGACGTGTGGACGCCTGACGTGCCGGAAAGCGGCAATGGCATCAAATGTACTCCGATTACGTTGGACATTCACGATCATAATGGCGAACAGGCGTGGAAACCGTTGTCGTTCAATTACGTGAGTGTACGCAACGAGGTTAGACCGCAGCCGATTCGTATTCTCATTATCGGTGATTCTGTTACGTCAGGCGCGATTACGTCTGAACCGTATTGGAGTGTGGCGGCTCGCTGCTTCATGCGTGACGATGCAGCTCATAACAGATACAGTACTGAGTCGACTCGCAGTAATGTTTTGTTCTTGGGTACGTATCGTGACGGTGAAAACGCCGTGCGGGAAGTCAATGACACGTTCAACGGTCAGGCATTGTCCACTCGGATCGCCGTGTGCGCCCAATCCGGAAGTTCGTTGAACAATTGGCTGCGGAACACTCGTAGCGGCATTGACTACGGATTCTATGATGGTACCAAGTTCAGCATTAAACGGTGGCTTGGCTTGTATCGAAATTACAATGATGACGGTACTCCCATGTCGTGGGGTGATGAGGGTCTAGGCTCGCTCATCACGGAAGAGAACATTAACAAGAAGATATGCGCCACACCGAATGTCGTTATGATCGTTCACTGTCACAACGGTGGATCGATTTCCGAGTATGAAACGATTATCGATGAAATCCGTTCGGAATACCCGAACATGCCAATTATCGTCGGCGCGGCCATGCCTTTACTGGGTAGCTGGAATAAACAGCTTTATAGGGACCGTTACGACATTGGTTCATCAGTGATCAATCGTGGTCCTCAATACAATTGGGGCGGTTACAACGGTACGGGTCGTGTGAATGGCGCGACGAACTGGATCAATGTCGAAGCCGGTAAGAACAGTTCCAACGGTAAGCGTTATGAGAATGTGTGGTTTTTCCCAATGTGTGTCACGACTCCTACCCTTGAGGCCGTTAAGACTAATGGGACGATCAGCAATGGTGTCAGGGAAGTGAAGACTTTTCAGCCGAATGGTTTGCCGATTGAGCATCCGAATTACAACGCTCATTTCAACTGGGGTGTCGACTTGTACGGCATGTTGAGTTGGATGTTCCGTGATCCGAGTAATCCCACTAACATTAGTGAGAATAATCCGATTATTCCGAATATTCCGAAGGTTCCGGTCGAAAGCATCTCGATCTCTCCATCGTCCCCGACCGTCAAAGAGAACGGAACATTACGCCTCTCAGCGACAGTTAATCCTACCAACGCAACCGTCTGGCCTCGCTCGTCAAGGCCGACGCCGCGAACACGCCGGGAGTGATCCTTATCTACGGCTTCTACATCAACGATCTGCTGGATTCGTACACGGACACGAAGCCCGCGACCGACCTGTCGAAGATCGCCGCCACCTACAGGGCCAAGTTCGCCGCGCTGAAGGCCGCGTATCCAAACGCTCGGATCATCTACGCACTGCAATGCATGTTCCAAAGCGACCTGGCCCTGGGCAAGTCGCCCATCACGAGCGGCCTGCCCGAGGGCACCGACATGACCAACGCCTACAAGACGCTCCAATCCTCGGAGCGCATCCTGTTCACATCCACGTCGTTGGGCGTGGAGATCATGGACTGCACCGACGAGGTTTGGGCGCTCGGCAAGGGGCTGACCGTGTCCGACATGGTGCATCCCAACGGCGCGGGTGCCGTCAAGCTCGGACAGATCATCGGCCGGAAGCTCGAACAGGCCATCCAACAGTAACGTCCTCCGTGCCTCCCACGGCAAACACTATACGTGCTTGATGGACGGTTGTGTATTGACTCCAGACGCTTATCCGCAGGGGTGGCAGCTCGCTGAATGATATTTCCCTCCTCCGGATGCTCCGATGACGGGTTTCCATCCTTTTACCGTCGTCATTGGCCCGGAGGAGGGTTCTTTTATACGCATAAAGGATATATCGAAAGGAGTCCATCATGCCCATGCCTCAATACAACGGCCCCGTGTATTCCCAGGGACCTACCGCCGTCGGTCCGTACAATTTGCAGGGTTATCAGCCGACGTTCGGATATAATCCGCAGCAGACCTACATGCCTCAGACGCCACAGCCTGTTCCCTCCCAGGAACCGATGGCGATTCCGCACCTCATCGGGCGTTCCATATCTGCCAACGACCAGATTCCTCCCAAGGAGATCCCATCGGACGGAAGCCCTGCATATTTCCCCATGCAGGATGGTTCCGCCATTCTGGTCAAAGTGTGGACCGGAAACGGAACCATCCAGACCGTACGTTATGTTCCGGAGCAGGCGCAACAGCCTTCCCAGCCGGAAGAGCGCTCCAACGAGGAAATCCTCAAGCGTCTCGACTCGATGGAACAGAAGCTCAATTCACTTACGGAATCCTTGACGAACTGATGGAGGACGTCATGCCTGGACCCGATGATATTCTTCAACGGATGTTGCAGCAGAATCCCGTCGTGCGCAACAATCCCAACAACGCGCCCATTCTCAACGCCTTGGAACGTAGGGATGCCCAATCTGGGCAACAGTTGGCGCAGAACTACATCAACACTTTGGGGATGGACTGGAACACCGCGCTCCAGCAAGCCAAGGCCTTCCTTGGACTTCCCTAAGGAAACAAATAACAACCAATCAATATATAAGGAGGAACTATCATGTTCGCTTCGAATAACCTCAGCGCCGCCGACGTTGCGGCAGTCACCGGCGGGAACCGCAACAACGGTTTCGGCGACGGTGATGGCTGGTGGATCATTCTGCTGGCCCTGCTGTTCGGCTGGGGACGCAACGGCGCGTTCGGCGGAGGCTACGGCTCCGGTAATGGCAGCTGTTGCGCCCCTGCGACCTGTGCCGGGCTTCAGGCGGGCTTCAACAACCAGTCCGTCAACACCATGCTTAACGGCATCAAATCGGGTATCTGTTCCCTCGGATATGATGTGGCCAGCCAGATCAACGGCGTGAACACCAACATCATGCAGAATAGCTACAATACCGCGAACGCGATCACCCAGGCCCAGTTCGCCCAGCAGCAGTCCGCAGCCGCCCTTCAGGCGCAGCTGGCCGATTGCTGCTGCCAGAACCGCGAGGCCATTTCAGGCGTGAACTACAACATGGCGACCAGCACCAACGCGGTCACCACGGCGATCTCCAACGCGGCTCGCGATATCACCGAGAATCAAAATACCAACTACCGTCAGCTGCATGACGAACTGGTGGCCTACCGTATGGAGGATAAGGACAACACCATCGCGGAGCTGCGTTCCCAGGTGAACGCCCTTAACCTGTCGGCCTCCCAGTCCAACCAGAACGCATATCTGGTTGCCCAGCTGAAGACCCCGGCTCCGGTTCCGGCCTACACGGTGCCGAACCCGAACGGCTACTACGGTTGCCAGCAGAACTGCTATCAGTCCTGCGGCTGCTGAGCCACGGAAAGAAGGTATAACCGATGATTGTTCTGTCGAATTCCGCCGCGGAGGTTATCCCCGTCGGCGGGACTGTTACCTTCAACCTGACGGCGATCCACACCGGATGTGACCTCAACGGCTGCGGCGGGTCCGAGTATCATCGCCAGGGGTCCGGAGCCGTTCGGTTGCGTGGCCGAGGGAACCGATGCAGCCAGGCGAGTATTTTCGATCTGAGCTTCAACGGCAACGTCACCAGCGGCACCGCGGGAACCGAGGTCCAGCTGGCGATGACCATCGACGGCACCCCGTTGGCCGAGACTGCGATGATCGAGACCATCGGCACCGCCAATTCGTACCAGAACCTCGCAGCCCGGACATATCTTAAGGTGTGCCCAGGCGAGGACGTCACGCTGTCCGTGACCAACACCGGAACCGAACCGGTGACCATCGACGCGAACGCGGCATTCACCGCTCGCAGGATCGCATAAGGAGGCTGCCATGACGCATATGACTAAGGATCTCGACGGCATCTGCGACATGAAGGACTCCCTCATGCGCAAGGTCCGCGGGAAGATGGACGATCTCGATGTCGAACGCAGCACCATCCAGGACGTCCAGGGCATGGACATGATGATCAACATGATCCATCACCTGGCTGAAGCGGAGAAGTGTTGCTGGGAGGCCTGCTACTACAAGACCGTCGTCAAGGCCATGAAGGAAGGCGACGATCGAGAAGACCGCGACGAGGACGAAGACGATGACGAGGAATGGATCGAGCATGACGACATGCCGAACCGCAATCGCACGTCGTCCGGTCGTTTTCGTCGCGGGAACACGGTGGGCCGCCGATATCCCGGCAACGAACGTCGCGACTGGGGCGGTGACATGGGCTCCGATGGCGGCACGATCCAGCATGGCGACATGACGACCATGACCCCGGACGAGCAGCTCAACCACCTCAAGATGGACGTCGAGACCATGTGGAGGGACGCCACTCCAGAGCAACGCAAGCGCATCAAGGAGAGTCTCACCAAGTGGTCGACCACGTTGACCGTTTGATGCGGAGGTGACTGAATCGATATGAACCCATGGGTCCAGACGATCGTCACCGTCGTATGCTCAGTGTTCGCTTCATCTGGACTCTGGGCGTTCGTCACCACGGTCATCAACAATCGCAAGAAGAAGGACGATTCGGAGGACGAACGCATCGAGGCCATCGAGAAGATGGTGCGAGGTCTTGCCCACGCCAAGATCGTGGAGGTCGGCAAGCATTATCTGGAGCAGAACCGCATCACTCTCGATGACCTCGATGAATTCAATCACTACCTCTATTACCCATACAGCGCCATGGGTGGAAACGGCTACGCCAAGAAGGTCGCCGAAGAGGTCAACAAGCTTCCGCTCGATATCGTTGAAACAAGAAAGGAGGAGAGATGACAGATCAGAATACCGAACCGACTCCTCCGGAGTCGACCGACGAGGTCTTCGATCCCGATTTCGTCCAGCAGGAGATCATCCCGCTGCTCATGTCGGACAAGACGTACGACATCATGAAGTGGATCGTGCAGTATATTCTGCCCGGTCTTGGCGTGCTGTACGCCATCATCGCCGGCGCAACCGGACTTCCGTACGCGGAGGTCGTGCTGGCGGTCGTGATGGCCGTGGACTGGTTCCTGGGTATCATCCTGGGCATCAGCACGAAGCAGTACAACAAGTATATCGCCAATAAGTGATATTTCCTTTCCATAAGGTTAAGAGGTCGTGATCATATCATGGCCTCTTAATTTTTGGCCTTCGCGCCCAAAACATGCCTTATAGTGAAGCAACCGAACAAAGGAGAACACCATGAAGTTCGAATCACAGCATCGGAACATCAACAAGGCGTTCGATGACAATATCGACGCAGCGTTGGCCAATATTTACGGAGCGGTCGATGACAATCACGCCCGCATGGCCGTCGATGACCTCAAGGTCTTGGTAGAAGCGAAGAAGATGTATAACGAAGATCACAACGCCATGATCGCGAAGGTCGTCGGGGTCGGAGGGACGTTGGTTTGTCTGGGACTGATGTTCGCATTCGAGACCGACCACGTCATTACAACAAAGGCGCTGAGTTTCATTCCGAAGCCGAAGATCTGACAACAGACGTTCAAATACGAACGGAGATTCAGGATAAGGGTCCATGGAAACATGGGCTCTTATTTTCTCGCGTCCGAAACATGGACTATAGTGAAGGATAATTCATTATAGTAAGGAGTTACCATGAACGACAACGAAAACAAGATGAACAACGTCAAGCAGTTCATCAACGAGCACAAGACCGGTTTGATTATCGGCGCTTGCGGAATCGTCACACTTGCGTTCGGTGCATATTGCTATCGTTCCGGCTATCGTTTCGGAAGGATTGATCAGTATAACACCGACGCAATAGGATGCGCAATGCAATTTAATGAAGCCTTGAAGACGCTCGATGATGAAACGAAAATGACTGTCGTCAATGCTTTCAACGCCGTTGCATCAAACACTTTAAGCAAGTAATGTCAATTACACCAACGATATAACCTCATGGAAACATGGGGTTATATTTTTCGAAAGGATTGTGTTATGAAAAAGAAATATGGAATTTTCAACTTCCTGTTGGACCTAGTCCTGACCGGTCTCACCGGAGGGTTGTGGCTTATCTGGATCGTGTTCCGTTTCCTTAGAAGAAACTCATGACTCCATGCGTGTATAGGATCGATTATGTCTTCGAACGATATTTTCCGCAATATTGGAGCGAACGGCTATGTTTCCGAATTGATGGATGGAACCATATGGTGGTCGGGACCAAATCCGGACTGCTGTGCTATTTCACCGTCAACCATTATTACGGCGGAACGGATGCAGACTTCGATTTCTTCGTACACACCGGACCGAAAAGAAAGAAGGCGATTATGAGCGATTATGTCCATATTTTCCTCATCGGTCCACAGGGATCGGGAAAGACCACACTTGCCAAGGAATTGGAGTGTCGTGGGTATGAACAGATCCTCGCATATACGACCAGGCCTCCACGGGACAACGAGATCGAAGGCGTCGACTATCATTTCGTCACCGACGCCGAATTCGAGGACGCGTTTCTTGATGGGGAACTGACCTGTGTGCGGACATATTCCACCGTCTTTGGCGTGTGGAAATACGCATTCGCATGGTCGGATCTTTATCGCGCGGTGGATAGTGTCGCCGTCATCGATCCGGAATCATATTTACGCATCCATGACCAGATCGAGAACGTCTTCGGTATATATCTTGACGTGCCCAATGATGTCCGGAAAGCGCGACTGCTCATGCGTGGAGACGATCCCAAAGAGATCGATCGGCGCATGCAGGCCGATGCGATGGACTTCGCATCGATCGACACGTGTTTCCGAGATGTCTGCAAGATGCGGATCGGCATGGTCCGACGACCGGACATCGAAGCCGATCGGATCGAAGGCCATGTCCGGGAGTTCCGCAGTCGGATATTTCGCGGCGAAAACATGGCATATGATGAAGAGTCAAACCTCTAGGAAAGGATAATATCATGAAAGAACAGTTCGAGAAGGCCAAGAAGTTCGTGGTCGATCATAAGTACGAGTTCACCGTTGGCGCGATCGTCGTCGGAGCCGTTACGGCTTTGGCGGTCGTCAAGTGCATGGGCGAACCGGATGAACTGATCGATGTCACCGAACCGGAGGCCATCGAGGACTCTTCCGACGATGTGGATTCCACGTCTGTCGAGGAGTGACATTTTTCAATGCCATAAAGGCGCTGCGGAAACGTGGCGCCTTTATTTTTCTGAAAGGATTGCAATGAAAGCCAAGATCGGATCTTTTATCGTCATGACCTGGATCATAATCATAGCCGTTCAGGTGCTGTTCAGGAATCGTCGATATTTGAGAACGCTTCCGAAAAGCGAACGAAAAGAAGCGTTTTATTCGCTGCTCAAGGAATCATTTTCCAAAACATTCTACGGCGATATGACTTATGAAAACAAAAGGAGCAACCAATGAATCTTGAATCCATCAAGGATTTCATCAAACACAACGCGGGTACGATTCTGACCGTCGTATCCTGTGCCGGTGTTGTAGGTACGGCCGTATGTGCTGCCCATGACGCCGTCAAGGCCCGCGACGTCATGCTGGAAATCGAGATGGAGCATGACGATATGCCGAAGAGCGAAGTCGTCAAGCACGTCGTGCCATGCTATATTTCCACAGTCCTCATGGCCGGGGCGACCATTGCATGTGTCATCGGCCATCATCAGATCTCGGCCGGAAAGATCGCCGCCTATGCATCGGCATACACCATGGCCACCAAGGCCGCATCGGAATACCGGGCCAAGATCATCGAGGAACTCGGCAAAGAAAAGGCGCAGGAAATCGATGATGAGATCTCCAAGGAACATATTCGCAAGAACCCTCCATCCGATCAGGATCTGATTCCGGGAATCGGTGATGTTCTGTGCTACGATCAGCTCATGGACCGATATTTCCATTCCGATCCGGAATCCATTCGCAAAGCCGTGAATGATCTCAACTACGAGCTTATCAACGGTCCCGGCCTGTGGGTCAGTCTCAATGAGTTCTATGACAAACTCGGTCTCGATCCTGCTCCGATCGGCGAGGAGCTCGGATGGACCATTGACGACCGACTCAATGTTTCGTTTTCATCGATGCTTTCCGATAACAATATCCCGTGTCTGGTCATGCGGTTCTCCACAAGTCCGGTGGCGGATACGACACGCAGGTACTGATTCGTGATGAAATCATGTCATATAATGAAGTGATTCATTAACGAAAGGAACTACAATGAAGGAATCATTTGGCGAAGCTCTTGGTAATGCCATTGTCAAGAACCTTGCGAAGAACGCCGATGTCGATCCGAAGAAGATCGCCGTTGGTTTGGTAGTCACGGTAGCCGGAACGGCGCTGACCGTGGTGACCAAATCGGTGACTCAGAAGATCGTCGTAAACGCGATCCGCAAGGCGAATGACCAAAGGCTGGAGACCGAGAACAAAACCGAGGACATTCTCGAATTGGACGACGAATCGTCCGATGAAAACTGATAGACGTATAGGCTCATGGAAACATGGGCCTATATTTTTCAACCATAACAACCATATATTCCAGAAAGGAACCATATCATGATTAAGAAGACCATCACCTACACCGACATCGATGGCGTCGAGCAGAGCAAGACCTTCCTCTTCCATCTCAGCAATAACGATATCGTCGATATGTTGAAGAACGGTAAGCTCCAGAAGCTATCGGATGACCTTTCCTCCGACGACATGTCGGTGAAGACCACAGCTTTGGAGAACTTCGTCGACATGACGTACGGCTTCCGCTATGAGGAGGAAAAGATCGACAAGGAGACCGGAGAACGTCGCGTGGTGCCTCGATTCCGTCACGCCACGCCCGAGGAGATCGAAGAGTTCCACAAGAGCGAAGCCCATGGTGAACTCATGCTCTCGATGTACACCCAAGATGGAGTGGCCGATTCGTTCGTAACCACGCTGCTACAGAACGCCAAGGGCTGATCGCGATATTCTCATAAACTATAGTGAGGAGGGGATCCGCATGAGATCCTCTCCTCATATTTTTCGAAAGGAGTTCCATATGGCGGAAGTAGACAAGGAGACCTTCGACGTTTCGAGAGAAGCGTTGGGGATTGAACAGGACACAGGCGAGGCAAATACCGTCGCCAAAGTCGTAAAAGGCGAAGTCGTCCAAACGAAGAAAAACAAGGTCCAGAAGGTCGCCGAGACATTTTTCGGCGGCGATCTTCGAGACGTAGCATCATATGTCGTCAAAGATGTCATAATTCCGGCTGCCAAGGACATGCTCTATGACACCGTATCCCAGGGATTCAGTCGTTTGATTTTCGGTGAGATTCGTCCGAGAAACAACTCGGCAAATCGAGGATATACCAGCTATTCATCGATGAGTCGAGATCGTTCAACAGGAAGACGTGCGATCGAAGCCCGAAACCGTAACGACTTCGATGATATTACATTCCGGGATCGTCGTGACGCCGAGGCGGTCATGGACACGTTGCGGGACACCATCGATCAGTATGGTCTATGCAGCGTAGCGGATCTGCTCAAGGCATCCGGTATATCCCCAAGATATACCGATTACGACATTGGGTGGAGCGATCTGGCACGGGCGAGCATCGCACGATGCCGTGATGGCTATGTCCTCAATATGCCGAGAACCGAGAGCTTGCGATGAGCGCATCCGAAGAACGGCATATTCTGGAAGCGTGGCATTCCAATCCTTTGTGGAAGATGAAGGTCGATAAGATGAGTGACGAGCAGGTCATCGTAAAACTCGACCTTCTCCGCAGAGCCAGAGAATACAGGAGGACTCACCATGGCTGAGTTCAGCACCTTCGAAAAGACGGGTCTGTTTCCCATCGATAAAAAGCGATGTATTTCGGATAAGGATCAAAAATCGCTCCGTATCTGGAAGGATCGCGTCCGTCGATATTTTTCCAAGATCGATCAAGAGGTTCTCGACTATCGAGTAAACGATGACGATACCGGCGTCAAGGTGCTGGAAGACGATGGAACGATCTTCGAGATCACCATCAACAAAGGCACCAGTGTGGCCACGGCGCGTCTCTGTCCCAGCGACGAACCGTGGTCGTTCGAATACTGAACAATATTCTCGGAGACGTTCCGGAGATCCCCGAGATCATATTTCAACGTAAAGGAATAAACATGAGCGTAAAGGAAACCATCGTACGTTTCGGCAACAAGGCGTTGCTGCAACTTGACAAGCATTCCCCGCAGATTCTCATCGGCGCGGGCATCGTCGCAGGCGTGGCCGCCACTGGCTTCGCGGTATATTCCACGATGAAGCTGGATACCGTTATGGATCATCATCAGAACAAGATGGTGGATATTTCCAAGAAGGCCAAGGAGGCCGAAAGCGACGACGAGATCATCTACGACAACAAGGCGCAGAAGCACGACAAGACGATGGTCTATGTCGAGACCGGAGCCGAGATCGCCCGTCTATATATGCCGACGATCCTGCTGACAGGCCTGAGCGTCGGATGTGTGCTGTCCGCACATCATATTCTGGATGGACGGTACATGGCGGCTGCCTCGGCGTTCACGGCCGTGTCCGCAAACAGCTCGGCGAGGACAAGGAGCGCGATATCTATCAGGGAGTCGTCGAAGAGGAAATCACCGACGAAGAGACCGGAGAGACAAAGACCGTTCGCCATTACGACAAAGACACGATCGACCGTGACGGACTGTCCCGATATTTCGACGAATACTCGATCTATTGGGATAAGACCAATCCCGATCAGAATATCGCGCATATTCGCTCGGTTCTCCACCAAGCGAACGATCAGCTCTATGCCAACGGTCATCTATTCCTTAATGATGTGTATCGCATGCTTGGAATCGAGGATAGCAAGGAAGGTGCAGTCCTGGGATGGATCATCGATGATGAGCATCAGAGCCCCTTTGTCGATTTCGGTGTGTTCGGCGTGAATAGCGACGATCCGTGGGATTATAGCAACGCTGAACCATGGGACGGCAAGCTTGGCATCCTGCTGACATTCAACGTGGATGGCATCATCTACGATAAGATCTAATCGATGACATTTTCGGGACGGTCGTCTTCATGATGGCCGTCCCGTTCGTTCAATCAAGGAGTATCCATGAATCTCAAGACCATTGGGTTTGTAGTGGGCGGATTCGCCGCTGGTGCCGCGACGGCGACCGCTGTATTCTACTTCGGTATATACAAGCGGTATATTCCACTGAAGGACCTCGAGCAAGAGATCGCCGATCTGGAACGTAAGAAGCATGAACTTAACCAGCAATTCAAAGACAACCATGAGAAGTTCGTCAACGTCAAGCGGTCAACCGACGAGGCCATTAGGCGCAAGGAGCAGGAGCTTGACTTCTACGACGATCAGATCATCGAGGTGAAGAAGGAATGGGAGGCCGTCAAGGCCGCCAAGACGTATGGCGATCCTAAAGTCACCGAACAAAAGGATATTTCCGATGAACGTGGTGATGAGCTCGACGATGACCCCGTGGGCATCGATGCCGAGGAACCGGATCGGGATAATTTCATCATCGATGACGGCGTTCCGCGATGGGATGGCCCCCTTACCGATGACGAACAGCGTCAGTATGACGAGGCGAACGGGGACGAGCGCATTGAGCAATCAATCATCATGACGATCAAGGCGCGTCGCTGGCATCAGTCCATTGATGATGACGAACCGAGCTATCAGATCTCCGAAGAGGATCACGAGAACGCCCCGTGGTTCATCGATACGGAGAATCTCGATTACTGGGTGGACGATGACGTGCTTGCCCGAGGAATGGAGATTGTTCAGGACCCGGATGCCATCATCAACACCATCGTGCTCAACAGGTTCGGAAGGTTGTCGCAGAGTGGTGATCCTAACGTTGTGTGGTGTAGGAATGATATTCTGGAGACCGACTACGAGATCACCCGGCATGACGGATCGTATCAGCACGATGTGTTAGGTATTCCTGAAGAGGAGTCATACCGACCCAAAAAGAGGTTCAATTCCACTATAGCGGCCGAAATGGAGGAGGTCAATGACCGGTAATTCATCGCCATTTTTCAACGCATCGTATATTCAATGGCTACGCCATCGTGTGAATTTCGACGAATACGTTGATCTCAGTATGTCTCTTGCAGCCATACCATTCCGTTCCAGTGTCATGATGGATCGGAATCGGATATCCGACGGCGAGTCGTTACGTGATGCATACACACGCCGAACCGGATATTCGTTGGTTGGCGGTATGCGAGGATGCTCGGTCCTTGAGTTCCTCGTCGCCTTGGCCGAACGGGTCAACGATGTTCTTGCCATCGTCCCGGTCGACGAGGCGTTCTCCATGTTCCTTGAAAACATGGATCTGACACGATGCTCGGATGACTGGTTTCTCAACCAGAGAGATCCGGAGTGTTATATTCAGGACCGATGCGACATCATGATGGATCGACAGTACCGACCTGACGGATCGGGTGGCGGACTCTTCATCGTTCATGATGACAAGGATATCCGCCCATCCGAATGGTGGTGGCAGATGCAGTATTGGCTCAACGAACAGCATATTCCCGACATGTAAAGGAGGCGAAGATGGATCAAGTGCAGGTGCGTGTCAAAAAGGCAACAAAGGGCCATGAATCCATATTCGCCGATCCGAAGATGCGAGGGTATCACGATCTGCTCGTCAAGGGTGGATCGTTTTATGCGGTGTTCGATCCGGATAGCCATCTCTGGTCGCAGAACCTTCAACGCCTTGGCGAGCTGATCGACCGTGATATTCAGGAGTTCGCTGACTCGTATGAGTCTCCGGACGGTAATGAAGTGACCTGCATGCTTATGCAAAACACCTCCAACGGTTGCTGGAATAGGTATATTTCCGGACTGCGTAATCTGGCCGACAGCGATGCGGTGCTCAATCAGCGGATCATATTCGCCAATGAGACTCCGAAGCGTGAGGATTATGCCACCGTGCAACTGGAATACGCGATATCCGAGGGAGACACCTCGGCATATGACCGGCTTATGAATACGCTGTATGCCCCATCCGAACGTGAAAAGCTCGAATGGGGCATCGGCGCCTTGGTCGACGGTAATGATATTCAACGTATCCAGAAGATGTTTGTCATCTACGGCGATCCAGGAACCGGAAAGTCGACGATTCTCAACATCATCGAGATGCTCTTCCCTGGATACATCGCATATTTCAATGCGGAGGAACTTGGCAAGGGATACCAATTCAGTACCGCGTCCTTCAAGAACTCTCCGCTCATCGGTATCCAGACCGATGGTGATCTGAGTCACATGTGGGACAATACCCTGCTTAATCAGATCGCTGCACATGAGAAGATCGTGGTCAACGAAAAAGGTGTCAAACAGTACACCGTTCCACTGAAGACGATGCTGTTCATGGCAACGAATAAGCCGGTGAAGATCACTGACGCCAAGTCGGGTATCACAAGGAGATTGATTGATATTTATCCGACTGGCAACACATTGGAACCGGATGATTATTTCGACTGCATGAAACAGATCGGATTCGAATTGGGTGCCATTGCCTATCATTGTCGTGAGGTCTACAGGAAGCTCGGGGTCAACCGATATTCTCAGTATCGTCCTACGGAGATGATCGCCAAGACGAATGATATTTACACATTCGTTCAGGACAACATTGACCTCATGGACACTGATGAGCCAGTGCGTCTGACCGATCTGTGGCGTGTCTATAAGGAATGGTGTGAGGAAGCCCACATCACCGACGTCATGAAACGCTCCGAGTTCATGTTCGAACTGGCTTCATATTTCGAGAACATGGATCGTGGAGCAAGTAAGGCGGTTACCTATCATGGATTTAAACGAGACAAATTCGAATCGAGAATCGTTGATTCTTCCGACCGACGTGCTCGAGCATCTGACGATGACCATGACTCGTGGCTCCGACTCACTAAAACAGACAGTCGATTCGACGAACTCTGCCGTGATTGCCCTGCACAATATGCTAGAGACGATGAAAGCGGATCCCCGATTGCCAAATGGGCCCAAGTCAGCACCACGCTCAAAGACCTCGACACCAGTCGACTGCACTGGGTCAAGGTTCCGGAAAACCACATTGTCATCGACTTCGATATTCGAGGAGAGGATGGCGAGAAATCGCTTCAGGCCAATCTCGAGGCGGCCCGCAAGTTCCCTCCGACCTATGCCGAGGTATCCAAGAGCGGACAGGGATTGCACCTCCACTATATTTACGATGGAGACGTATCCCGACTCAAAAACCTTTACGACATCCATGTCGAGATCAAGGTCTTCCGAGGCAATTCGTCCCTACGGCGTCTGCTCTCACTGTGCAACGATCATGAGATCTCCCATATTTCAAGCGGCCTTCCATTGAAAGGAGAGAAGTCTATGATCAATCAGAAGGAACTCAAGGATGAACAGCATCTGCGCAACGTCATCAAGAAGGCTTTGCGCAAGGAATGTTGTCCTGGGACCAAGCCGAGCGTCGAGTTCATCAAGAAGCTCATGGACGAGATGTATGAGTCCGGTAAACCATATGACGTCACTGACATGCGTAATGAGATATTTGATTTCGCTTTGCGGTCGACACATTGGTCTGATTATTGTATCGTTCTGGTGAACGAGATGAAGTTCAAGTCCGATGATATTCCGAAGGGAAGTGATCCGAAGAACGCCGATATTCTCACATTCTTCGATGTCGAGGTCTTTCCGAACCTCTTCATGGTCTGCTTCATGAAAAGCGATTCGGACGTCGTCAAGACATGGATCAATCCTCAGCGGCAGAACATCATGACACTACTCGATGAGAATCTGGTGGGATTCAACAACCGCAAGTACGACAATCATATTCTCTGGGCGTGGGGTGTCATGGGATACAATAACGCCCAGTTGTATGATCTGTCGATGCGGATCGTCAGCGGAAACAAGAACGCCATGTTCGGTCAGGCATACAATGCATCATACACGGATATTTACGACTTCTCCGCCAAGAAGCAGTCGTTGAAGAAGTGGGAGATTGAATTGGGCATCGACCATCATGAGCTTGGAATGCCATGGGACCAGCCGGTTCCCGAGGACAAATGGCCGTTGGTGCAATCATATTGCGAGGATGACGTCAGGGCCACCAAGGCCGTGTTCGAGCACCTCAAGGAGGATTTCACTGCACGCCAGATGCTGGCAATGCTCAGTGGCCTGACAGTCAACGACACCACCAACACCCATACCGCACAAATCATATTCGGGAACAACAAGCATCCGCAACCGGAGTTCAACTTCCCCGAACTGTCCGAGATGTTCCCGGGATATGCCTTTGATCGATATGCACTCAAGGATAAGAAGTCCCAGTACATGGGCGAATATCCGGGAGAAGGCGGCTATGTCTGGGTGTATGGCATGGGGAACGGTAATGTCGATCAGGATTACAAGGATATTCCACATCCATGGGAGGTAAAAAACAATGGGTAAGGTTTCGAGCTCCGAATCACCGGTTCGGTTCGTCAATGAAAACAAATACAAGCATCCATCACACATCAGCGGAAGTTATCTATCACGATTGTTCCTTCACGGATATTTGATGGCACTTGGTATCGTCAGTACAAAACCAGATTCGAAGAAACGAGCTTTCTATGCCGAAGGACTCGATGAAATCGATCTCATGAAACTTGTCGACGCCTATAACCATCATCTTGAAGGCAATGATGAACAGCTAATGATATTTGGAAAGGAGCATGCACAATGGGAGACGCATGGCCCATCTTCGGATCGTGTATAGGGCTAATCATCGCGATTGTGATTCTCGTCTTATTTGTTCATGGGAGCGACGATAGATGGTAGAGAAAGAGGAACATCTCGGAGGCATGTTCGGCAATGTCGGACTGCTTGACGTCTCATCCATGCATCCTAGTTCGATTGTTGCTATGAATCTCTTCGGTCCATATACTGAACGGTTCGACGCAATCCGACAGGCCCGTATCGCCATTAAGCATAAAGACTTCGATCGATGCCTTGATATTTTCAGGAAGTTTGTTCCCGAGGAACGTATCAAAGATCTCGAACCCGTGCTCAAGGGTGAGGATTCCAAGGCGCTGGCTCAGGCACTGAAGATTGCCATCAATGCGGTCTATGGCCTGACCAGCGCCTCATTCCCCACCCGGTTCAACGATGCTGCCAATCCGAACAACCGCAATCTCGACAACAAAGTCGCCAAACGAGGCGCCTTGTTCATGATTGCGCTCAAGCACAAGGTACAGGAACTCGGATACACCGTGGTCCACATCAAAACCGATTCGATCAAGATCGCCGATGTGGACCGCGATATCATCGACTTCGTTACCGCCATGGGTAAACAATACGGATACAACTTTGAATTGGAGTCCATTTATGACAAGATGTGCATCGTCAATAAGTCCACCTACATCGCTCATTCAGCCTACGGCGAGCACTGTGGTGAGTGGACCGCTACTGGGTTGCAGTTCCAGGTTCCTTATGTCTTTAAGACCCTGTTTACCAAAGAGCCTGTCGGTCTAGAGGATTTCCGAGAGACTAAATCGGCTCAGTCCAATATTTTCCTCGATTTCAATGAGGGACTTGAACCGGATGAGCATCATTACAGCTTTGTTGGTAAAGTATCGGCCTTTTCCCCCGTCAAAGCGGGATGCGGAGGAGGTCTATTGGTTCGTGAAAACAATCGAGGGGGTTATGATGCAGTATCTGGAACAAAAGGGTATCGCTGGAAGGAATATTCGGTCATCCGAGACAATGGACTATCTTCAGAGATTGACCGACAATATTATGAGCGATTGGCCGATGATGCGATCGATACCATCGAACAATACGGATCATACGAATGGCTGATCGACGAGAGTAGTCCATATTCCTCGCCGAATCCGGCATCGAACGATCTTATGAAGGAACTGACCGCATGACCTGGCCCGAGGCGATCATCGTTATATTTCTGGCCGCTCTCATGCTGGTCATCAGCTGGTTCTGTGATCATTATCATTTCTAAACACTATAAAGGAGTTCATCCATGAGTATCAACTTTATTTTCGGAATGATTTTAGTCATAATCATTGGAACGATCATCAGTGATCTGGCGATCCAAGGAGCTGACTTTTTAATCCATTATATTCGCAAAAGGAATCACTGCGAAACGAACACCTATCTCAAGGATTGGCGTATCGTTGACTTTGATCCAGATATTCCTGCGGTTCAGATCAACGCCGAGGAGTTAACTGATGATGAAGTGATTCTCGATGCGCAGGAATTCTGTAAGGATGATGATCGAATCGTCTTCATCATGGTCAAAACCGCTGATAAGATGAATTTGGTGACCAAGAACGGTGCGTCTGACGCCACTGATATTTACAAAAAGTTCCACAAGGAGGAGAACAATGAGCCGGAAGATGAAGACGTTGATCGGAATGACGATCGCGACGACAATGATTCTTCTGATGAAGATCGTCAGTAGCATCACCTGGATCCAAAATCATATTCTCCGGATGCATGACAAATACAACGAGCTTCGCAGAATCAGCGATGATATTTATACACAGGGATTGATCGATGAACTCGGTTGCGATCCTAATGCCGAATACGATATCGACGATGATTCAAACTTCTCCGACATGGGTGATTGTAATGATTAATTTGACAAATTGTTTGATATGCCTATCAATGGTGGCCGTTGCCCTTATCGGACTCCTGGTAGACTGGTTGATCACACCAACCGACGAACGCGTCAATGACGCTCCGTATCGATATCTGCTGTGGATCATCGATAATTCACTCCATCACGGTCGTCATGCCCGTCGATGGACGCATCCGACCATCTGGTGGGCGGAGTATCCGCGATGTAAACATATGCTATAATGAAGAGTTATAGTGTATGAAAGGAGTCCACCATGGACAAGAAAGACATGTTCACCATCGCCAGTGCGGCCATCACAGCTGCATCCGGTGTGATCACCATCGCCTTAGCCTATAAGGAATACAAGACGACCATGAATGATCACGAACGGATCCAGCAGCTGGAGGATACCCTAAAGTGGATGGTCCAACTCGATCTTGATACCCAGAAGGAATCCGATCAGAGCAAGAACTGATCAACATTATAGGCCCGTGCATCAACGCATGGGCCTATATTTTTACGAAAGGAGCAAACCATGAAACAGCGCACCATCGATACAGCCCGAGAGGCGAGACTCTGGATCAGGGACATCATCGTTCCTGCGGCTGGGGTCATCGCGTTCGTCGCACTTAACACAGGAGCCAACGAGCGGTTCAGGTCCGTGATGGATCATGTTCGCAACAGGAAGCCGGGTCGGCCATGATGATAAATATGTATCGTGTTATCATCAAAACCGATCAAGATACGATCTATAGCACTTATTCGCAGATACCTCCATCCGCATTGCAGGATCGATCGTTCCCAATCTCGATAATCTTCATTTGAAATCGATAACTGTGGAACGAATGAATTGGATCTTATCAGAAGGAGACCACTGATGCGTGAGGACGAACTCAACGAGCTCATGGGATGCGACTGCGACTACGACATTCGCCCCCATGATGTATATTTCAAGGACCACAGGATCGTTGCCGTATTCATCTGCACCGGTTGCGGCAAACAGGTGATGGTTGAAGGTCCCATTGAAATCATCTACGACATCACCGTAACCCGGCATAAGCGCAAGGACTGATCATGGACTTCAACATTCATATTGCACCGAAATTCCGCAAATCAAAGAAGGAGACCACCATGGAGGACAAGACCATTAACGTCAACGACGAGATCAACAAGGCGGGAAGCACTGTCATGGACTTCATCGAACAACATCCGGAAGCGCTGCTCGTGGCCGCCGG
>OHHM01000283.1_pt1 | contig 22579 bp, 20 predicted proteins | sample 1568091 | NCBI WGS metagenome assembly OHHM01 (sample SAMEA3879525, study PRJEB24766) | human gut metagenome | biome: human-associated habitat; feature: feces | place: USA | collected 1985/1987 | reverse complement strand
GTTTATTCAGAGTGAGGTGGATGAGATATTAAAGGCTGCACATATTTTAAATCAGTCGGAAAATATAAGAAAATGGTATGATGGATATCATTTTGGAGATGTGGATGTCTATTGTCCGTGGGATGTGATGAATTATGTGCTTGATTTACAGCGCAAGCCTGATGCAAAACCACTTAGCTATTGGAGAAATACAAGTGATAATGCAATTATCAGATCATTTATTGACTATGCAGGAAGCAGTATTACTCAAAAGCTTGAGACACTTCTTTCCGGAGGATATATAGTGCAGCAGATTGACGAAAATCTGACATATGACTATCTTCATTCATCGGAAGAGAACCTGTGGAGCATTTTGTACCTGACCGGATATCTGACAAGTGTCCGGGTTGACAATTTGGAAAATCCACTGCCGGGCAGGTTTACTGCTCTGACAATACCAAACGAGGAAATCAGAGAAATATATGAGACAACGGTCATCAGATGGTTTGATGAAAGTGCACCAAAATGGAACAGAAGCGCAGTGTTTGATGCTGTATGGAGTGGTAATATAAGGAAACTACAGGACGAATTAAACAGACTCTTACGCAGAACCATCAGCTATCATGATTACAAAGAAGATTTTTACCATGCATTTCTGGCAGGAATTTTTGCCGGAGCAGGCTATATGGTGGAGTCAAATAAGGAGTATGGCGATGGCAGAAGTGATGTGGTGGTGAAGGACCAGATAAATGGCAGGGTAGCAGTGTTTGAAGCAAAATACACAAGACAGCTTGAAAAGCTTGAGTGTAAATGTGATGAAGCTTTAAAGCAGATAGAGAGTCATATGTATGCAAAGCAGCTTGAGGAGGATTATGATGAGGTGCTTTGCTATGGAATTTCTTTCTTTAAGAAGCGGTGTATGGTAAAGAAATGATATATTTATTGTTGTTAAGGAGCAGGTGAGATGAATATAAATAGTATAAAAAAACTATCAGGAAATATTATTGCGCTTGCTCTTTTTTATTTTATCTTTCTGTGCAGCGAGTATATGTTTGATAACAGAATGGCTGTATTTACTGATTCAAATGGTGTGGTTATGGCGCAGAGCTTTATTTTAGGCAGCAGTGTGCCGGGATTTTTATCATATTATTTTATTGACAGATTATGTGACAGAAAGAACTTTAACAAAAAAATAATACAATGCATTTCAGGTGCGCTCTCTTTGATATGTATGATAGGCATATATCTGACAGGCAACTATGCGGGAGAATTACTTTTTGGAATTATTCTGTTTATTGTGCTGGGATATTTTGGAAGTCTGATTCATACACAGGCGGCCCTTGCGGTGAAGCGGCTTGATGATGGGTTAAATGGGATTACACAGCTGGCAGGAATATCATATGGAATTGGAATTTTGCTGCAGCTTGTGCATAATAACCTGATAGCGGATGGTATGTGTCAGGTGATTTTTCTTGCGGCGGCTATGATTATTATGACAGTATTCTGTGCAGGGAGCTTATGTGAGGTGTGTGGATATACATGCTCTGCAGAGGGCTATGGGGATGCGCCTAAAAAGCTTGGAATAATTCTTATATTGATTGTGTTTGTTATGACATTTGTGTTTGCAACACTTGATAATGCTGTTACACTGGTTCATGCTGCAGGAAGCGTGGATATCGGGCAGTGGCCGAGAATCATTCTGGCATATAGCGGTATTGTTGCCGGATTTTTATATAGTGCGGATGATAATAGGATGATGGATTTTATCATGTATATAGTGCTTTTGCTTTCCACAACATGTCTGATTGTGATTAGTTGTGGAGGACCTTTTATGATAGGGCTTATCATTTTTTATCTGTCAGCAGGATTTTTCTCAGTCTATTTTGCTTCAAGATTTATGATATTTGCATGTCATACGGATAAGCCTGCGCTTTGGGCAGGGATGGGCAGAGCTGTGAACAATACAGCTGCTGTCGTGGTGGCAGGGGTATCACTTTATATCATGAGAGCACCGCAGTATGTCACCATGATTACCGGTGTGCTATTGTTTGCGGTGACCAGTGTGATTGTATTTGCTTATCATGAACAGCTGCGCAGGGGTGATACAGAAATATATTCATCCGTTGCATCGCATAATCAGGAAAATGTGTATAGGAAGAGACAGGCAGAGGACAAAGCTGAAATTACAGTCTATGAGACGGTAAAAATGACAGATGATGAATTGCTCGAGTTGTTTGTGCAGGAATTTCATCTCACACCGCGTGAGGGTGAAGTGCTTGATTATCTTTTGCATTCTGATGAAAGCATGCAGGATGTGGCAAAGCAGCTGGCAGTTTCGCGCGCAGCCCTCTACAGACATATTGCAAATATGAATGAAAAAACTCAGACCAAGGCGCGCATGGGACTGGTACAGTTCTATTACAGCTGGACGCGTGAAAAACAGTGATTTTATGGGACTTTTGACATTTTGAGACGAATGTCAACTGTCCTTTTTTTGTGTGTAATGGTACAATTCTCCTATCGTAATAACTTGTAAAACGCATAAATGACATGCACTTAGAGTGTCATCATATAGTATGCGTGGAAGGGAGAATGAGGCAATATGAATAAAATCAAAAGTATAATGGCTGTTATGCTTGCACTTGTTATGGTGCTTGCGATTGCACCGGTGCAGCATATATGGGCAGATGGGGTGCAGCAAGAGAATCAACAGCCGGGTGAGGGCAGACCTGGAGAACCACAGCAAAATCAGCAGCCGGGCATGCCGCCACAGGGAGCAAAACAAACAATACAGCTTCGTGTGGAGGGCGATGCGGCAGGCACAGATGAGCTGGCAGCACTTGTAATGGTAAGTCTTGATAATGGGGCAAATTATAAGTCGTTGAAGGAGCTTGCGTCAGATACAAATTCAAAGGTACAAAAGAACGGAAGCTCATATGAGTTTGATTCAGCTGTTACAAGCATCATGGCATATCTGACTGATGAGGCAGGCCGCTATATGCTCCAGACACCTGTGCAGATAGGAAAGAATAATGCAGTGAGAATCAATGCTGGTCAGACCTTTATCCAGATAGATAAGGTACGCTACACAGTGACGTGGGCATATGATGCAAAGAGATATGGAGAGGATGCATATCTGGAGCATGGTACAGCAAAAATTATTAAGGTTGGAGATAAAACAGATTTCACAGACTGGGATATGTTTGGAAGTAATCCGGGTAATAAGGATGGTGGAAATCTGGTAGTAGAACCGGGGCAGCAGGTGACTGTTGAGCTTGTTCCAGATTATGGCTATCAGCTTGACAGTGTATCCCTTAATGGAAATACTCTTGCACCGCAGGATAAAAAATCTACATTTACTTTCACAATGCCACAGACAAATGTGCATTTCAAGGGTGCCTTTGTAAAGGCAGCTGATGTCACAGACGTAAGCTCTGCAGCGGTAGGAAAAATTGAAATCAGCAATGGTGATAATGCCGCAGCAACGGGAAATCTGAAGATAGATGTATCAGACAGTGCTTCGGATACTACAAAAGCAAATGAACAGATTGCTGCCACCGATGGAGTAAAGAAAGAGATTGTTGCCAATCTGGATATTTCCCTTCAAAATATAGTAAGCAAGGGAACAAATATGCAGGAAATCAGCGCTGATAATTACTGGGTAAATGATATCACTGAATTTGAGAAACCAATCCGACTTGATGTTGCTATCAAGGATTTTGATAAAGACAGTGAATATTCAGTTGTCAGGGAGCACAATGGAAGCTATGATGTGCTTGATGCAACAGTTTCGGATGGCAAAATTTCATTTGAGACAAATAAGTTCTCAACCTATGTAATTGTTAAGAAAACAGCTGTAAAAGCTGTCGTTACAAATCCTGATACAGTAGCAAAGCCTCAGGGGGATAAGAAGCCGGCTGATATCAAGACCACAGATAAAACTGTCGATAAGACTGCTGATAATGCCGGGAATGAAACAAAGCTTCAGAATATAAAGAACGAAAAAGCAGCAAAAACAGATGACAATCTGAATGTCGCTCTTATGCTTGGAATGCTTCTTATCGGAGCAATAGCTGTGTCTTTTTCTTTCCGAAAAAAGTCACTGTAAAATAATAGAATCTAAAAAATAGATGCAAAATATAAAAGCCGCTGCGTGCATGCATGCAGCGGCTTTTTGTGTGGATTTACTATATGTTTTAATGCATAAGGCTCTCTTATAGTGCTTCCTGAAGTATCTTCACATCCCACTTATTCATCACATCTCCCTCTTTAGCTGCTTCTTCGGTGATCAGGTCAACCATTCCTGCAAGGCTTGCAGGGAGAGTCTGCTTTTCATCAGTGAAATTCATCACAAAGTAAAAGCGTGTATTTTCGCTCTCGCGGCATGTGATTTCAAGACCTGTCTCTTCAGCAATGACACCTGATACAGACACTTCATCGGTGGCTTCATCAAGCACCCTTGCAAGTCCGGCTGCCTCAAGCTGTGTGGCAACATAGTATACATGGCCTTTTCCGTAGCTGTTTTTTGTGACAGCAGGCATTCCTGCATAGAAATCGCTTTCATATGTGGCGAGTACTTCTGCACCTTCCGGGTGCATCAGGTCGCACAGCAGATTGCATTTATATTCTTTTCCATCCGAAAAGCTTACAGTGTTTGACTGCTCCGGTGCGAGCGCGTCAATTTCCTCAACCCAGACACCTGCCATCTCGCGAAGCGGTCCCGGATATCCGCCCAGATGCACGTTGTCAGACTGGTCCACAATACCACTCATAAATGTTGTGATGAGAGTACCGCCGTTTTTCACAAACTGCTCAAGCTTTTCCTTCATGCCTTCCTTTACCATGTACAGAACAGGTGCGGCAATCACCTTATATTTTGAAAAATCACCGTCAACCGGAATCATATCGACTGAGATATTTTTGTTGTAAAAATACTCATAATAGTGGTGAATCTGGTCAACATATTTAAGGTCCTGTGTAGGTCCGCTTGTGTACTCAAGTGCCCAGTAATTGTCCCAGTCAAAGATGATTCCAACATCTGATTTATTACGTGTGCCAAGTGTCCTTGTGCCGAAGCTTTCAAGCTCTCGTCCAAGCTGTGCAGTCTCCTTAAATACCCTTGTGTCGGTTGTTCCGACATGTGCTATTACAGCACCGTGGAATTTCTCGCAGCCACCCTTGCTTCGTCTGAGCTGGAAGAACTGGATAGTGTCTGCACCGTGGGCTATGGTCTGATAGCTCTGTGCACGCATCTGTCCCGGACGCTTCAATGAATTGTAGTGCTGCCAGTTCTGCTGGCTTGGAGTCTGCTCCATGAGCATGAATGGCTCATCCTTAAGACCTCGCATCAAATCGTGAGTCATCGCAACCATGCTCCATGGTGTGTCGTATGCAGGGTAATTATCCCACGACACGATATCCATCTCCTTAGCCCACTTGAAATAGTCAAGACCCTTGAAGGTACCCATCAGGTTTGTTGTGACAAGTGCATCGGGAATGATAGATTTAACGGCATCGCGCTCCAGCTTATAGCAGTTCAGCATGCTGTCAGAGTAAAAACGCCTGTAGTCTGTTGATATTCCGGCAAAGCTTGTCATGCCGCCCCATGCCTCCTCACTGAGCTCGTTAGGTACGACTATCTCATCCCAGTCATAGAAGGTGTGTCCCCAGAACTCTGTGTTCCAGGCATCATTTACAGCATCAATGGTCTTGTACTTATCCTTGAGCCATACACGAAACTGATTCTGGCAGTTGTCACAGTAGCAGTATCCGCCGTACTCATTATTGATGTGCCATACAGAAATATTTTTATTGCCGCTATAGCGTTTTACAAGCTCTGTCGCAAGAGCCTTTGCGTACTTCTGATACACCAGAGAGTTTGGACAGAAATTGTGTCTGGCTCCAAATTTATGCTGGCGTCCCTCGTAGTCGGTGCTCATTGTCTCAGGATATTTCTTGACCATCCATGCAGGCAGTGCCGCTGTGGATGTTGCCATGACGATGTCGTAGTTTTCATTTGAGAGCATATCAACTATTTCGTCAAGCTCTGTGAAATTATACTCATTCTCAGACGGCTGTATTTTAGCCCATGAAAAAACGTTGATTGTGGCACTGTTGATATGGGCATCCTTAAAGTATGCCATGTCCTGTTCCCAGACCTCCTTAGGCCACTGATTTGGATTGTAATCTCCTCCGAAAAGGATTCTTTTGAATTTTGACTGCATTTTTTACCTCCGTTATGGTATTAACCCCAATATTATGATATTCTTAAACTATAAATGTGTTTCCTTATGCACTAATCATATAATAGATTTACGGAAAATAGTATAACATCATAAACCAAATTATATAACATTCTGAAACTAAACCGTTTTTGAAAGGAGAAAGCATGCCTATTTATTTTGGAAGCAATTTCGCAAGAGAACCGTTTCAATTCGACTCTGCCGGTAATGACTGGGAGCAGGAAAGCGTTACCCGCCCGGAGGGGTATCCGCTGTACCATTATTTACAGACGAAGGAGGGTGTGGGTGAGGTGACAGTATACAGCAGAAATCAGGCTGTTTCAGACAATATTTTGTCAAACAGTCATACGATTGAGTTGCAAAAAGGGCAAGGGATTCTTATTGCTCCAAACGTGCCGCACTCCTATCACAATAAAAACATCTCATCCGGCAATAGCCTGCCCTGGAAAACAGAGTTTGCCACTTTTACAGGGACAATGGCGGCAGCCTTTAGGGAAATGTTTGATGAAAAGGAATACCGGCTGATTGATGAGAATAAGGGGATGGATGTGTCGGAAGCAATTAACAGGGCTGTAGAAGACTTTAAGGAACGCTCCAGTGATACGCAAATGCTCTCACTCGACTGTTATGGCATCATGCTTTTGCTCTCAGACCAGTCTAATCACACACACGATAATGATGACCAAAGCTATGTGCGTTTTATAAAGCCTGTTATAGATGCTATAGAAGAAAGCTACATGGACGATATCAGTGCCAAGGAGCTTGCTGATGGTGTATTTGTATCGCAGCAATATCTATCGCGTGTTTTTACGGAGTTTATGAACTGCTCGGTGTATGAGTACCTGACCAACTACCGCATCAATAAAGCCAAGGAGTTACTGCTTATAAACAGCAGGCATAAGGTGCAGGATATAGCATCTGATGTGGGGTACTCAGATGCCAGCCATTTTATAGTCATGTTCAAGAAACTTACAGGGATGACACCGGCGCAGTTTCGGAAGCTGCATATATAAGAGGATGCAACTGTTTCTTGTATTAATAGGGTTTGATGTTAAGATATATTTATCAGAAATATGGTGCGAAAATGAATATAGAAGTTTTTCTGACGGAAGTGAGCTATGGGACGATATAGCATCCGGGAAAAATAAGGATGGAGCCGATAAATTGCAGATTAATATGTAAGATAAGCTTCTCTCATGTTACTCTGCGTGATGGTACGGTTTTACAGATCAGTGAAGACCGGCAAAAAAAGAGCATGTAAATATAAATAACAGGCTATATTTTTGAGCTGTTTTGGGTTTTTAGTGATTTCAGCTACTTTTTCCCTGGTCTTTTCCGGATTTTGGGCTAGGTTGGGGAGCTGTTTTAGTGATTTCAGCGGTTTCAGCTACCTTTTTTGGAGATTTTTCCGGCTGTTTCGCTGGGTTTGGGGAGCTGTTTTGTGGATTTCAGCAGTTTCAGCTACTTTTTTCAAGAATTTTTCCGGCTGTTTCGCTGTGGTTGGGGAGCTGTTTTGTGGATTTCAGCGGTTTCAGCTACTTTTTTCAAGAATTTTTCCAGCTTTTTGGCTGGATTGGGGTGCTGTTTTAGAAGTTTTATGGATTACAGCTACCCAAGGCCTGCCTGCTATCAACCTATGGCTATTGTACATTGTGCTAATTTAGTGTGGGGAATATTATGCTAAAGAATAAAAATGATGGTTCATACTGGATTTGCGGAGAGGGCATTGGAACAAAACAAAAAACGGTTTCAGGGGAAACTGATTATACGGTTACATGCAACAGTGGAAACTGGGTAAGATTATAGAAGCAAAAATAAAATATTTTAACCTTTTCTTGCGCTGGGGCAACAAGGCGTTTTCCGGTTCGTTTTGCGTATCGTGATAATTCAAGTAGATTTATATGGTATGAGAGGCATTAACATATGGATTGGGTTTTTCGTAATGGCTTTTATTAAGATGCAATGCGTAAAAACAACAGTGGAACCATTATTTAAGTAAATGGTTCCACTGTTGTTTTTGCATATATAACATCATCTGCAATCCGTATTCCATATTTATCAAGGTCAACCCTGCCGTCTATGACCTCAATGCCATCTGCTCTTAGACGCTTAGCCTGTTCATCGGCTCCGCCGAAGGCAAATGCCCCTGACAGCTCACCTTTTGCATTTACCACCCTATAGCATGGAATTTCATCAGGATTGGGATTCTTGTGCAAGGCATTGCCGACAGCCCGGCACATTTTTTTATTGCCTGCAAGCTCAGCAACCTGTGCATATGTGGCAACACAACCCTTTGGAATCCTTTTTACAGCCTCATATATGAGCATGGTCGGATTATAGGTGACAAGGTCATAGCTGTCTGCAATCATGTTTTTTATAGCATCATCCGGTATGCTGCCATCGAGAATGATGGTATTCCAGTTGTCCTTGTTCTGGTGCCAGCCGGGGAAGACCGATGGGAAGGCATCTCTCCAGAAGTCTCGCCATGCAGGAGATACCTTGACATTTAAGTTGATAAAACCATTGCGCTCATAGGTCCACAGGAAAACCTTTTTGCTGTCCTTTACGCGGACTAGCTGCCAGTTTGGGTCGTGGAATGGGGCTTCCTGATATGTATTTGGAAAAGATAAACCGTAGTTTAATGCTTCTTGTCGTGTTTTCATAGATTTTGCCTGCTTTCTTTTTAGGTATACGATTACAGTATAACATAGAAAGAACAAATGTTTAATCGCGAAATTACAATTTATTGACTTAATTCAACATATAATTTCTCTATCTCCCCATCTTCCTTAGAATTAACAAACACCAGTGTATCATCTGATTTTATCATGAGAATAGGAGAGTATCCGTCGAATACATACAGGCTGCATTTTCCAAGGGTGCGTCCTTCATACCTGCCAATATCATAGCTGTCGGTAGAGGCTCCGTTTGTACGAAGAAAACTGTCATCAGGCAGCTCATCCAGAAGCTTAAGCTCTGTGATGTCATTTACATCAATCTCGCTTGTATAGCCACCGGCAGAAATGGTAAGGTTATTGTTTGTCAGAGTGATTTTTTCCTGTATATTAATCAAAGGAAGCATGCAGACAAACACCAGGATGATACAGCCGGCTATTATTGCACCGGTTATTCCCGTGAAAATCCACGCACCTTTTTTAGCATAATTGAATGTGTAGTTGCCGGACTGCATGCGGTTTTCAATGAGAATATGTTTGTCGTCGGGATTATAGTAGTAGCCGGTTTTCCAGTATTCATCATCGTCCACATCTATTGGTGAGGTGTTGGCAGACAGCAGTTCCTTCTTTCTGTTTAGACCCATATAAATTGGAACAATAAATCCCAAAACGGATATTAACTGAATGAAAATATACACATAATAGGATGATGCCGAAAATAATCCGGTGATGCCTGTGTATAATGCTACATAAATCCATGCGACAGCGTTTGATCCGCTTAGGAGAAGTATGGCGATGCTTTTATATTTTTTCATAGTATTGTTTACAATAAGGTTGAGCTTTGAATCCATGCTGTATACGTGGCGCTCGTTTTTGTTTATAAAAGCATGAAATATCAGCGAAAGAGTGGATATTAAAACAGAGCACAAAAACAGCGAAATCATAAGGATATTGTAATGGGCGTCACCAAGCATAAAGTATGGTATATATGCCGCAAGCTCAGTAATTAAAAAGAGTGCGTGCCATTTATAGCTGACTGTCGTGGCACCGGCTTCTGCAGAAACGCGGGTGTCTATATAAACCTTTTTGCGTTGGGCTTCTATTATCCATCCGTTTTGTATTTTCAGAGCATACATTTTCCGGTGGGAGCTGTTTGGAATATGAATGATTCCAAATATATATGCAAACATCCAGACAATATATACCAGAACAAAAACGGCAATGTTAACAAAAACAAAAAAGCATATCGCAATGGAGATAATCACATTGGCAATCTGAAAGTGTTTCATTTTACATTTTCCGGTGTTGACGATTTCGGTTACTTCGGCATCTTCTTTGTGAGATGAGGGAATATGTACATTGAGATACATGCCATTTTCATATTTATAGGCGTATGTGTACGCAAATTGCATACATAGTATGATAAAAAGGTTTGTAACTATAAAGATAATAAACATGATAATTTCCATAGTCAGACTCCTCTGCTAAGCGGTACATGGTTTCATTTGTGAATACATTTTATCGCACATTGATAAAAATTCCTCACGGCTCATTCCGGTGAGACAGGCCTCAGCACTTAAAAGCTCAAGCTCTGATTCCAGCTTTTCAGTGAAATCGGTATCATCTGCGATGGATTCTGACACAAAAGCGCCGAGCCGTCTGTCTGTACGGATAAATCCCTCATTTTTCAAAATCTGATAGGCTTTATTGACCGTCATTGTGTTTACACCGGCATCGCTTGCAAGCTGGCGCACGGTCGGAAGCTTTTCGCCGGTTTTTAGCTCGCCTTTGCCTATTCCCTTTACAATCTGGTTTCTAAGCTGTACATATATCGGGGTACTGCTTGACATGTCGAGTTCTATTATCATGTGAACCTCCTGTAGCTTACTGTTTATATGTCATAGCCTGTTTGAAATGCATCAATATTTATGAGCAGGCTATAATCTTACAAAAATTTGTAAGTGATATAATTGTATTGTTTGTATTATATATAGTAATACAGACGACACTTTATGTCAACTGATGTTTTAGCATCAAATATATTGACATTTGGAATATTACAATTATGATTAAAGAGTTATAAGGTATCACAACGTAAAAGAATACATATGAGGTTAAAAAATGAGCAGATTAATAGAGCAGATAAAACAAAAGGATGCCTGTGCCTTTACACATGGCGGCAAATTTCATGCAGATGATGTGTTCTCATCAGCCCTGCTTTTGTATATAAACCCTGAGATCAGCATAACAAGGGGCAATAGTGTGCCTGATGATTTCACAGGAATAGTTTTTGATATAGGGCGTGGCGAGTTTGACCATCACCAGAAGGACAGCAGAATCAGGGAAAACGGTGTGCCGTATGCGGCATTTGGCCTGCTGTGGGAGGCTGTTGGAGCGGATATTCTAGGTGAGGAGCTGGCGGTGAAATTTGATGAGTCATTTGTCCAGCCTCTCGACAACAATGACAATACAGGTGAGAAAAACGAGCTCGCAACACTTATAGGCAATTTCAATCCGTCATGGGACTATGAGGGCGGCAGCGATGAAGCTTTCTTTCAGGCGGTAAGCGTGGCAGGCATGATATTGGAAAACAAATTTGAGAGATACCGTGGCAATGAGAGAGCTGATAAGAGAGTGGAGGAGGTGCTTGCAAAGCACGATCCGGCAAGCAGGATACTTGTGCTTCCTGAGTTTATCCCATGTCAGAAGGCACTGAGTGAGACGGATATCGCGTTTGTTATTTTTCCGTCAAACAGGGGTGGCTTTTGTATACAGCCGCAGAAAAGAGAGTATTCGATGAATTACAAGTGTTCTTTTCCGGCAGAGTGGCTTGGGCTTGAAGGTGAGGAACTGGTAAATGCTACAGGAATTCCCGGTGCGATATTCTGTCATAAGGGAGGCTTTATCATGACTGTTAAGGAGCAGGATGAAGCTGTAAAGGCATGCGAAAAGGCGCTTTCTCTTCATAAAGACAGCTCTGTGATAGTGTGGTATGGCGGTAAGTGGGATACTGCAGCGAAGGCATGTGACAGTCAGACCAACGAGCAGCTTATGAATGTTGCAAAAGCACGAGGCATAAAGGGTGTGCATATCTGTCATGTTGATGCAATGCCTGTTCCGCAGCTTGAATTAACAGAGCTTGACAGTGAGACAGCATATGCAGAGGTACTGATGGAGAAGCCACAGTGGAAGGCATATGTAAAGGAGCAGGTGAAGCAGATTGTAAAGTACAGACCGGAGGCTGTGTATGTGGAAGGAAACGCATTTGAGACATATCCGGTTATACGTGCACTCAGAAAGAAGCACATTCCTGTGCTTACGATGATTGAAAATAAAGAGAAAAAAATAATGGTAAGAATACCATGATTTATGTGCATTTTTGAAAAAATTTGGTATAATGTTGTTAAGCGCGGACATCGTGCGGTTTTGCGAATGTGTGTGGTGGTTTTGAATAATACGAGTAATATACAAGTAACAATACGAGGATGCAGAAGGTATGAAGACAATTATAAAATACGAGCTTGTTATAAATGAGGCACTCAGATCTGCACTCAACTATGATACACCGGATGAGCAGATTAATGAGTTTATCAGATTTTTTGGAAAACATATCGGTTCTGACCGCATATATATATTTGAGGACTGTGATGAGAAGCATGTCACCCAAAATACATATGAGTGGTGTGCGGATGGAATAGTGCCGGAGATACATGAATTACAGAATGTTGATATGGACATAATAGGCTGGTGGTATCAGGCCTTTGACAAGGACAGGAATGTAATTATCACAGATATAGAGCAGATAAAGGACGAGCGCAGGGAATCCTATAATCTGTTAAAGGCACAAAATGTAAAAAACCTGGTGGTATGTCCAATCCGCTACAAGGATGAGATAAAGGGCTTTTTTGGTGTGGATAATCCACCGGAAAGTGATACTCTCGGACTGACCACGTTCCTAGATATGATAGGAACCTTGCTTATATCATTGCTTAAGCTGCGCAATTCCTTCACAAAGTCGAATAAGGAAGCGATGCTTAGCAGCTATTCATCACTTTCAAGTATCTATATATCCATGGCACTGGTAAATGTGCAGACACATAGATACCATATAGTAAAGACTTTGGATGAGGTTGTACACTTCCTGAGGGTAAAACCGCAAAGTGAGGGGGAATATAGGATAGATGAGGATTTCCCGGGGCATATAAACAGTGTGATGAATGAGTTCTGTACTAAGGCACAGCGCAAAGAGGCTCTGGAGTTTGTGGATATCAGTACTGTAGAGGACAGACTTCGTGGAAAAAATACCATAGTGCACGAGTTTATCGGAAAGGTATCAGGCTGGTGCCGTGAAAGGTTTATTCCTGTAGACTATGATGCAGATGGCAGGCTGTGGCATGTGCTTTACTGCGTGGAGAATATTGACGAGGAAAAGCGACGTGAAGACAGGCTTATGTATCTGGCACAGATTGATTTGATGACAGGTATACGCAACCGCGGAAGTGGAGAGAATAAGATAACAGAGTATCTCGTCCGCAAACAGTGCGGTCTGCTTTGTCTTTTGGATTGTGACAAGTTTAAGTCAATAAACGACACCTATGGACATGCAGTGGGCGACAAGGTGATAATAGCAATTGCTGATACTCTGCGCAAATCATGTCGTGATGATGATGTCGTGCTTCGCCTGGGCGGGGATGAGTTTGCGGTATTTATACCGGGGATGCTTGATAAAGAGCGGGCAGAAGCTTTTTTTGACAGGCTTTTTTCAAATATAGAGCATATTGATATAGCAGAGATGAATGGAAAGCATATATTGCTCAGTCTTGGCGCATGCTTTTATGACGGAATGGATTGTATCACGTTTGACCAGCTCTACAGAAGGGCAGACACCGCCATGTATGACAGCAAGAAAAAACAGGGCTACAGTGCGACAATTTATGATGCAAAGCAATGATAGTCCGGCATATTAAATAAAAAGAGGAGAATGAAAATGCAGACAGGAAAAGCAATATCCATTCCATCAATCCTCAAGGTGGGAAATGGAACATTAAACAAAATCGGAGAGTATTTAAAGAGTGAGGAGCTGACGAGCGTAGTCATTTTTATGGGAAACGGTCTCATAGATATGTTTGGAGATACTATAATGAAGTCGCTTACTGATGCCGGTATCACCGTGCTAGAGTACAGCGAGCTTGATACGGTTGAGATAGACGATATCATTACCCTTGCTTTTGATATACCAAACAAGGCAAAGGCAGTTGTGTCAGTGGGCGGCGGAAAGGTAATAGATGCAGGAAAATATGCAGCTTTTCTAAGAAATATGCCATTTATCAGTGTGCCGACCTCAAGCTCAAGCGATGGTTTTTCTAGCGCCAGTGCATCACTTTTGGTGCACGGCAAGCGTACGTCGGTTCCTGCAAAGCTTGCGCATGGTATCATAGTTGACACACAGGTCATCCGCACAGCACCGGAGAAGTTTATATATTCAGGCATCGGGGATATGGTGTCAAAGATTACAGCACTCTATGACTGGATTTTTGAGGAAGCACATGGTGCAGGCGTGGTCAATGACTTTGCCGTGATGGTCGCTAAAAAGGCGGTCAACAGTTTTGTGCGTACACCTTATGAGAGCATAAAGGATGAGCTTTTCCTAAAGGAGCTTGTGGATTCGCTTGCCATGAGCGGCATAGCAAACGAGATAGCGGGAAGCAGTGCACCGACCAGCGGCAGTGAGCATCTTATTTCACATGCGCTTGACAAAATTCTTGAGCATCCACAGCTTCATGGCATACAGGTCGGCATAGCAACCTATATCATGAGTGTAGTGCAAAATCACAGATATGTAAGGGTGTGCACAGTGCTCAAAAGGACAGGCTTTTTCGACTATGCGGCCACTCTTGGCATGAGAAAGCAGGATTTTCTGGATGCGATAGATATGGCGCCATCCATGAAGCCGTTCAGGCACACATATCTGCATGAGAAGGAGTATCGCGATGCGGCAAAGAAGCTTGTGCTCGAGGATGATATACTGAATAAAATACTGGTATAAAAATATGTATGAGAAGACTATAGAGCCGGTTGCGATTATGCACACCGGATTTGGAGAGAAATTTGGCATTCCAAGGCAGAGCGGCCTTGTGCCTGAGGCAGCAGGGCAGATAGTATTTGAACCAAAATACCAAAACCCCGATGCGCTTCGAGGAATAGAGGAGTTCACACATTTGTGGATTATATGGGGCTTTTCTGAAAACAGGGTGGAGAAATTCACACCGCTCGTCACACCACCCAGGCTTGGAGGCCGGGAAAAGAGAGGTGTTTTTGCCACACGTTCGCCGTTTCGCCCAAACGGCATGGGACTATCCTCTGTAAGGATTGATAAGGTTGAGTACAAAAGCAGCAAGGGCCCCATAATTCATGTGTCAGGTGTAGATATGCTTGACGGCACACCAATCTATGATATAAAGCCGTATCTGGCATATTCAGACTCACATCCTGAGGCATCAGATGGCTTTGCCGCAGAGCACAGATGGGATACGGTGCATGTTATATGGAGGGATGAGGCACTCAAAAGCTGTATGGATGAAGGTACCCGCATTACTGTGGAGCATATTCTGGCACAGGATCCAAGAGCTGCATACAACAAGGCCAGGGATTATATCTATGGCATGAGATACGGCAAATTTGATATACGCTTTGTGGCTGATTCACATGCCGGCACGATAGAGATAGTGGATATCGTGGAGTGCATAGACGGATATCATAAGGTTAAGTGATTTTAGGAAGTGTTTTTAGTGAATATGATTTGCATATGCTGTCCGAAGAGAGTAAAATGGTAATGCATACAAAAGGACAAATGCATTACGAATATATATGTAAATACATATTAAATACACATAAGGAAGGTACATACAATGAAAACAGTAAAGGACTATATCAGAACTATCCCGGATTTCCCGGAGAAGGGCATCATGTTCCGCGATGTGACAAGTGTTATCCAGGATGCAGATGGATTAAAGCTTGCAATTGACGAGATGATAAAGAGGCTTGACGGACTTGATTTTGATGTGATAGCAGGAGCTGAATCAAGGGGCTTTGTTTTTGGCATGCCGATAGCATATGCGCTTCATAAACCGTTTGTTATGGTGAGAAAAGCAGGCAAGCTGCCATGTGAGACTGTATCAAAGACATATGACCTTGAGTATGGCACAGCAACAATTGAGATGCACAAGGACTCTGTAAAGCCCGGTCAGAAGGTGGTTCTCGTGGATGATCTTATCGCTACAGGAGGCACAATGCAGGCAGCAGCAGAGCTTGTTGAGGAGCTTGGAGGAGAGGTTGTGAAGATGCTTTTCCTTATTGAGCTTGCAGGTCTTAATGGCAGAAAGCTTCTTAGCAAGTATGATGTGGACGCAGTTGTGTCATATGATGGCAAATAGAGCTGTTATATCTGAATGAATATATTTTATATGTTTGTGCATACTGACATTAATTAAATCTATGATTTGATGAGATTAAGAGTAAGGAGAGTCGGTATGCAGCAAAAATTGGGAAAGTGGAGTCTCCGTTTTGCGGAGGCTCCTTTTATATTGGAAAGCAGTTCGGTTGTAGGCACAAAGGAGGCGGACGGACCGCTTGGTGGTCTGTTTGATATTGTAGGCAAAGATGACAGGTTTGGGCAGAATACGTGGGAAAAGGCAGAAAGCTCCATGCAGCGCGATGCACTCACAATGGCCCTTGGAAAAGCACATCTGGATGCATCCGACATGGACTATGTATTTGCAGGAGATCTGCTCGGACAGTCTATGGCCACAACCTTTGGTGTGGAAAACTTCCGCATTCCGTGGTTTGGAGTGTATGGAGCATGCTCCACATGCGGGGAGTCGCTCTCACTTGCCGCGGCATTTGTGGCAGCAGGGTATGCAAGGCATGCGGTGGCAGTGACATCGAGCCACTTTGGCAGTGCCGAAAAGCAGTTTCGCTTCCCTAACCAGTATGCCAATCAAAGACCGGTGTCAGCGACGTGGACAGTGACAGGAAGTGCAGCATTTATTGTGGGCAGTGGAGCAGGTGGTAATGAGATACAGGCCGTGTGTGACAATGCAGATAGTATATCAAGGAAGGTACAGATTGAGGGAATCACAACAGGAGTTGTGGTGGACTATGGCATAAAGGACGCCATGAACATGGGCGCAGCAATGGCACCTGCGGCCTGTGAGCTGATAGTAAATCACCTGAGTGATTTTGGCAGAGAGGCTTCATATTACGACAGGATAGTGACAGGAGACCTTGGAAGCATCGGACAGAAGATACTGATTGACCTGTGCAGGCAAAAAGGCGTGGACATAAGCAAAAATCACGAGGACTGTGGTATGAAGATGTTTGATGCAACGAACCAGAACACGGGCTCAGGTGGTTCGGGCTGTGCGTGCTCGGCAACTGTTTTGTCGGCATATTACCTGCCAAAGCTTAGAAGCGGTGAATTGAAGCGTATACTTTTTGTGCCTACAGGAGCACTTCTTTCGCCTGTAAGCTTTAATGAGGGCGAGTCAGTACCGGGAATTGCACACGGTGTGGTGCTTGAAGCTGTAATTTGAAGCTGATGGCTTCACATATATAATAGGGTGAACGAGATAGGGTGAACGAGCCGTTTTTGGGGATGGCTGCACGTTCAAAAAATATAAGAAAGGCGTAAGGATATAATGGATTATGTAAAAGCATTTGTCGTGGGCGGTATCATCTGCGCCATCGTACAGATTTTAATGGAAAAAACAAAGCTCATGCCGGGCAGGATTATGGTAATGCTCGTGTGCACGGGAGCGCTGCTTGGCGCTGTCGGCATATACGGGCCGTTTTCAAAGTGGGCAGGTGCCGGTGCAAACGTACCCCTTTTGGGCTTTGGCAATGTACTGTGGAAGGGTGTGAAGGAGGCAGTGGACAGCGAGGGCTTTATAGGCCTGTTTAAGGGCGGCTTTAAGGCTTGTGCCGTCGGAGTATCGGCAGCACTTATCTTTTCGTATATCGCGGCACTCATCACGAAACCTAAGTTAAAGAGCTGAGAACAAGAAAAACTGCCGCTTACATGCATGACGCATTAGCTTTTTTGTTCTCAGTGGTTCAGAATAGTTACGAATGATGTATAAATTACGAAAAATTGCCCATACTATCTCCAAAACGAAAAGGAGACTGATACAATGAAGAAAATGAAATATTTATTGGCACTTTGCCTGATACTCGCTGCTGCAAGCGCTTTTGCAGCCTGTGGAAACAATAGTAATGTGGCAGACACTTCAATGGTTGAAAATACACAAAGAGGTGGCTCTGCCGCCGACGATGCCGGGAATGCCGGCAAGGATATCATAGATGGCGCCGGAAATGCCGGCAAGGATGTGATAGACGGAGCAGGCGATGCCGGAAAAGATGTGATAGACGGAGCAGGCGATGCCGGAAAAGATGTGATAGACGGAGCAGGTGATGCCGGCAAGGATGTAATAGACGGCGCAAAGGATGCCGTAGATGATGCCGGAAACGCCATAAAAAAGAGTGTTGATGGTGGAAACAACTAACAGCTATTTATAAAAAGAAAACAGTTACTATATATGCTTCAATGACTGCAAAAACAAAAGCACCGACAACATCGCTGATAAAATGCACACCTGATATCACACGGACACAGGCAATGATAGCTGCAAGGACTGCAAGCAAAATGCCGGTGAACCATAAAGGCGAAGCAGCAGGTGAGCATATTAAAACAGTAAATGCAATTATAAATGCAGAAAAAACATGCCTGCTAGGAAAAGACCTGCCGTGGGTATCCTTTGGAATGACAGGCGGCATATCAAATTTTTCGTATGGGCGTGGTCTGTTTACGATATATCTGAAAACCGATACTGCAATAAAGCCGACAAGCGGAGCAATGATTGAGAGTGCAAGCATATGACCGGCTGTAAAGCACAGATACAGCACGTATACAGGGTATGTGATAAAAACTAAATAAGTGCATATTTTATTGATTAATTCAAGCTTTCGGGCTGCCCTGTTATTTTCACGGAATGGGGCAGTCATTTTTATGTATGTATTTTTTTTCATGATTATTTTCCATCGTTTATTTAAGAAATATTGTATTGTAACTACATAGAGTGATGTCAAATTCCCTTGCGGTACTGCAGAGGTGTCATGCCATAGTGCTTTTTGAAGGCTCTGTTAAAATATGACAGGCTTTCAAACCCCACTTCACCGGAAATAGAAAGCACCGAGCTGTCTGAGCTTTGCAAAAGTCTCGCAGCCATGGTCAGGCGGTAGTCCTTTAAATAGTCAACAAACGATGTGCCCATGGTTTCTTTAAAATACCTCATAAAATGAGACTCGGAAAACCCGGCTACATCAGCGATATCAGCGATAGAGATTTTGTCGGCATAATTATTTTCCACATATTTGAGCACGACCTTCATCTTATCAAGAGTTTTTTTGCTTTTTAGTGGCTTTGTCAGATTACGGCAGCGGTTATCAAGCACAAAAAAGAATTCGTAGAGCTTGCTCTTTATATAAAGCTGATAGCCCTGCGGCATCGTCTTGCAAATCTCATCGCATGCATCTATTGGAGCCACGACATCCTCGTAGTATGGATACACCGGTGTAAAAACCGTCGGAACTGTGAATCTGCCGGCTAAGAGAGGTGTAAGAAAATCCTCCTTGGTGTAATCGTACTTTCCGGGAAGCAGCATCGACAGGGAAAATATGATATTTTCGTACTCCATCGATTCATCCATATATTGGTCTATAGAGTGAAGCTGTCCCGGCAGAATCAGCACAAGGCTTGGCGCTGTGACATGGTACTCCTTAAAATCCACAGATATATGACCGCAGCCCTTCTTTATATAGATAAGCTCCATGTCGTCGTGCCAGTGCAGTGGAACTCCGGAAAAATCAAGAGGAATAGAGCAAAGGTAGGTATTGTATGGGAACGTAAGCTCCACATGTGTTTTGTCTTCGTGATAATTTTCATATTCTAATATATTCATGATGATATTTTAGCATATTATTTCTTGAAAAGCCACTAAAAATGCCGAAAAATGATAGGATTGTGCAAGTTTTCGACTGTATATTGCAAGAATTGTGCAGTGTAATGGATTATACTTGATTCATCAAATGACACAAAGAAGTTAAACACGCTGAATAAAAATTAGTTAATTTGACACATTGGCGTGTACACATGATAACAGATTTGGGAGGAAATCAAAATGGCAATCATGCAGGAAATCGAAACAAAGCTTCAGAAGGGAATCAGCGTTAGTACAGACGAGGAAGTATACTACGCATTACTTGAGCTTGTAAAAGACAAGGCAGAGAAAAAGGTTTCAAACAAAGGAAAGAAAAAGCTCTACTACATCTCAGCAGAGTTCCTTATCGGAAAGCTTTTATCAAACAACCTTATCAACTTAGGCATCTACGATGAAGTTAAAGAGACTCTTGAGAAGAACGGAAAGTCACTTGCTGAAATCGAGGAAATCGAGCTTGAGCCTTCACTTGGAAACGGTGGACTTGGACGTCTTGCAGCATGTTTTATAGATTCAATCGCAACACTCGGACTCAACGGAGACGGTGTAGGTCTCAACTATCACTACGGATTATTCAAGCAGGTATTTGAGAACAATCTCCAGAAGGAGACCCCAAACCCATGGATCACAAACGAGAGCTGGCTTACAAAGACAGATATCACATATCCTGTAAGCTTTGGCGGATTCACAGTACAGTCAAGACTTTACGATATCGACGTTGTTGGATACAACAACCGCACTACAAAGCTTCACTTATTCGACATCGAGTCAGTTGATGAGTCAATCGTAGGCGACACAATTGATTTCGACAAGGATGACATCCAGAAGAACCTTACATTATTCTTATATCCTGATGATTCAGATGATAAGGGACGTCTTCTTCGTGTATACCAGCAGTATTTCATGGTATCAAACGCAGCAAGACTTATCCTTGCAGAGGCAGAGGCAAAGGGCTCTAATTTACATGACCTTGCTGATTATGCAGCAGTTCAGATTAACGATACACACCCATCAATGGTTATTCCTGAGCTTATCCGTCTCCTTCAGGAGAAGGGCATCCTGATGGATGAGGCTATTGAGATTGTATCAAAGGTTTGTGCATACACTAACCACACAATCCTTGCAGAGGCTCTTGAGAAATGGCCAATCAGCTTCTTAGAGAAGGCAGTTCCACAGCTTATGCCAATCATCCGTGAGCTTGACAACAAGGTTCGCGCAAAGGTAGCTGATGAGAGTACATACATCATCAAGGACGGTCTTGTACACATGGCACACATGGATATTCATTTCGGATATTCTGTAAACGGTGTTGCATACCTCCATACAGAGATTTTAAAGAATACAGAGCTTAACAACTTCTACAAGTTATATCCTGAGAAGTTCAACAACAAGACAAACGGTATCACATTCCGTCGTTGGTTAATGTCTTGTAACCCGGAGCTTTCAGCATACATCACAGAGCTTATCGGTGACGGCTGGAAGAAGGATGCAAACGAGTTAGAGAAGCTTGGCAATTTCATCAATGATGACGCTGTTCTCACAAAGCTTGTTGACATCAAGAACGCAAAGAAGACAGAGCTTGCTTCTTACTTAAAGAAGACTCAGAATCTCGATGTACCTGACAATTCAATCTTTGATATCCAGGTTAAGAGACTTCACGAGTACAAGAGACAGCAGCTCAACGTGCTTTACATTATCCGTAAGTACTTTGAGATCAAGGCAGGCAAGAAGCCATCTACACCAATCACATGCTTCTTCGGTGCAAAGGCAGCTCCTGCATATATCATTGCAAAGGATATCATCCATGCAATCCTCTGCTTACAGCAGATTATTAACAATGATCCTGAGGTAAGTCCATACCTTAAGGTATTCATGGTTGAGAACTACAACGTAACATTAGCTGAGAAATTATTCCCGGCTGCAAATATTTCAGAGCAGATTTCTCTTGCTTCTAAGGAGGCATCAGGAACAGGAAACATGAAGTTCATGCTTAACGGTGCTATTACACTTGGAACAAGTGACGGAGCAAACGTAGAGATAGCTGAGCTTGTCGGCGATGAGAACATCTATGTATTCGGTGAGGATTCACAGACTGTTATCGACAGATATGAGAGAGGCGACTACTGCTCTAAGGATTACTATGACAAGGATGCAGACTTAAAGAAGGCTGTTGACTTCCTTGTAAGTGATGAGATGATGAAGGTTGGTTCTAAGGAGAACTTAGAGAGACTTTACAACGAGCTCCTCAACAAAGACTGGTTCATGACATTCCCAGACTTTGAGGATTACTGCAAGACAAAAGAGAAGGCTTACGCTGATTATGAGGATAAGAAGGCTTGGGCTAAGAAGATGCTTGTCAACATCAGCAAGGCTGGTTTCTTCTCTTCTGACAGAACAATCAAGCAGTACAATGATGAAATCTGGCATTTAGAGGCCTAGAATTTTTCTTCCTCCTTTAAATACAAATTGGGCTTAAGAACTCCTGCGGGTGCATCCCGCGGGGGTTCTTTTTTTTGTAGGTCGGGACGTAAGCGCAGGGGACGGCGTACACACATACTCTTGCGTTCGCTACGCTACGCTGCCAAGTGTCTGTACGGATTATGCCCGGAGTGTTTCGCAGGCTGACGAAACC
>OHHM01000268.1_pt1 | contig 23645 bp, 17 predicted proteins | sample 1568091 | NCBI WGS metagenome assembly OHHM01 (sample SAMEA3879525, study PRJEB24766) | human gut metagenome | biome: human-associated habitat; feature: feces | place: USA | collected 1985/1987 | reverse complement strand
GCAAAAAAACGCCCGCACGAATCACGCACCCGCCCGAAACGACATTCCGCCCGTCCGGTTACGGCACGGAAACTGAGTGGCAGTCAGGTGTAAACCACAATTCCACATTATGGCAAAAAACAGAAACATCACCACAACGCAGCTCGCGCTGATGACCGCGGCGGCTGTCATCAGTCTGCGCGGGCTTCCGATGATGGCGCAGGAGGAACTTACCATGTTCTTCTACATCTTCTTCGCCACCTTCCTGTTCCTGATCCCGGCGGCGCTGGTAGGCGCCGAGCTGGGCAGCGCCTTCGCCTCGAAAGGCGGCGGCGTCTACACATGGGTCAAAGAGGCCTTCAACAAACACATGGGCTTCACGGCCATCTTCCTGCAATGGATCCAGAACGTCGTATGGTACCCCACCGTGCTGGGCTTTGCCGCAGCCTCGATCGCCTATATGATCGGGATGCCCGGCCTGGCGCAGAACGGACTTTTCGTGGGGCTTTTCTCGATCGCCATGTACTGGTGCGCCACGCTGGTCACGCTGCGCGGCACCTCGGCCATATCGGGCATCACGAGCAAGGGATTCCTCATCGGCACGGTGTTGCCCGGCATCGTCGTGATCGTCATGGCGGTCGTCTGGATGATCGGCGGCAACTCCGTCGCGCTGGAGCATATTCCGGACACCGTCAGCCAAGTCGTCAATATCGACGCCGCGCACCACGTCCATCCGCGGCTGTTCCCCCACATTACGGGCATGAGCGACATCGCCTTCCTCGCGGGCATCCTGCTGCTGTTCGCCGGCGTCGAAGTCCACGCCGTGCACGCTCCCGAACTCAAAAAGCCGCAGACGCAGTTTCCGCGCGCCATGTTTCTGGCGGCGCTCATCTCGTTCGGGCTTTTCACGCTGGGCGCGCTGGCCGTGGCGATCATCACGCCCTATGACCAGATCAACCTCCAGTCGGGACTGTTCACCACGTTCCAGATCGTCTTCGAACACTACCATGTGGGCTGGCTCACGAACGTCATGGGACTGCTCGTAGCGTTCGGCGCACTGGCCGGAGTCATGTCGTGGATTTCAGGCCCCAGCCGCGGCCTGCTATGGACGGCGCAGGAGGGCGTGCTGCCCTGCTTCCTGCAGAAGACCAACAAGAACGGCGTACAGAAGAATATCCTGCTCATTCAGGGCTGCGTCGTGACGCTGCTGGCGCTGCTGTTCGTGGTGATGCCCTCGGTGCAGTCGTTCTACCAGATTCTGTCGCAGCTCACCGTGCTGCTGTACCTGATCATGTACATGCTCATGTTCTCGGCCGCCATCGTCCTGCGATACAAGATGAAGAACACCGACCGTCCGTTCCGTCTGGGCAAGGGCAACGGGCTGATGTGGTTCCTCGGCTGTATGGGTTTCTGCGGCGCCCTGCTGGCGTTCGTGCTGAGCTTCGTGCCACCCAGCCAGATCTCGACCGGAAGCAACACCGTATGGTTCTCGGTGCTGATTATCGGCTGCGTGGTGGTCGTAGGCGCGCCGTTCGTCATCTATGCACTGCGCAAACCCTCGTGGAAGGACCCGCAGGCTGCTGCAGAGTTCGCGCCGTTCCATTGGGAAACGCAGCCCGTCGCAGCGGCTCCGGTGCATACGAACACTCCCGAACCGACGGCGAAACCTTCGGAGACGGAACTTCACAACAAATAAATCGATAAACAGATCGGACAATGATTCAAAAAATAGACAACGCTACGGTCCGCGAGGCCGTACAGCAGGCATACGAGCGCTGCAAGAACGAAACGGGCGGCAAGAACGCCGACTATATCCCCTATCTGGCCAACGTGCCGTCGAACCTCTTCGGCATCGCGGCCTGCCTGCCCGACGGGGAGGTGATCGCCGTGGGCGACACCGATTACAAATTCGGCATCGAATCGGTATCGAAAGTCCCGACGGCCATCCTGGCGATGAACCAGTACAGCGCACAGGAGGTGCTGACGAAGATCGGCGCCGATGCGACGGGGCTGCCTTTCAATTCGATCATGGCGATCCTGCTCGAAAACGACCATCCCTCGACGCCGCTGGTGAACGCCGGGGCGATCAGCGCCTGCTCGATGGTGAAACCCGTCGGCGACAGCGACGGCAAATGGAAGTCGATCGTCGGTTTTATCGAAGGGCTGGCCGGATCGCAGGTCGAAGTGATCGACGAGTTGTACAAATCGGAGACGGCGACCAACTTCAACAACAAGTCGATCGCATGGCTGCTGAAGAATTACAACCGGATTTACGACGATCCCGACATGTCGCTGGACATCTACACGCGCCAGTGTTCGATCGGCGTGACGGCCAAGCAACTCGCAACGATGGCCGCGACGATCGCCAACGGCGGCGTGAATCCCGTGACCAAGCAGCCGGTATTCAAACCGGAACTGGCGCCGAAGATCGCATCGCTGATGGCGACGGTGGGCTTCTACGAGCACACGGGCGACTGGCTCTTCACGACGGGCCTGCCGGCCAAGACGGGCGTCGGCGGCGGCATCATGGGCGTAGTTCCGGGCGTGATGGGCGTTGCGGCGTTCGCTCCCCCGCTGGACGAAGCCGGCAACTCGGTCAAGGCGCAGAAGGCGCTGGCCTATGTCGCCGGGCACCTCAACCTCAATATCTTCGGCACGACGCGCTGCGTGATGGCCGAAAAGGAACCGGTGCAGGCATAGGCAAAGACCTGACCGCAACGAAAAAGCCTGCACTCCGAAGTGCAGCCCCTTTTCTATCGGACGGGAATACGCCGTCCGTCAGAATTGATAACGCACCCCGGCGACAAACGAACCTGAAACGCCCAAGCCGCCTTCGGCGCATCATCCGTCCGGCAATGCGGCGGCTACCGGATTCCCCAAAAGCGCAAAACGGGTACGGCAGGGCTGACAAGTGACGCATTTCACAGACTAGAAGAATTCTTTGCCCGAACCGTACCCGGTAATATCGGCCTGCGCAAAAAAAAGCAAGGGCGCAGGTGCAACTCCCGTTGACCGGCCTTCCGAGCCTTGCATGGCAGTTGTCCTTACGCCCAAGCCCGTCCCGGCGCAAGGCCGGGACATGACAAGGGTTTCAGACAATGTTTACACCATGCATAAACCTGTTATATAAACAGTCGGAAGTTCGTCAACGGCGTAAAGGTTGTCTTAACCTTATAATATGTCGTTACGGCGGTGCCGTATCGTTTCGCAAAGTTAGCATAATTTCTGTATTCGGAGTTTCTGTTTACCGATACAAATATATAAACAATTCCCCAATAAATACCGATCGGTAGTCGATATTTTTCGAGAAAAGCAATTTTTTTGTATGAAATGAGTTTGCCGAGAAAAGATAATCAGTTCTTAAACGACCTTGCCGAGCGATTGAAAGCATTACGCAAGAAGAGAAAATTATCTCAAATGCGTGTTACGATGGATACCGGAATCAATATAGGCCGGGTGGAATCGGGCAAACGAATGCTGTCGGTCTACTCAGTAGCCATTTTATGCAGCTATTACGGCGTTTCAATGGAAGAATTTTTCCGGGGAATCAAACTGACCGCAAATCCGAGGGAATAACCTTTCAAAATAGGTCTTGCTTTCCGACTGCAAGATCATCTTATCCGATCGAATAACAGAATACCACAAATAAAAAAGGGTTCCGCCAATAAGGCGGAACCTTTTTTACAATGCGTATAGGACAGACTACTTCGTCTCTTCGATAACGGCCTTGAACAGCTCGACGTCCTCCAAGGTGGAGTTCATGACGTAGGTGTATGCCTCCGAAATCTTGCCTTCGGCCAGCTTGCAGAAGACCTTCGCCGAATTGACATACTCCTCCGACTCGCCGGCCTGACGCGCCAGCAGGTAGGTGATGATGATATGTCCGGCGGTCTCGACCAGACGACGGGCGTGGAAATCCTTGAAGCCGCAAAGCTCCTTGTCCCCCGCTTCGACGCGGGCGATCATCTCCGCGAATTTCGCGGTCAGCTCCTTCAGCTTCGCAACGACGGGCTGCATGGGCTGGCTGTATTCGGCGGCGGCGTAACGCTCGATCTGCTCCATGAAGGTGCCCTTGGTCACGGCGTTGATCGCCGCCACGACCTGCAGCTGCGAAGTACCCTCGTAGATATTCATGATACGTGCGTCGCGGTAGAGGCGCTCGCAGGGATAGTCCTTCATGAAGCCCGAACCGCCGTGGATCTGGATGGCGTCGTAGGCCTGCTGATTGGCGTACTCCGACGAGAAGAGCTTGACAAGCGGCGTGAAGCCGTCGGCAAGGCGGTTGTAGAACTTCATCTCCTGACGCTCCTCGCCTTCGAGCGAACGTTCGTGCGCGATATGGCCGTACTGCTTGTAAACCTCGACGAAGCGCGTGGTTTCGTACAACAGCGCGCGGACGCCCTGCAATTTGGCTTTCATGTTGGAGAGCATCTCCGAAACAGCGGCGAAGCGGATGATCGGCTTGCCGAACTGCTCGCGCTCGTGGGCGTATTTGAGGGCTTCGCGGTAGGCGGCCTCGCAGAGACCCACCGACTGGGCGCCGATGCCCAGACGGGCGGCGTTCATCAGCGACATCACGTATTTGATAAGGCCCATCTTGCGGTCGCCGACCAGTTGCGCCGGAGCATTGGTGAAGACCAGCTCGCACGTCGGCGATCCCTTGATACCCATCTTGTTCTCGATACGGCGCACCTTGACGCCGCCGTCACGCTTGTCGTGCACGAGCATCGAAAGACCGCGTGCGTCCGAAGTTCCCTCTTCGGTGCGGGCCAGCACCAGCGAAATATGACCGTCGCCGTTGGTGATGAAGCGCTTCACGCCGTTCAGCAGCCAACGGCCGCTCTTCTCGTCGTAAGTGGCCTTGAGCATCACGGCACCCAAGTCCGAACCTGCATCCGGCTCGGTAAGGTCCATCGCGCAGGTCTCGCCCGCAGAAACACGGGGCAGGAACATCCGCTTAAGCTCTTCCGAAGCGAATTCATTGAGCGTTTCGGCACAGTCCTGCAAACCCCAGATATTCTCGAAACCGGCATCGCCGCGTGCCACCATTTCGTTGGCGACGACGAAGCAGACCAGCGGGAAATTCAGGCCGTCGTACTCGTAAGGCAGGGTCATGCCGCTCAAGCCGGCCTTGGTAATGGCGTCGATGTTGCGGGCCGTACCCTCGGCGTAAACGACATGGTCGTTCTCGACTCTGGGACCTTCGTGATCGACGCCCTCGGCATTGGGGGCGATCACCTCGCCGCACACTTCGCCGGCGATCTCCAGCACGCGGCGGTAGTTGTCCATCGCGTCCTCAAAATTCTGCGGAGCAAGCTCGTGGTGGTCTTTCAGCGTATAGTTACGCTCTTTCAGCGCCACGATCTTGCGCATCAGCGGATGCTGAAGGTGGAACTGCAAATCCTTATTATCTAAAAAGAAATTAGCCATTACTTCGAGTTTTGTTTGTAATACTTAATCATTTTCGGGATCACCTCGTTCAGGTCGCCCGTGATCGCAAAGTCGGCGATCTTGTTGATCGGCGCATCGGGATCGGTGTTGATCGAGATGATCATCGACGACTGGTCCATACCGGCCGTATGCTGGATCTGGCCCGAAATACCGCACGCGATGTAGAGTTTGGGACGGATCGTAACGCCCGTCTGACCGATCTGGCGGGCATGCTCCGTGAAACCTGCGTCCACCGCAGCACGGCTCGCGCCGACTTCGCCGCCCAGCACCTCGGCCAGTTCGTGAATCAGCTTGAAATTCTCCTTCGAGCCTACGCCGTAACCGCCGGCAACCACCACGCTCGCGCCTTTGATATTGATCTTGCGTTCTTCGATCTGGCGGTCGAGAATCTTGACCACCAGGTCGCTCTCTTTCAGGAACTTCTTCCAGTCGATCGGCTTCACCTCGCCGGCACCCGGTTTGGCTGCGTACTCCTTGCGCATCACGCCCTCGCGGACGGTCGCCATCTGGGGACGGTGGTCGGGGTTCACGATCGTCGCAATGATGTTGCCGCCGAAGGCCGGGCGAATCTGGTACAACAGATTCTCATACTCCGTACCGGTTTTCGCGTCCTTATGGTCGCCGATCACCAGTTGCGTACAGTCGGCCGTCAGACCACTGAACAGCGCCGACGATACGCGCGGAGCGAAATCGCGGCCGATGGAGGTCGCACCGAAAAGGGCGATCTGGGGCTTCTCCTGCTCGATCAGACCGCACATCACAGCCGTATGGGGCAACGTGCGGAACGGAGCGAACTCCTTGTCGTCGGCCGTCCACACGGTATCGGCGCCGTATTTGGCCAACTCCTGAGCGATGTCGCCCAGATTATGACCCAGTACGACGGCTTCGAGCTTCACGCCGAGCGTCGTGGCCAGCTCACGGCCTTTGGTCAGCAACTCCAGACTCACGTCCGCAGGTACCCCGTTTTCGAGTTCTATATATACAAATACATTATTCATATCTCGTTTCCTCCCTGATTAACCGAGCGTGTGGCTCGCGATAAGTTCAACCATCAATTCCTCGATCTGCTTGTCGTCGGCAGTCAGTTTCTTGGCTTCCTTGGCCTGGAACACCACATTCTCGATCTTCTTCACCTTCGTCGGGGAACCGGTCAGGCCCAACTGGTTATCGTCCGGATCGACATCGGCGGCACTCCACTCGAAAATCTGCAGGTAGGGCTTCGACGCGGCCATCTTGGCAGCTTCCGACGTCGGTTCCGCAGCGATCTCGGAGGCCGTCATGGCATTCTTGAACTTCATCACGCGGCGGGCGTTCTTCGGGCGGCACTCGGCAGCCGAAGCATTTACGGTCACCACGGCGGGAATCGGACATTCGACCACTTCGGTTCCGTGCTCCAGGCGACGTTTGATGACCAGCGACTTATCTTTGATCTCGAGAATCTCCTCGGCATAGGTCACCTGCGGCAAACCGAGCTTTTCGGCCACCTGCGGACCCACCTGGGCCGTATCGCCGTCGATGGCCTGGCGGCCTGCGACGATCACGTCGGGCTGAATCTTGCGCAGCGCACACGAAAGAGCGTATGAAGTAGCCAGCGTATCCGAGCCGGCGAATTTACGGTCGGTCAGCAGATAACCTCCGTCGGCCCCCCGGAAAATGGCGTCGCGGATGATGTCGGCGGCACGCGGAGGACCCATGGTCAGGATATGTACCGTACTGCCTTCCGTTTCGTCCTTGAGAAACAGGGCAGCCTCGAGTGCATTCAAATCTTCGGGATTGAAGATTGCAGGCAGCGCAGCGCGGTTGACCGTCCCTTCGGGGGTCATGGCATCCTTACCCACGTTGCGGGTGTCGGGAACCTGCTTTGCCAGGACAACAATTTTCAACTGTTTTTTCATTTGTACTATTTTAAATGAATAAATTTTACTCGTATCTGTATTTACCGCACGATCGTTTCATCGCGGTCGGGGCCTACCGAAATAATCCGCACGGGCACGCCCGTTTCCCGCTCGATGAACTCCACATAAGCCTTGAATTCGGCCGGGAAATCCTCGTAGCGGCGGAATTTGCGAAGATCGCATTTCCACCCCTTGAACTCTTTATAAACAGGCACGATCGGAGCATCTACCGCATAAGGGAAACGATCCGTACGCTCGCCGCCGATCTCGTAGGCCGTAGCCACACGGATCGTGTCGAAATCGTTCATCACGTCGCTCTTCATCATAATCAACTGCGTCACCCCGTCGATCATAATGGCGTACTTGAGCGCCACCATATCCAGCCAGCCGCAGCGGCGTTCGCGCCCCGTGACGGCTCCGTATTCATGGCCCAGATCCCGCAGACGGGCGCCCGTTTCATCGAACAGCTCGGTCGGGAACGGCCCGGCCCCCACGCGGGTACAATAAGCCTTGAAGATACCGAACACCTCGCCGATGCGCGACGGGGCGATGCCGAGGCCCGTGCAGGCACCGGCACAAACCGTATTGGAGGAGGTGACGAAAGGATAGGAGCCGAAATCGATGTCCAGCAGCGTACCCTGGGCCCCTTCGGCCAGGACGGGCTGCCCTTCGGCGAGCAGCCGGTTGATTTCGTATTCGCTGTCGATCAACCGGAACTCCTTGAGATACTCGACCGCATCGAACCACTGGCGCTCGAGTTCCGCGATATCGTAAGCATACCCCAGGCTGCGGAGCGTCGCCTCGTGACGGGCTTTCACCCGGTCGTAAACGGCCCGGAATTCAGGCCCCAGCACGTCGCCGACACGCATGCCCGTACGGCTTACCTTGTCCGTATAGGTCGGGCCGATCCCCTTGCCGGTCGTACCGATACGGGCGCTGCCTTTGGCCGCCTCCTGCGCGGCGTCGAGCATCCGGTGAGTCGGCAGGATCAGGTGGGCCTTCTTGGAAATTTGCAAACGCCCCTTCAGGTCGTGGCCGCTCTTGGCCAGCGCCGTAGCCTCCTCGCGGAAAAGAATCGGGTCGAGGACCACCCCGTTGCCGATGATGTTGGTTTTACCGCCCTGAAATATGCCCGAAGGAATCGAGCGCAGGACGTACTTTTCGCCGTTGAATTCCAGCGTATGGCCCGCATTGGGACCGCCTTGAAAACGCGCAACCGCCTGATAACGGGGAGTCAGCACATCGACAACCTTGCCTTTGCCCTCGTCGCCCCACTGCAGGCCGAGTATGACGTCAACTTTATTCATGATCTTTTCGAAAAATTTAATCGCAAAAAACGATTTTGCCTTCAAAGGTACTAATTTTTCGTTAAAAACCCCTTCGGGGCTGTCGAAATCTCAAAATTCCGACACAAAAAACAAGTGTCCCCTTCGAAGACACTTGCTTATGGTTTAACCGTCAGAATATTCCGAGCTACAAATCCTCCACTTTCGTACCGCCGTCCACGTTCAGGTTCAGGATACGCTGTCCCGCCCGTTTGTAGAGCACCGAAAGGCTCTCGTTAGGGACCGTATCGACACGGATCATGTCCGTAGCACAATGGCTGATGTCGAGCGATGCGAAGCGGTTGCCGCCACACCAGAGATTCTCCAAAGCCGCATTGGCAGCCAAATTGATATAAGTCAGGTCGTTATTGCTGCAATCGAGCCGGTTTAGAAAGCGCAATCCTTTGATGTCAAGACTGATAAGCGCATTTCCGCTGCAATTCAGCTGCTCCATGAAAATACATTTGCGCACGTCGAGCGCGACGATCTCGTTGCCACTGCAATCGAGCTTGCGCAGAGCCGTGAATTCCTCAATCCCCGCCAGCGTCTTGACCCCGAGCGACGAACAGTCCATATCCCAGACCCGCTGGGCCTCATAACGGGAAATACGACCGTCGCCGTTCAGATCCCAATGCTCCAAACAGTATGCTTCGAAGGCCGGATCCGCAAACCGAAGATAAACGTACCGGTTATCTTCATCGCGCGAATCCTCTCCCAGCCCGCAGGAGTGCAGCGGCAGGAAGAGAGTCGCAAGCAGAACTCCAAAACCTATTTTTCGGATGAAAGGATTCATTTTCAGCGATCGTTTTCCATATCGGGTCGTCCGGAAACATTCGGCTCGGCCGGAGGAGCGGAAAGATCGACCTTTCCGCCGTCTTTCGCACCCGCCAGGGTGGAACCGCGCTCGTCAGAACCGAATGTCATCCAGGCTCCGAACACACCGGACCTCGAATAAATTCGGTCCGCCCCACCTTTCGAAAAATGTCCGAATATCCCCGATAATAATATTATTGATGAATGGGAAAACAATTTCCGTTCCGAAAACTACATGTCGTCCCGGTCCTCGTCGTCGCCCGAATTGTCGTCGTCCTGCAAATCGTCGGCGCCTTTGATATCGTCGTCGTAATAGTCCTTATCTTCGTCATCGTCCGCACGGTCGTCGATCTTCACGTCAATCTTCACCAGATAATTGATCTCGTCCGTTTCGAAAGGCACAGCGTAAAAAAACTCTCCGTTAGGTTTGTCGATGCGCATCATCGCCTCGGAGAATCCGAGGGGATATTTTTGCTTTATTGCCTCCTGAAGTTCCGAAGGCAGATTACGGAAGCTGGCGACAAGGCGTTTTTTCGGTGTTGTAGAGTTTGCCATATTTCGATGTTCGTTTTCAATAGTCGTTTCGTTCGGCAGAGCGGGTTCCTCCGCTCCGTTCCCACTTGTCGAAAATGCGGAATTTTCTTTGTCATATCCAAGCCCGGCAGGATTCCGTACCTGCCGTCGCCGGTCGATCGTGTGGAGTTTCATCCGTCGTTTTCCTGCGTCCGGCGAAGCCCGAAAAAGGGCGTCGCCGTCTCCGCGAACCGGAAACGTCTGAAAATTTTGTGCAAGTATAAACAAAATTTGGCGATCGGAATCAAGGTCGAATTTTTTTTTGCATTTTTTTTATTTTTTGCGGTCTTTCCGCACAAATTATGTACTTTTACGTACGGAATAACAAAGGTATGATACGCGAAAAAATAGAAGAATTACGTCGCACACTCGACTACCACAACCATAAATACTACGTCGAAAACAGTCCGGAAATATCCGATCGGGAATTCGACGTCCTGATGCGCGAACTGCAGGAGCTGGAGGCGGCACATCCGGAATACGCCGACCCGAACTCCCCGACGGCCCGCGTCGGCAGCGATCTCACAACCGAATTCCAAAGCGTCGAACATCGCTTTCCGATGCTTTCGCTGGGCAATACCTATTCGCTCGACGAGCTGCACGAATTCATCGGACGCATCGAGAAAGAGCTCGGACAGACGGAGTTCGTCTGCGAGCTCAAATTCGACGGCACGGCCATCTCGCTCACCTACGAACACGGAGCTTTGCTCCGTGCCGTGACGCGGGGCGACGGCACACGGGGCGATGACGTAACGGCCAATATCCGCACGATTCGCACCATTCCGCTGCACCTGCAAGGGGGCGACTACCCCGATTTCTTCGAAATACGGGGCGAAGTGCTGATGCCCTATGCCTCGTTCGACCGCCTCAACCGCGAACGCGAGGAGAACGGCGAACCGCTGCTGGCCAATCCGCGCAATGCCGCAGCGGGCACGCTCAAGCAGCAATCCTCGGCCGTAGTCGCCCAGCGGGGGCTGGACTGCACGCTCTACCAACTGGCTGGCGACGACCTGCCCTGCACGACCCATTGGGAGTGTATGCGGAAAGCCAGCGAATGGGGATTCAACGTATCGGACAAGATGCGGATCTGCCGCAGCCAGGCGGAGATCGACGACTACATCGCCTTCTGGGACGAAGAGCGCAGGAAACTGCCGTTCGCTACGGACGGCGTGGTCATCAAGGTCAATAGTTACACCCTGCGGCGCGAGCTGGGCTTCACGGCCAAGGCGCCCCGATGGGCCGTGGCTTTCAAGTTCAAGGCCGAACAAGCGCTCACGCGGCTCGAAAGCGTCGATTTCCAAGTGGGACGCACCGGAGCCATCACCCCCGTCGCCAACCTCGATCCGGTGCAGTTGGCCGGAACGACCGTCAAGCGGGCCACGCTGCACAACGCCGAACAGATCGCCCTGCTGGACATTCGCGTAGGCGATATGGTATATGTCGAAAAAGGCGGCGAGATCATCCCCAAGATCACGGGCGTCGATCTTGCGGCCCGTCCGGCGGACAGCCGTCCCTTCCAGTACATCACCCGCTGTCCGGAATGCGGCACTCCGCTGGTGAAATACGAGGGCGAAAGCAAGCACTACTGTCCCAATCAGAGCCACTGCCGGCCTCAGATACTGGGCCGCATCATCCACTTTATCCGCCGCAAGGCGATGGACATCGAGGGATTGGGCGAAGAGACCGTCGAACTGCTCTTCGAAAACGGACTGCTGCACGACATCGCCGACCTGTACGACCTGCGGGCCGAACAGCTCGCCTGTCTGCCCCGGCTGGGCGAAAAATCAGCCGAGAACATCATCCGGAGCATCCGGGGCTCGGTCGAGGTTCCTTTTCAGCGGGTATTGTTCGCCCTGGGCATCCGATTCGTCGGGGAAACCACGGCCAAATACCTGGCGGCACACTTCCGCACGTTGGATGCCGTGATGCACGCCACGCGCGAAGAGTTGATCGAAGCCGACGAGGTGGGCGGCAAGATCGCCGATGCCATCATCGACTACTTCGCCGACGCGGAGAACCTGCGGATCATCGAGCGGCTGCGCAAAGCGGGGCTGCAAACCGAAGCCGCGCACAAAGCCCTCGAATCGGAAAGTCTGGCGGGCAAAAATTTCGTCATCACGGGCAGATTCTCCGGTCACAGCCGCGACGAACTGAAGGAACTGATCGAAGCGCACGGCGGTAAAAACCTCGCGGCGGTATCGGCCAACGTCGATTTTTTGGTCGCAGGAGAAAAGATCGGACCGGCGAAACTCCAAAAGGCGACCAAACTGGGCGTACGCCTCATCTCCGAAGAGGAACTGCTGGCGATGATCGCTTCCGGCGGAACGCTGCCCGTGACAGAGAACGCTTCGGACGGGAACACGTCTGCGGCACCCCCGTCGGCTCAGGAAACGACCGACAAAACCGACGGCGGCAACACGGAACAGGGGTCGCTGTTTTAGGCGGGAAACGGCACTCCCCGGGCCGAGAAAACGCACAATATTATTTCGGGCGCATGCCCTGACACCGAAAATAATGATGTAAAAAATCAGAATAATACGAACGAACTCCTTTCTCGCTCCTACGCTCGCCAGGCTCCGGCCGGGCAGTTTCCGACTCCTTCCGAAAAGGAAATTCAAAGGAAACGGGATGCAAATACGCAGACAGCGGCCACGAACGGCCGCGAACGGATTCGAAAAACAGGACGAAGCCTCGGAAGCGTTCAAGGATATAATTATCAAATATAACATTATCAACGATATGACACGACACAAACTCAGCGGCGCCGGCGCAGCCATCCCCACCCCTTTCACACCCGACGGACGGGTGGATTATCCGGCTTTGGCCCGCACGATCGACTACATCATCGACGGCGGTGTGGATTTCATCGTCGCACTCGGCACGACGGCAGAAACCCCGACCCTCTACCTGCACGAACGGGCCGTGGTCGCCATGTTCATCAAAAACCACATCGCAGGGCGCGTGCCGCTGGTGATCGGCGTAGGCGGCAACTCGACCTCGGAAGTGCTCGACCAGTTGCGCGAATTCGACCTGCGGGGGGCGGATGCGATCCTGAGCGTCACACCCTACTACAACAAACCGTCGCAGGAGGGGTTGTACCAGCACTTCAAAACCGTATCGGAACATTCGCCCCTGCCGATCATTCTCTACAACGTTCCCGGCCGTACGGGGGTCAATATGACCGCAGCGACCACGATCCGCATTGCGGGCGACTTCCCGAATGTCATCGGCATCAAGGAGGCTTCGGGCAAGATCGACCAGATTCAGGAGATACTCGACTGGCGGAGCAGGGATTTTCTGGTGCTCTCGGGTGACGACGCCCTGACGCTCGACCTGATGAGCCGGGGCGCCGACGGCGTGATCTCGGTAGCGGTCAATGCCTTCCCGCGCAAGATGATGACTTGCATCGACCTGGCAAAGAAGGGCGACTTCGAAGGAGCACACAAGGCTTACGAATGTCTGGAGGAGGCCGTGACCGCCCTCTTCGCCGAAGGCAACCCGACGGGCGTGAAATGCGCCATGTCGGTACTGGGACTCATCGGCAACACGCTGCGGCTGCCCCTCGTTCCCGGAACCCCGCAGCTCGAAGCCCGCTTCAAAGAACTGATCGCCAAATACGATTTGAATTGATCGCACGTTTATATAACAATGCGGCACGAAACGAACCCTGCCCCGTATTCGCACACTGAACCGCCGTACACAAAAGGCTATGAGAAAATTACTTGTCCTGCTGCTGTTTCTGCCTCTGATGGCAACGGCCAAAATACCTGTCGAAGAGGATATTATCCGGCAGACGCTGGATTCCGAATCCCCCTACTACTACCCGAACCTGATGCTGCGGTACCAGTCGGGCGACGACACGATGACCGAGGAGGACTACCACTACCTCTACTACGGATATGCCTATCAGGACGCCTACAAGCCTTTGAATGCCAATTCGGACATGGACAAAGCCATGCTGATCGCCCAGACGGTCGATTTCGAGAATCCGACGCACGAAAGCCTCGAGAAACTGATTTCTGCGGTGAACGATGCCCTGGTGCAGGATCCGTTCAGCCCCAAACTGCTGAACCTGCTGGCATTCGCTTACGGAGCGCTCGGCGACTCGAAGAACGAACAGATCAACTACAACCGGATGAACTCCATCCTGGCGACGATCGAGGATTCCGGCAACGGCCTCAAGGAAGGGAGCGCCTGGCATATCCTGATGTTCGGACATGCTCTCGATCTGCTGGCCGCACACGACCGTCACTACGGTAAAGCACGCGTCGTCAGCCGCTCGGTGGAATACGTCCCCCTGCTCGAGCCGGTACGGACCGAAGAGGGACGGATCAAGGGATATTACTTCGATTACAGTCGTATCTACCGGAACAAACCCGACGGCTACGTATTCAAACGTCCCCGGACCTGGCAATTCAATAATCTGCGTCCGAGGGAATATAAATAAAGTTTTTCGGAACGCCCGGCATGATTTCAAATCCTTAATTTATAACAAGATGAAAACAACTTTTTTCTCCGAAGCATCCAGCAAAGGCACCTTCCTCCATACGCGGGGGGGGGAGTATTTCTAACCTTCACAAAACGGGTACGAAACGCCCCGAACAAGATTCAAATGAAAAAATTACATCATATAGTGCTTGTCCTTGCACTCGCAGCGACCCTTTTCACGGGCTGCAACAAGGACGAAGGGGTCACTCCCCGCCCGCCGGTCCCCGAAACGGCGGACCAGACCATTATGTTCTATCTGACAGGAACCAACCTGGGGTCTTACTTCAGGAAAAATGTCGATGACGCGATGAACGCCATCGACCGGAACATACTCCACAACAGTCGCGTACTGGTTTTCATCCAGCCTCAAAGAGGCCTTTCGATGGTATTGGAACTCTACTATACGCCCCGCAACGACGATTACGTACCCGGAGCACAGTTCTCGTACGAACACTGCAAGGTCGATACCCTGCGCCGCTGGGCGGACGCCGACTTCAACTCGATGGACAGAGGTACGATCACCGAAGTTATCTCCTACATGGCCGAACAGGCTCCGGCACGTCGATACGGTCTGATCCTCGGCGGACACGGGCTGGGTTGGGTCCCGGACGGTACGTCGGTCAATGCCATCCGGTTCTCCGCATTCCAGGATTTCTGGAGCCCGATGCCGAATGCCCTGCCGACCCGCTGGATGGGCGATTCCGGCAAGCGGGCTGAAATTCCGCAACTGGCAGCGGCCTTCGGCAACACGGGGCTGCATTTCGACTACCTTCTCTTCGACGCCTGCTTCATGTCTTCGATCGAGGCATTGTACGATCTTCGCGGTTGTGCCGATCGCATCATCGCTTCACCGTGTGAAGTGATGGCCGCCGGTTTCAACTACACCGATATTCTGCCGCACCTGCTCGCCGATGCAGGCACAAGTTACGACCTGCCGGGTGTCTGCAGCGAATACCATGACTATTACATGAACCGCGCGACCACGAAATCAGGCTGCATCGCCCTGACGGTCACCGGCGAACTGGAGCCGCTGGCGGCTATCGTCAAGGAGATCGAAACGAAGTATCCGGGGAAAACGTACGACCGGGCATCGCTGCAAACCTACGAAGGGCTCGACGAGCATGTATTCTACGACTTGCAGGGATACATCGAGGCGATCTGCGACGAAAAGGATCCGCTGCTCGATAAGTTCAGAGCACAAATGGGAAAGGCCTTCCCGACGGAAAGCCGGCTGCATACGCCTTCGTTCTACTCGGTATATGGATTGGGCGACGCTCCGAACGGGATGCATACGATCGAAGACGGAAAATATTCCGGCGTAACGACCAGCGCCCCGTGCGAACGATTCGCCCCGGAATGGGCACAGACCTCCTGGTACCGGGCGACCCACTGATCCGACGGATCAGAACGGAAATCCTCGATGGAACATCCGACAAGAAAGCCGAAATCTTTGGATTTCGGCTTTCTTTATACATCGCTTGGGCGTCACTCCTATTCATACTGCCCCGACTTGAGGCGCTGCACCTCCTCGCGGGTCAGGAAGCGCCACTGTCCCCGCTTGAGATTTTTCTTCGAAAGCCCGGCGTAGTAAACACGGTCGAGTTTCTTGACCGCATAACCCATATGCTCGAAAATACGGCGCACGATGCGGTTGCGGCCCGAATGGATCTCGATCCCCACCTCCGTCTTGTCCTCCTTGACATAGGCGATCTCATCGGCATAGATCTCGCCGTCCTCCAGCGTAATGCCTTGAGCGATCTGCTCCATATCCGCTTTGGTGAGAGGCTTGTCCAGCGACACCTGGTAAATCTTCTTCTTCTGGAACGAAGGGTGCGTGAGTTGGCGGGTCAGATCGCCGTCGTTGGTGAAAAGCAACAGCCCGACACTGTTCTTATCGAGGCGTCCCACAGGATAGATACGCTCCGTACAGGCGTCCTTCACCAGCTCCATGACCGTCTTGTCGGCGTGGGGATCGTCGAGCGAAGTCACATAACCCTTGGGCTTGTTGAGCACCAGATAGACCTTCTTCTCGCCCTCGACACGGCTGTCGTTGAATTTCACCTCGTCCGTAGGCTGGACTTTCGTTCCCAGCGTCGTCACGACCACCCCATTGACGGTCACCAGCCCCGCCTGGATGAAATCGTCCGCTTCGCGGCGCGAACAGATCCCCGACTGGGCGATGAAACGGTTCAGGCGTATCTCGCCCGTTGGTTTGTTGGGATTGTATCTGGGATAACTTCGGAACTTATCGTCCCGGCGGCCGAACGAGCGGTCGCCGCCCCGGAACCCACCGGATTTCCGATCGTCGAAACGGCGTTCACCGTAAGGCTTATCGAATGTCTTGTAACCGTCCTGTTTGCGGTCGTCGTACCGACGTTCGCCGTAAGGTTTGTCCGAACGGCTATAACCGCCGGATTTCCGATCGCCGAATGACCGGTCGCGCCCCTCCTTCTGCTCACCGTAAGGTTTGCCGAACTTCTTGAAACCGCCCGGTTTGTTATCCTCGTACGGGCGGGAAGCGTCCCCGTCTTTCCGCTCCGAAAAACGAGGCTTGAACTCCCGATCTGCAGCATCGTTCCTACGTCGGTCGTCCGAACCGAACGACCGGTTCCCGAAACGACGGGAATCGTCACGGTGCGCACGGTCTTCCCGCACGGGACGGTTGTCGCTCGTAAAATTAGGGTTGTAAGATGCGCGCGGACGGCTGTCCGAAGAGTGCTCCGAATCGGCGGCATCACGCTGCAAACGCGGGCGACGCTCGATACGCTCCGCAGAGGAAATACGCGCCCGCTTATCGCGCCCGAAGCGGGCCAACGTCGTATCCGAGTCGTTTTTGAAATCTTTCATAATCGATTCTGTGAGTTTTGCGAATTTAATAAGTCGTATTCCCGGAAATCGCAATCGTCGATGGAACCCGCAAAACTCACGCTACGGCGTTTTACGACGCCAGGTCCCAAATCGGCAATTTCACTCGATTTCCCCTGCATAACAGGGAAAACCCCGGCATTCCGCACCGGCCGAAAATACCGGTGCAGGCAGCAAAGGTAATCGAATTTTCGGGATAACGGCACCGACAGCCGCTATTTTCCGGAAAAAGAGGATTATCCCTGCGGAAATCCGATCGAAATACCGTGCCAAAATATTTCCCCTTACCCGTAAAAGCCGTATATTTGCGCATCAAAACCCAGGACATGAACCGAGAAATCCTCCGATTAGCCGTTCCGAACATCATCTCCAACATCACGGTCCCCCTTATGGGTATCGTGAGTTCCGCCGTCGCAGGACACCTGGACAACTCCGCAGCGACGATCGGGGCACTCGCCATCGGCGTATCCATCTTCAACTTCATCTACTGGAACTGCAGCTTCGTGCGCATGGGTACCAGCGGACTCACGGCGCAGGCTTTCGGCGCAGGAAACTTCCACGAATGCACCAACATGCTCGTCCGGGGCATCCTGGTTGCAGCGATTCTCGGCCTGCTGGTTATTTGCTTCCAAAAACCTCTGGGCCGACTGGCACTATGGGCCATGAACGGCAACGAAATCGTACACGACTATTTCTACGCCCGCATCTGGGCGGTACCCGCCGGTATCATGCTTTTCGGATTCAACGGCTGGTACACAGGCATGCAGAATGCCGTGATCCCGATGTGTATCGCCGTCACGGTGAATATCGTACACGTTTCCACGAGCCTGTGGCTCGTATTCGGACACGGCATGGGCATCACGGGCATCGCCTATGGCTCGGTCGTGGCCCAAAATACGGGGGTCCTGCTGGCGGTCCTGCTGCTTATCCTGCGATACCGCAAAATTCTCACACGGTTTACGTGGCGTGAAGTGGTGGACTGGGAACCGGTGCGGAAATTTTTCCTCATCAACCGCGACATCATCGTCCGTACGCTCTGTATCGTAGCCGTATATACCTTCTTCACGGCGGCATCGGCCCGTATGGAGGACCCGATCCTGCTGACGGTCAATACGCTTCTGCTCCAGATATTCACCCTTTTCTCCTACATGAACGACGGCTTCGCCTATGCCGCCGAAGCCCTCACGGGACGCTTCATCGGAGCCCGGGACGAACAATCGCTGCGTCGCTGCCTGGGACGTTGTCTGGGCTGGGGCACACTGATCTCGATGCTGTTCGTCGGCATATACCTCATCTGGTGGCGCGACCTGTTGGGCATTTTCATCAAGGCCGGAACTCCGGACGCAGCACAGGTCGTTTCGACGGCGGGTAATTACATCGTCTGGATCATCCTCATCCCGCTGGCCAGCGCCATGCCCTTCATCATGGACGGTATCATGGTGGGTGCGACCGAAACCAAAGTGATGCGCAATTCGATGCTGCTCTCGACCGTCGCCTATTTCGGTATCTTCTACTCGCTCTATCCCGTCATCGGAAACAACGCCCTTTGGCTGGCCTTCACGCTCTATATGTTCCTGCGCGGCACGCTGCAACTCCTGATGACCCGGCGCCTGCGGCTCATCTATCGAAAAGCTGCGGCATAAATTTCCCGACGTATCTTCGCCCTGCAAAGGACGGCCCTTCCTCTCCGCCGATCCAAATAACCGGGGTTCTTTGTCCGGCAGATCCCTTCCTCTTCAACTACTGCATACACCGTACTGCAATATATTTTTCAACAGTAACGAAAAGATTATACGGATCTTTCCTCTTTTGCACCGCTGCCGCCATTTCGGCACAGGGTACAAATGTGTCTGTAAACAAAGTGATCAGTTGAAAAACAAAAAGCCCGGAGCAAAACGCTCCGGGCTTTATTTGGAAACCAACGTTCGAATTACATCTGTTTGTAAAGCTCGTTGTATTTCTCGTATTTCTCCATCATACCGGGTTCGTCGCGCAGACGATAGCAAAGAGTCTTGAGCAGCTGTACGGGATCGGGATTCTGCGGCATAATCTCATGGGCAACTTCCAGATAGGGAACAGCCTGCGAATAGATCGAAAGAATCTCCTTCTGGTCGGCTTCATACTCGCCCGCATTGGTATATTCTTTCTCATTGGCCTCCTGATTCAGTGCATCGGCCTTCATAATGATGTAGTAACCCGTAAAGAACTGCGCTTCGTAAGACTGAGGATTCAGTTCGATCGCCTTCTCCAGGGAGGCAATCGCCTCATCGTAATCCTCCAACGAAACGAAGATCTGGGCACGGCTGAACCACAGTTCGATGTTCTGGGGATCACCGGCAATCGCATCGTCGAGCATCGTAACCAGCTCCGACGAATCGCCCAACCCCTCTTCCATCGAATACAACATAATCAAACTCTTGAGAATATCCTGATTCTTCGGGAATTTAGTAATACCGGTCGTCAGGGCGTCTTTGGCTTTCAGGACATTGGCACGGTCCGCCTCACGCTGGCCATAATAGTTATGGAACAGGTAGTAATAGATCATACCGTTGTCATCCGTATATCCCATTTCAAGCGCCTTATTCAGCAATTCCACGCCGCGAGCATATTCAGCAGCGTCCTTCTCGCCGGCAGCAGCGGCCAGATAGCCCGCATAGTAAAGGCGCGAAGCGTCGGGAGTACCGCAAGCCGGACTCATCTCCGCACGGAAAGCGGTTTCGAAAGCCTCCGAACCGAGTTTGTATTCACCGATATTATTGCAAGCATCGCCCAATTGCGAACAGTAGTTGCTGATCGCCATAAGCTGCTCCTTGACTTTCGGACCCTGCTTGGAATCGAGTTCGTAAGCCTTGTTCAAAGCAGCGATCGCCTTATCGATAGCACCTTCCTTTACAGGTTCTATCTCCTTCCAGCCGATGACCTGTCCATTGGAAACATAAACGGTCAAATAATCGTAATTCTGTGCGGCCACCGACATCCCGTTGATCGTCACTTCGTCGATCGACTTCGGGCTGCCGAATGTCATATCCAGCTGCAGGCCGAGTTCTCCGACATAGAGGTCTTTGGTAGGAGCGAGTATGGCCTCGACATAGCTCTTACCCAAATTGAGCCAGGTAGCGGCTTTCGCTCCCTTCTTCGCATCGGCACTCGCCGTTTCGTTCTTTTCGATCTTCTGCAACAAGGCCTCCTTGTTGATTTTCTGTGCCTGGGCAGCAGTTCCCAACAAGGCAACGGCGGCCAGGGCCAAAATAAGTTTTTTCATAATGAACGGGGTTTTTAATTTATAGGTATTATCTTCTATTGTTCTTTACTAACGTTCTCTTCGGACTCGGATTCCGGAGCGCCCGCCCCATCGAGGACCGCCGGCTCCTCCTCTTCGTTGGCGGGAACGGCAATCACCGAAGCGATGGCATCTCCCTCACGCAGGTTGATGATACGCACGCCCTGCGTAGCGCGTCCCGCCACACGGATCTGATCTACCGCCGTACGGATCGTCAGCCCCGAACGGTTGATAATCATCAGGTCGTTGTCGTCCGTAACGGCCTGAATGGAGATAAGTTTGCCGGTTTTCTCCGTTACATTGATCGTCTTCACACCCTTGCCGCCGCGGTTGGTGATGCGGTATTCGTCCAGATCGGTACGCTTGCCGTAACCGTTCTCGCTGAGTACCAGCACATCCTGCGAACTGTTGGGTTCGATGCAGATCATGCCGACCACCTCGTCGCCTTCGTCGAGCGAAATACCGCGCACACCGGCCCCGACACGTCCGATCGGGCGCACCGTATTCTCGTTGAAGCGGATCGCCTTGCCTTCCCGGGCCGCGATCATCACCTCGGCATTGCCGCTGGTGAGCTTGGCCTCGATCAACTGGTCGCCCTCGCGGATCACGATGGCATTGACGCCGTTCTGACGGGGACGCGAGTACGCTTCCAGTTTGGTCTTCTTGATCGTGCCGTCCTTGGTACACATGATGATATAGTTGTTGTTCACGTATTCCGCATCGTCCAGACGCTTCACGTTGATATAGGCACGCACCTTGTCGTCCGGCTCGATCTGGATGACATTCTGAATCGCCCGTCCTTTCGAGGAGCGCGTCCCTTCGGGAATCTCGTAAACCTTGAGCCAGTAGCAGCGGCCCTTCTCCGTGAAGAAGAGCATCGTATTATGCATCGTGGCCATATAGATATGCTCGATGAAATCCTCGTCGCGCGTCGCGCTGCCCTTGGCGCCGACGCCGCCCCGGTTCTGGGTACGGTATTCGGCCAGCGGCGTACGTTTGATATAGCCCAGGTGCGAAATGGTGATGACCATCTCGTCGTCGGCGTAGAAATCCTCCGGGTTGAACTCTTCGGAAGCGTAAACGATCTCCGAGCGCCGTTCGTCGCCGTATTTGGCCTTCACCTCCAACAATTCGTCCTTGACGATCTTCATCTGCAATTCGCGGCTGCCCAGCACATCGTTGAAATAAGCGATCTGCGCCTCCAGCTCGTTGCGCTCGGCAACCAGCTTGTCGTGTTCGAGTCCCGTCAGAGCACGCAGACGCATCTCGATAATGGCCGAAGCCTGTGCGTCGCTCAAGCTGAAGCGCTCCATCATGGCCTGCTTGGCCAGGTCGGGGTTCTTGGCTGCCCGGATGATGTGGATGATCTCGTCGATGTTGTCCTGCGCGATGAGCAGACCCAACACGATATGCAGCCTCTTCTCGGCCTTGGCCAAATCGAAGCGCGTGCGCCGCACGATCACGTCGTGGCGGTGCTCGACGAAATGCCGCACCAGATCCAGCAGATTGAGCATCATCGGACGACCGTTCACCAGCGCGATGTTGTTCACCGCGAACGAGGTTTGCAGCGGCGTATTCTTATACAGCGTATTGAGCACCACGCTCGCCACGGCATCGTGTTTCAGGATGACGATGATACGCATGCCGTTCCGGTCGGACTCGTCGTTGATATAGGAAATGCCCTCGATCTTCTTTTCGTTGATAAGGTCGGCGATCTTCTTGATCATCTCCGCCTTGTTGATCATATAGGGAATTTCGGTGATGACGATGCACTCGCGGCCGCTGGCCGTATGCTCGATCTCCGTGCGGGCCCGCATGACCACACGGCCCCGGCCTGTCAGCAACGCTTCCCGAACCCCTTCGTAGCCGTAAATAATTCCCCCTGTAGGGAAATCGGGGCCCTTGACGTACTTGAGCAGCTCCTCACATGCTATCTCCGGATTGTCCACGAAAGCACAGCAGGCGTCGATCACCTCGCCCAAATTGTGCGGCGCCATATTGGTCGCCATACCGACGGCGATACCGCTCGCGCCGTTCACCAGCAACAGGGGGATCTTCGTCGGAAGCACCGTAGGTTCGGGGATCGTATCGTCGAAGTTGAGCGTCCAATCGATCGTATCCTTGTCGATATCGGCCATCACCTCATCGGTGATCTTCTGCATGCGGGCCTCGGTATAACGCATCGCTGCGGGCGAATCGCCGTCCATCGAACCGAAGTTACCCTGACCGTCCACCAACGGGTAGCGCATCGACCAGTCCTGGGCCATACGCACCATCGCTTCATAGACCGAACTGTCGCCGTGCGGGTGGAACTTACCCAGCACGTCGCCGACGATACGGGCGGATTTACGCGTGGGTTTGTCGGAGTAGAGGTTCAGTTCCGCACTCATATCGTAAAGAATACGACGGTGTACGGGCTTCAAACCGTCCCGCACGTCCGGCAACGCACGCGATACGATAACGGACATCGAATAGTCGATGTAAGCGGACTTCATCTGCTCTTCGATATTGATGGGAATGATTTTTCCCTCCAATCCGGCATTCTTTTCTTCTTCTGTCAGCATGTTATTCTTTGAGTTTCTCTCTTCGTTTTCTCTGCCCGGCATGGCCCGAACGCATCCCGCGCCGCCCTTCGCCGGTCGAAAACATCGAACTTTACCCCTTATTTTCTACATTCGGACTACTTCTTCGCCCGATCGAAAACAGCGGACTTGCGTTCTTTGTTCTCTTCGCTCGGTCCGACGAGTCTATCGTCAGTCCCCGGTTATCGAAAACATCCGAAAATACATTCTATAAACACACAAAAATAGCATTTATTCGTCGAATAAGCAACTTTAGACCCAATAAAATCACCCGTTTCCGCAAGTTTTTTCACCGCACACACCATTTTCAGCCCTTTTCAGCCGTTTTGACAACATCAAAAAAATCCCCCGGCAAAGTGTCGGGGAATTTCAAAGCCGTTCGGACAAATTTTAT
>OHHM01000182.1_pt1 | contig 30765 bp, 19 predicted proteins | sample 1568091 | NCBI WGS metagenome assembly OHHM01 (sample SAMEA3879525, study PRJEB24766) | human gut metagenome | biome: human-associated habitat; feature: feces | place: USA | collected 1985/1987 | reverse complement strand
GCATAAAAAATGAACGAGTTCATTTTATTCTGCATTCGGTTTGCACTATCTTTGTAGTGAGATTAACAAGAACTTATATATGCCAGACTATGATTTAATCGCCATATTAGGGCCTACCGCTTCAGGAAAGACTCCATTTGCAGCCGCCTTGGCCGCCGAACTCCATACGGAAATCATCAGTGCCGATTCACGGCAAATCTACCGGGGGATGGACCTAGGCACCGGCAAAGACCTTGCTGACTATACCGTCGACGGGAAACAGATTCCCCATCACCTCATCGACATAGCCGCCCCGGGCTATAAGTACAATGTTTTCGAGTATCAGCGTGATTTCTTGAATGCTTACGAGACTATTAAACAAAAAGGTTGCCTGCCCGTTGTATGTGGAGGAACCGGAATGTATCTCGAATCAGTACTGAAAGGCTACCGTCTGCTGCCCGTACCCGAGAATCCCGAGTTGCGCACCCGTCTGGCAGACAAATCGCTGGAAGAACTGACCGACATACTGAAAGGTTACAAAAGCCTGCACAATACCACGGACGTGGACACAGCCAAACGTGCCATACGAGCCATCGAAATCGAAGAGTATTATGCCCATACCCCAGTAGACGAACGTTCCTTCCCCCAGATGAACAGTCTCATCATAGGTGTGGACATCGACCGGGAATTGCGTCGGGAGAAAATCACCCGCCGCCTGCACCAGCGCCTGGAAGAAGGAATGATAGACGAAGTGCGCCTTCTGATAGAGCAAGGCATCCAACCGGATGACCTCATCTATTACGGACTGGAATACAAGTATCTGACACTTTATCTCATCGGCAAGTTGACCTATGAAGAGATGTTCACGCAACTGGAAACAGCCATCCACCAGTTTGCCAAACGCCAGATGACCTGGTTCCGCGGTATGGAACGGCGTGGATTTACCATCCATTGGATGAATGCCCGGTGGCCGATGGAAGAAAAGATAGCTTTTGTAAAGAAGAAGTTGGAAGGATGATGAAACGATAAAGTGACCGGGTGATTTAAATCGTAAATAGTAAATAGTCAAATTGTAAATAGAATCATGAGTGCAGAACCCGAAAAGTTGGGAGTAATATACAACCCCAAAGCCGGAACACGGAAAGTGCAGAAACGGTGGAAAGAAATCAAAGAATACATGGACAGCAAAGGTGTGCCTTACGACTATGTGCAGTCCGAAGGGTTCGGTTCGGTAGAGCGTCTGGCAGGTATCCTTGCCAACAACGGCTACCGCACCATTGTTGTAGTAGGCGGTGACGGCGCACTGAATGACGTCATTAACGGCATCATGCTTTCCAATGCACCGGACAAGGAGAATATAGCCATCGGCATCATCCCCAATGGTATAGGAAATGACTTTGCCGACTATTGGGAAATGAGTTCGGACTACAAGAAAGCGGTGGATTGCATCATCAACAACCGCCGCCGGAAAATAGACGTGGGTACCTGCTATTATTACGACGGTGAAAAGCATCTGACACGCTACTTTCTCAATGCCATCAACATAGGCCTGGGAGCCCGTATCGTGAAAATCACCGACCAGTGCAAGCGTTTCTGGGGAGTGAAGTTCCTCTCTTACTTCATGGCACTGCTATCCATTATCTTCGAACGGAAGCTGTACCGCATGCATCTCAAGATAAACGGTGAGCATATACGCGGACGCATCATGACTGTCTGCATAGGCAGTGCGTGGGGATACGGACAAGCGCCTAGTGCAGTGCCCTATAATGGCTGGCTGGATGTTTCCGTCATTTACCGTCCCGAATTGCTGCAACTATGGTCGGGATTGTGGATGCTTATCCAAGGGCGGATTCTGAACCATAAGGTAGTGATGCCCTACCGTACGCAAAAAGTAAAAGTGCTGCGTGCGCAAAATGCCTCTGTCGATTTGGACGGACGTATTCTCGACCGTCATTTTCCACTGGACATCAGCGTACTGCATGAAGCAATAACATTGATTATACCCAATTGAAAATACTTAATCAGTAACAACCTATGATTGAATTAAAGAATAATCCCGCCGGAAACTTCTTCCTACTGGCAGGTCCATGTGTCATCGAAGGAGAAGAAATGGCAATGCGCATTGCCGAACGTATCGTGACTATCACCGAAAAACTGCAAATCCCCTATGTATTCAAAGGGTCGTACCGCAAAGCCAACCGCTCCCGCCTGGATTCCTTTATGGGCATCGGCGACGAAAAGGCGCTGAAGATACTGCAAAAAGTGCACACCACCTTCGGAGTACCTACCGTGACCGACATTCATGCAGCCGAAGAAGCCACCATGGCTGCCGAATATGTGGATATTCTGCAAATTCCCGCCTTCCTCTGCCGGCAGACAGACCTGCTTGTAGCCGCCGCCAAAACCGGAAAAACCATCAACATCAAGAAAGGGCAGTTCCTCTCTCCGCTTGCCATGCGCTTTGCGGCTGATAAAGTAGTGGAAGCAGGCAATAGGAACGTCATGCTGACGGAACGCGGAACTACTTTCGGTTATCAGGATTTAGTCATCGACTATCGCGGCATCCCCGAAATGCAGACCTTCGGTTTCCCCGTCATCCTGGATGTAACCCACTCCTTGCAACAGCCCAACCAGACCAGTGGCGTCACGGGAGGTATGCCGCAACTTATCGAGACCGTAGCCAAAGCCGGTGTTGCCGTAGGTGTAGACGGACTGTTCATCGAAACCCACGAAAATCCCGCCGTAGCCAAGAGTGACGGCGCCAACATGCTGAAACTCGACCTGCTGGAAGACCTGCTGACCAAATTGGTCCGCATCCGGGAAGCAGTCAGATAAATTCCATTTATCCGGAATGGAATCCGAAAAAAACAACAGAAGTTGTGATTTATCCAAGGGCTGTCCGACAGATAGTTCAAGAACAATTTAAATTCATAATAATATGAAACATCTATTACGTGGTTTATGGATTGTAGCGTTAATTCTTTGCTGCAATTTTCAGCAGGTATTTGCACAGCAAATGCCGCCTATCCCGGTCGACAAAAATGTCCGTATCGGAAAGTTGGACAACGGATTGACCTATTATATCCGCAAGAACAGCCAGCCTGCAAACCGGGCCGACTTTTACATTGCCCAAAAGGTAGGCTCCATTCAGGAAGAAGCCGACCAGCGCGGCCTTGCCCACTTCCTGGAACACATGTGTTTCAATGGAACGACCCACTTCCCCGGTGATGCACTGAAGCAATACCTGGAGCGTATCGGGGTGAAATTCGGTGAGAACTTGAACGCCTATACTTCCGTAGACGAAACCGTATACAACATTTCCAATGTGCCGGTCACTACTCCGGGAGCCATCGACTCCTGCCTGCTGATTCTGCACGACTGGAGTAACGATTTGACCCTGGACCCGAAGGAAATAGACAAAGAACGCGGAGTCATCAACGAAGAATGGCGCACCCGTATGAGCGCCATACAACGCTTCCAGGAGAAGATGCTTCCAGTCATGTTCGAAGGAACGAAGTATGCCACTTGTTTCCCTATCGGAACGATGGAGGTCGTTATGAACTTCAAACCGCAAACTTTGAGAGACTACTATGAAAAGTGGTACCGTCCAGACCTTCAGGGTATTGTGGTAGTTGGCGATATAGATGTGGACGCCATCGAAGCCCAAATCAAGAAAATGTTTTCTGATATTCCCGCCCAGCCCAATGCTGCCAAACGCGAGTACTATCCGGTAAACGACAACAAGGAGCCTATTGTATTGGTTTATCAGGACAAGGAACAGTCCAATGTACAAGCCCTCATCTTCAACAAGCACGAAGCCACTCCTGACGAGCAGAAAGGCGACATGGGCTATCTGGTACAGAATTATGCAACCACGCTCATCAACAATATGCTGAATGCGCGTCTGAACGAATTGGTACAGACCGCCAATCCTCCTTATATATATGCCGCCACTTATGACGATGATTTCTTTGTTGCCAAAACCAAAGATGCCTTCACCGGTGTCGTTGTCTGCAAGGAAGATGCCATAGAAAATGGAATAGCCACTCTCCTGCGCGAAACAGAACGCGCCCGCCAATTCGGCTTTACGGAAACGGAATACAACCGTGCCCGTGCCGAATATCTGCGCCAACTGGAATCTGCTTATAACGAGCGTGACAAACGCAAGAATGAAGAGTACGTGGATGAATATGTCCGTCATTTCCTCGATAACGAACCGATTCCGGGCATCGAAAACGAATACGCCATCATCAATCAGATAGCTCCCGCCATTCCGGTTGCCGCACTGAACCAGATGATGCAAGCCCTCGTGACAGACAGTAACCAGGTAGTCGCAATTCTCGGTCCGGATAAGGAAGGATTGAAAATGCCGACAGAAGATGCAATCAAGAAGATTCTGAAAGATATTAAAGCTGAAAAACTGACTGCCTACGTAGACAAGGTGTCGGATGAACCTTTGATGGCCGAAGCCCTGAAAGGCGGAAAGATTGTATCCGAGCAGACAGATGATACATTCGGCACTACAACGCTGACACTCTCCAACGGAGTCAAGGTCATTATCAAGAAGACAGATTTCAAGGCAGACGAAATCCGCATGAAGGGAGTCAGCCTAGGCGGTAGTTCCCTGTTCCCCGACTCGGAAATCATCAACATCAACGGACTGGATGCAGTGAGTGTCGGTGGTCTGGGTAATTTCAGTGCCGTAGACCTGGAAAAAGTTCTGGCCGGCAAGAAAGCTTCCGTCAGCTATGGTATCGGTGACAAGACAGAAACCGTCAATGGCAGCTGTTCACCGAAAGACTTCGAAACAATGATGCAGCTCACTTACTTGACGTTCACCGCTCCACGCCGTGACGACGATGCCTTCGCATCCTACAAGAACCGCAACAAAGCTGCTTTGCAGAATATGGAAATGAATCCCCAGGTAGCGTTCAGTGACTCTGTCTCGGCCGGTATTTACATGCACCATCCCAGAAGAGCCAGAATAAAGGCGGACATGATTGACAAGATGGATTATGACAAGATTCTGTCCATGTATCAAGACCGCTACAAAGATGCCAGCGATTTTACCTTTATCTTTGTAGGAAATGTGAATGTGGAGGAAATGAAACCACTCATCGCCGAGTACCTGGGTTCACTGCCTGCCATCAACCGCAAGGAAACATTCAAGGACAATAAAGTGGACATGCGCCAGGGAGTTTATAAGAACGAATTCGTACGGAAGCAGGAAACTGCCAAAGCGTCGAACTTTGTCCTGCTGAACGGTGACTGCAAGTACGACCTGAAAAATGACATCCTGCTGAGTATGACCAGCCAGATTCTCGACTTGGTTTATACAGCCAAGGTACGTGAAGACGAAGGGGGCACTTACGGTGTATATGTAGGCGGCCAATTAAGCAAATATCCGAAAGAAAAGGCTCTCTTGCAGATTGTATTCGAAACCGCTCCGGCAAAAAGAGAAAAGCTGATGCAGATTATCTTTGCAGAACTCGACAACATCGCCAAAGCAGGTCCGTCGGAAGGAGACTTGAATAAAGTGAAGGAGTTCATGCTGAAGAAACATGCCGAAGACTTGAAGGAGAACAGCTACTGGCTGGGAAGCATTGACGAATACCTGTTCACCGGTATGAATCCGATAAAGGATTACGAACAGATTGTCAACAGCATCACCGTGAAGGACATCCAGAAGTTCACCGACGACTTGTTCAAGCAGAAGAACGAGATTGAGGTATCAATGATCAGTCCTGAAACTCCTGACAAAGAATAAGAGAGCCATACACACAGAAGGCTGCGTTGTTCGATGAAAGGCAGCGCAGCTTTTTTTATACAAACTCTATATATACAAATACTATGAGTCTTTTCTTAGATTTGCGCAAGCACGGAAAACTGGCAGAAAAACGAAATCCGATGTACGAAAAAAGTAAATTCGGAAAATTCTGGATGTACTTCATGTTTGTCTTCTGGGCCGGTTACCTGATATTCTTCGGTACGACCTTTGCATTCGCCTTTGACGGCGGTGCCACAGAAGCCTATCACGTAATGAATTCCGGATTGATATTTGTCCTTGTGCTGGATTTCCTGATACGCCTGCCTTTCCAAAAAACACCCACCCAGGAAGTGAAGCCCTACCTGCTGCTTCCCATCAAGCGGAACCGTCTTATCGACTTCCTGCTGATCCGTTCCGGACTGGATGGCTTCAATCTGTTCTGGCTGTTTCTGTTTGTTCCGTTTTCCATCATCACCGTCACCAAATTCTATGGAATCAGTGGTGTGCTGACCTATTGCATTGGCATCTGGCTGCTGATGGTATTCAATAACTACTGGTTCTTGTTGTGCCGCACACTGATGGGTGAGCGCATCTGGTGGCTGGCACTACCGGTAGTAGTATATGGTGGCATTGCCGCCGCACTATTCATTCCGGACAACAGTCCGCTTTTCGACTGTTTTGTCAATCTGGGAGAAGGGTTCATCACCGGCAATATACTGTCATTCATCGGTGTACTGGCTGCCATCGCCCTCATGTGGTTCATCAACCGCACCCTGATGCAGAAACTCATCTACAATGAACTGAACAAAGTGGAAGATACACGGATAAAACATGTATCCGAATACAAATTCCTCGACCGCTACGGCGAAATAGGCGAATACATGAGACTGGAACTCAAGTTATTGCTACGCAACAAGATTTGTAAGCGTTCGCTCTATTCCATCACCGGTGTAGTGATAATGTTCAGTAGTATCATTAGCTTTTCCGATGTGTATGACGGAGGTCTGAGAGATTTCTTCGTCCTTTATAATTACATTATCTTCGGCATCATGTTCCTCAGCACACTGATGGGTTACGAAGGCAATTACATTGACGGACTGATGAGCCGCAAGGAATCTATCTACTCGCTGCTGCGTGCCAAATACATACTGTACAGCATTGCATTGCTCATTCCTACGATTCTGATGATTCCCGGTATGGTTACCGGGAAGGTATCCGTACTCGGTTGCATCGCATGGCTGATATTCATTCCGGGAGCCGTATACTGCTGTCTGTTCCAACTGGCAGTCTACAACAACAAGACTACCGACCTGAATTCAAAGATGACCAGCCGGCAGAATATAGGCACCGGTCTGCAGAATCTGATTTCAGGAGGTGCTTTCGGCATACCTTTACTGCTGCTTTTTGCACTGAATGCCATCTTTGGCAAAGAGGTCACCCCCTGGATACTTATCGGCATCGGCGTGACATTCATCGCCACTTCCAAATTCTGGCTGATGAATGTATATCACCGGCTCATGAAACGCCGCTACAAGAATATGGAAGGCTTCAGGGACAGTAGACAGAAATAGAAATCATTAAACATCAATCACTAACATGATACGCATCAATAATTTACAGAAGAATTTCGGCACAAAAAAAGCCGTAGATATAGAGAACTACACCATCGGGCAAGGCGATATGCTGGGACTGGTAGGCAACAACGGTGCAGGCAAGACCACCCTCTTCCGCCTTATTCTTGACTTGCTACAGGCAGACCGGGGCAATGTAACCATCAATGACATTGACGTCAGCAAAAGTGAGGACTGGAAGAACTTCACGGGAGCCTTTATAGACGACGGTTTCCTGATAGACTACCTCACTCCCGAAGAATACTTCTATTTCATCGGCAAGATGTACGGTCTGAAGAAAGAGGAGGTAGACGAACGCCTGCTTCCCTTCGAACGCTTCATGAACGGCGAAGTGATGGGGCAGAAAAAATTCATACGCAACTATTCTGCCGGAAACAAGCAGAAAATCGGCATCATCTCCGCTATGCTACATCACCCGCAACTGTTGATTCTGGATGAACCGTTCAACTTCCTTGACCCCAGTTCACAGTCTGTAATCAAACACTTGCTGAAAAGATACAATGAAGAGCACGGAGCCACCGTCATCATTTCCAGCCATAACCTGAATCACACAGTGGACGTTTGTCCACGTATTGCATTGTTAGAAAACGGTGTTATTATCCGCGATATACGAAATGAGAACAACTCTGCCGAGCAGGAATTGGAAGCTTACTTCAACGTCGGTGTGGAGGAAGAAGCCGTGGTAGAAGAAACAGTAGTAGAAGCAGCCGTAGAAGAAATAACGGAAAAAGAAGATAAAACGGTAGAAGAAAAAAATTCGGAAGCATGAAAAAATATCTTTCTTATATAGTAGCTCTTACCATCATATTGATAGGCTTAAGTTCCTGCCATACTTCCGCGCCACGCCTGGACTACAAAGCCCTGGCGCAGGCATCCGTCCGTTTGGGAGTGGATATTGAACTGCAGGACAACCACAAGCTATACATCCATGCCTCCGAATGGATAGGCACCCCCTATCGCGCAGGTGGCGACAGCAAACGTGGAACGGACTGCTCCGGACTGGTATCGCAACTGTATAAGAAAGTTTACCACACCCGTCTGTCGAGAAGCACAGACGGGCAACTGAAAGAGAGCAGTAAAATCTCCCGCCGCAACTTGCGTGAGGGAGATTTGGTGTTCTTCACCAGCCGTGCTTCCCGCAAAAAAGTGGCACACGTAGGCATCTACCTCAAGGACGGCAAGTTTATACATGCCAGCACCAGCCAGGGAGTCATAGTCAGCAACCTCCGGGAAAAATATTACACCCAACACTGGCTCTGCGGAGGAAGAATAAAATAATACTAATTTTTCCCTTCTTGTGATTTTCTTTACTCTGTCCCGACTGATAGTCCAGAAACTATTAAAAGAAGAAAACAATGAAGAAACTTTTAGGCATCCTCTTATTCATCAGCATTGCGCTGAGCGCCAATGCACAACTTTTATGGAAAGTATCCGGTAAAGGATTAGAGAAACCATCCTATATTTTCGGTACTTATCACCTCTCTCCACTCAGTATAAAGGACAGCATTGCCGCCATGCCGCAGGCCATGAGCGAAACCGCCCAAGTCTACGGGGAAGTTGTGATGAGCGAAATGGCGACTCCCGCCTTCATGCAAAGCATGCAACAGCAGATGATGATGCCCAAAGACACCACGCTGCAAAGCCTCTTTACTCCCGAACAATACGAAGAAGTAGGCAAAGCCATCAAGGAAAACATGATGGTGGACATTGCCATGCTGGCACAACTGAAACCGGCTGCCATCAACCAGCAGCTTGTCGTCCTGCTCTACATGAAACACACTCCGGGCTTCAACCCGCAAGAACAGCTCGACACTTACTTCCAGCAGCAGGCCGGACAGCAAGGCAAGAAAGTTGGCGGTCTGGAAACAGCCCAGTCACAAATAGACATTCTGTTCAACAGCCAGACGCTGCAACGCCAGGCAAACCTCCTCTACTGCGCTATCAGTGACATCGAGAAAGGTATCGAGCAAAGCAAGCGCCTGATTGCCGCTTATGAAAAGCAGGACCTGGATGCCATGCTGCAACTGATGGAAGAGCGCGACGGCAATTCATGCGACCCGCTGCCCGGAGAGATGGAAGCCATGCTGGACAACCGCAACAAGGCATGGGTTGAAAAGATGCCTGCTATCATGACAGAAGCCCCTACCCTTTTCGTAGTCGGCGCCGGACACCTGCCCGGAGACAATGGAGTGTTGAACCTTCTGAAGCAACAAGGATACACTATAGAAGCCATGAAATAAATCCTCTAACAATTCTCTCTAACAATTTTTAATGGCAAGCTATACAAAGCGTGACGGTCAAATACCATCACGCTTTGTTTGCATATACACTTTATTCTCCTCATCATACCGTACATCCAAAAAAATATACTACTTTTGCACCAAAGTCTTGGCAGTTATAGTGATAACGGCCATTTTTGACTTGATTCGATAAGAACGCAAGAAGCGAAAGTTATTATCCCTGCCTATTCGGAATCTGGAAAATTTGAAATTAACAAGGGTTTTACACATACAATTTATTTATAATCAGTATTTTAATATTTTCAACCCTCTGATTAAGAAACAACACAGAAACAAAACAATCAATTAAAGCAAATTCAAACCTTTTCCATTTTCATTAGGTTTCATTCCCTTCACTTGTTTGCACAAGGAGTCCATGCTTTACTGTGAGCAGTTATTCTCTCTATTCCAAGAGACATTTATTGATAAACATACTTGCATCCAAAAAAGAAAAACTCCCGATCTCTCTTCAGCCTGTGCTTCCCTTTTATTGGCAACCAAAACCGCTTTTACCGTAATAGCCATAGGCATACTGTCAAGCAAATATGCCTATCTAAATATAGTTTACTTTGGTTTAGCTTATATATAGAGCTAATAGACTAAAGTAAACTGAATTTATTCAGCTTGTTCAACAATGCAGCCAAAAAAAAATGGCTGTAACCAATAAGTTTTGGCGCAGCCATCTTTTTCCCTTTGTTTGACTTTACTTTAATGAATATGAAGTGATTTAAACTTTTTGTTTTCGTGAAATTTTCTTTAGTAACAAGACCGCGAATGCCAGGTAATTCCAAGATGTCCAGTTGGCAACAGTTGTATCAAACCGGTTCAATAGAGTCCTGAAACTGTCCATCCAAGCGTTGGTCCGTTCGATGGAATACCTTTCAGCATACAGTTCATCATCAACAAAGATGTCATCGGCATTTTCTCTCCGTTTATTGATGCAGATGTTTGCGATGATCTCTTTTTCACACAGGAAACCACGTAAGGCATCGCAATCGAATCCGGCATCGGCATTGAGGAAAAGGCCGTCAACCCGAATATGGGATTTCTCAAGGTCGTTGAACATGTCACCAATGACCTTTTCTATGTCATGTACGTCATGGTGTTCGCCGGATTTCGGAGAAGACATGGCAATCGGAAGTCCTTGCCTGTCTGTTAGGTAGAGTGCGTTGGTCGTCTTCCGTTTCTTCCGCCCTTGGTATCCGACTTCTTCACCGCCACGGAGTGCAGCCGTGTGGCTCCCGTCCAAATCCACGCCGGACATGTCCAACTCATTGCGGTGTTTGTCAAGCAACCTGACCCACATGGATTTCCACTCGCCCGACTTGCTCCATTTGTTGTAATGATGATATACGGCACCATGGCTCAGTACCTTGCCGCTAAACAGGGCTTCCACAGGAAGGAATGCCCATTGACAACCGGTCTTCAACTTGTACAAGATGGCGTTTACAACCTCTATTAGGCAACTTTGAGTGACATAACCACGTTTTGCCTTCGAAAGATGAGGCAATATCTCATTTTTTATCGTATCTTTGTCGAGCACAGTGTACATAGGACTTTCACTATATATGAGTTTGGGCACCCATAATATAAGGAATAATTCTATTTGTATGCTGTGCTTTAACATTTTGATGCAATTTTAAGAGAATGAAATAAGTTTAAATCACTTCTATATATAAGATGGGAATAAAGTAAAGTTCGTATTTTTCTTTTCGCTGTAATTCTCTGTTTACATATCACCATTTTTATGGCAATTCGTCGGGATTTCTGAATTGCCTCTGCTTTTATCATCGTTCCTCATAATTCACTTACTTTGCTAACAATTCTGTATTCCAAATTCTCGAATTGCTTGAAATGAGCCATGCCACATAATATTTTCTGCTTTTCGCTGGGATGCAGTTTGTCCAGATCAACTTTAGGCGTTCCCGTATCTTTGGTTTCAGCGACGAAATAAATCCGCTTGTCATCTTCAAAAACTACCGCCCAGTCTGGATTATAACTACCTATAGGGGTTGGAATCTTAAACCAACTTGGCAACTTAAAATAGAACTTTATCTGATCATTATTCGTTTCACAGTCCTTGGCAAATTGCCATTCAACATCAGAGTCAAGAGGTACGAACTCTTCATAAATAGTTTTATCGGGATTACTAACTCTGAACGTATAATCATTCACATAAATCTCCAATTCTTGTTCTTCAAATAGGCGCATCTCATACTCCGAACCCCCGATTTTATGATATTCGATACCATCTATCATCAAGTTTTGAAGCACTCGTTTGATTTTATCAACAACGGTGTCCATGAATAATTGTGGATTGATTGCCATATCATCGAGACGCCCAGAACGTACCATAATCTGCATAATGGTCGAGCGCGTTAACTCCGTGCGATTCTGAATATATCCCAAAACATTAGGAATTGTATATTCGGATGCTATGGCAGCCTGTTTATTCCCTGTATATTCGAGACCAACTCCATTATCATGTAATACAAGCTTAGTTTTTATGGAGCGTATTGTCGGAGCCGTTATCTCTGGCATATACTTTACCTCTTTTGCTGCCTGTTCAATTAGAGCCTCGGTGTCATAGTGAACACGATACGTTGTTTTGGCTTTTATTCTTTCCCATATTTCAAGGAAGCGAGGATCTGCTTCGAATCCCTTGCGATATTTAACAGAGACGCGGTCTCGTTTGGGTTTGATGCGATTGCCAAAATCAACTCCACAATCCTCTTTCAACTCGTTTTGTAAGGCTTTGGCAAAATCATTATACGATTCGTTAGCTATTACTGTGAGGCGATTAACGTTTCGTTCATAGCAACGAACGCCGTTTTGATCTACGGCTAAACGAAGTCCTCGCCCGATTTCCTGCCTTTTCTTAATATCCGATTTGGTTTCATTTAGTGTGCAGATCTGAAAAACATTCGGGTTATCCCATCCCTCCCGCAAAGCTGTATGAGAAAAGATGAAACGAAGAGGACTAGCCATATCCAACAACGTTTCCTTATCTTTCATTATCAGGTTGTATGTATCATCGTCGGCTTGAGTTTCACCAGAAGTATCCTTCAAATGACCTTTTTTATCTTGAGAGAAATATCCATTATGGATCTTCTCAATAGGAATACCAGTCATTCCCTGATATGCCGGCATTACTGCAACTAATTCGTTGTATATTTCCTCAAACCATATGGCAAATTTCCCTTTTACCGCATTCCCTTGTTCATCATACGAGCGATAATTTGCCACTCTGTCAATAAAAAACAGAGAGAGTACTTTAATACCGAGTTTATTCAACTTTTGCTCTTTCCGAAGATGCTCCTCTATCGTCCGTCGAATCTGGAACTTCATAATAGCATCGTTCAGATCATCCCGCCGTTCTCCTTGTGATAAGGTCAGATTATTTGTAAATGTAATGCACTCATTTGCGGCGTCTATTTCCTCAACGATATACCCGTTTCTATATAGTTCTCGTCCATTGGAAAGTTTATACAAATCATCTCCCGGACGTACAGTTACGGATTTTCGTTTGACCCCGTCCTTGCCATTTACATCAATCGTAACTTTTGCCGTCACTCGCGTTTTGGATACAGTGATAGCATCCAATGAGACCGAAGCTCCGTTCATTGAATTTTCCTCCAATACCGAATCGACTTCAATCTGTTTAACCAAGCCGAGATCATAAGCCTTGACGGGGTTTAGACTATATATCAGATTATATTTATTGCGATGTGTTGCCGAATAACGCAGCGTGCAAAGAGGATTGAGATTGGCAATTGCCGCAATTCGCTTTTCCGACTCCATATTTTGCGGCTCATCAACGATAACAATGGGATTGACTGATCGAATGAACCGAATAGGCTCCTGCCCGTTGAGTTTATCGTTTGGTTTGTTGATTACATTCTCATCCTTGGCGAAAGAGTCGATATTGATAACCAGCACCTCAATATTATTCCCTGTAGCGAAACCTCTTAACTGGGATATTTTATTCCGATCATAGACATAATAACGAATCGGGACATTGTCATAAAGCGTTTGAAAGTGGTCGTGCGTAATCTGCAGATTCTTTAACACACCTTCACGAATCGGCACGGACGGTACTACAATTACAAATTTACGGAATCCATACTTTCTATTCAATTCATAGATTGTACGCAGATAGACATAGGTTTTACCTGTTCCCGTCTCCATTTCTATGGAGAAATGCATCCCACTCAGTTTCTCGGAAACAGGAATATCATTACGCTCCTGAACTTTTTGCAGATTGGCTAATATTTGAGATTCATCCAAAACCAACCTATTGCCGACTCCAGCTATTAAATCGAGCACACCGTCTTCATTCAGATTATACTGATAATCTGAATCACAGAGCGTTTGTCCTTCAAATAGATCGACAATTGCTCGTATGGCATCCTGCTGATAACCTAAATTGGATTCAAAGGTTAGTTTCATTACTGATTCCCCTTTTCTAATTTATCAATAAAAATTTTATTTCTTAATTTAGCTCTATCCAATAACGATGAATATTTTATTATCTCCGTATATATATTACCATCATTACCTCGATTAAAGTCAATAACTTTCTCAGAAGGTCGGAACCAATAGTTAAAACGAGGGGAGTATTCAAATCGACTAACTCGTCCACGGACATCTCTATCTTCAATATTTTGACCTATTAAATACCCATAGAAGGTAGTCAACTGTAACTCGTCGATTGTATAATTTCTCAACAAACTAGCATAGAAATCTATTTGAGTAAGATGCTCCGAAACATTAACATCAGGAGCTTTAAACTCAATAATAATACATTTCCCTTCTTCTGGAAATAATAAAATATCAGGACGCTTTGTTAATCTTCTCTCTTTCCCAGAATTAAGATATCTTTTATCTTCATCTGAAAACTCTTTATCAAAGATCTTTTTGCCATTATACTCTATGTCTACCAATCGATGTTCAGAAACGCCTTTAAAATATATATATTCTTCGTTAATCAGCCATAGATCGCTACTTTCTGCATCCTCAGAACTTTGTTGAAAGATAAGGTTATGCAATATATCTTCATCTATACGTCCTCCCTTACGTAAATTCTCTAATTCTCTATTCAGTATTTTATCGAATATTTCAAGGACCAATCTTCTCCTAGCAACATATTGACTTAAAGCCGTTCTATTCTGAAGTGGGATCGTCCGCACAAAATCATTTACTTTCTCTTTTAATTTCTCTTGATAATCGTCGTCTGTTGGAACTAAAGCTTCTATTTCAGTAATTTGTTGCTTGATCTCAGCATCTTGTTTCGCTTTTATATCAGCATCGCTTTTATATATTGCCTGTAAAATATCTTCGTCTGTAGCTGTAGTCTTAATCTTTGACTTTAACGATTCTACAGTCTCAGGATTAAGTAAGAACATTCGCTGCAAATCCTCTATTTTACGCAATTTTTCATTATTTCCATTAGCAATCTCTTGATATAATCTACCAATTGTCTTATTAGTTTCTTCTTGAATATCATCCAATAAGATTACTTCCTCTGGAAACAACCCTTCTTCTCGTTTTTTGAATTCTTTTTGTGATATCAGTCTAATATTTCCTCTATCATCGCCATCGTTCTCATCGATGTATTTTCCTGACAATAGGAACATGTATCGTTTTCCATCAATTGCCTCTGTTTTCTGAAGACAATCTAATGGTATATTAGAGGCTATCTCGCCTTTACTTACTAAATAAATACCATTCTCAGCCAATATATCTTTAGGTTGAACAAACGATCTCAATTTAAAATCTTCCGTATTATCAGTTTGAACAACTTTTCGTCCATCCAATTTGCTGTAACGAACAGTAAATTGCTCCTCTCGATCCGCAGTTGGAATGTCTTGTTGGCTAATGGATAAGTCTTCAATTAAATTATCACCTATGTATCTTTTAATCGAAATTTGAGGTAGGGAATCTCTATTATCACAGAACCGAGATAAAAAATGACGCACAAATGCTTGTTGAATCTCTCTTGCTGTAATATGTGTATAATATAATTGATCTTTTTTGTCAAGAGGAAGAGTAAATGTGACAATGGTTTCTGATTCTGCCGCTTCCACAATTTCCTCAACATCCAGTCTTAATATGGCATTTCTTCCCAAGAATGCATCGTTCTTGGAAAGCGAGACCTTTCGTCTTTTCGTTTCATGTTCTTCGTTATAAATACTTTCTATTTCAGTTTTATCAAAAAAATGAATAAACTGAACTCGTCCTGTACCTTTATTAGAGAAGTTCTTACTATCATCCCTTAAATCAGTCAATCGTCTATAACACTCGTCAGTAAGACCGATTCCATTATCTTTTACAGAGATCTTTGCAAATTCATAAATTTTATCTTCAGCTTTATCAACGCCTTGATTTATTGGATTATCTGTTACGAAGAAACCAATTTCTATTTTACCAAGATTTAGATATGCAATCGTATATTTTGTCAAGATTGCTTCCCAAGCATTTGTAAACGCCTCATATATAGGCTGTAATATATCGTTCTTTTTCCTAATAGTGGGTATCTCATTTTTATACTTGATGCCCCTTGCACTAATATACTCCATAGTAAATCTCCTAATTTAGCGCTAAATCGTCTTAAATTCTATTCCACCATCTCGCATTTGCAGAACTGTATTGGTCTTCAACTGATCGTTGCCCTCGAACAAATTGTCAAGCGCAATGACTTTCTGGGGATGTGCCGCCAAAACCGCATCAACCGTTTCCTGAGTCGCTGATTCCAGCATCAGAATCAACTCCCCATCGTTCACCGTATAATATCCAGCCTTATGTTCGATACGACTGTTCAGATCCTTGCCGCTTTTCAACAGCAGCTCATAAACCATATTTCCAACGGTCGCATTTTTTGCCAATGGGTCAAGGAAATCGAAGAGTTGTTGTTTCCATTCTTCCTTATCCGAGCCCTTAATATCACGCCACTGTTTGAAATTGCTCTCCGCAAGTTTGAATACCTTGAACCCGAGGTCCGGCATCCTTACAGGCTCCTCACCTTCAAAATCTAATCGTCCTTGTTGCTTGGCCTGTTCCGCCTCAACCTCCGTGCGGATGTTCATGCCAGCACGACGAATCCGCTCTTTAGATAGTTCGGCAATCGTTTTATATCCTGCTTTATATGCCTCGCTTTTCTCATCACACAGTTCGGGGAGTTGGACGCAGATATATTTACGTTTTCCTCCATCCTCTTTGTTTAACTGCATTACAGCATGAGCTGTTGTTCCACTTCCCGCAAAAAAATCAAGAATTATGTCTTCTTCAGTTGAACTTGGTTTTAGCTGAAATAACAATTTAAGTAGAGCAGATGGCTTAGGATTAGAAAACATTTTCGGATTTTCGAATAGAGCGTCCATCTCATCTGCAGAATTTTTATTAGTAACATGGTTAATAATACTCCGAGACACCTTCCCTTCTGGCATACGAACCTTTCTAACAACTGAGTAATTCCCTTTCTTTGTCTTAATGAAAACTATCTCTCCTGATTCTAACCCTTCTTTGAAAGTTTTCTCAGAAACCTGCCATGTCCCATTTTTTATTACATGCCCATCGGGACATACCACATCGTATATTATTGGATTCTGTAAACCATTTCGAGATAATGTATCATAATAGAATTTACCTTGCTCATCTTCGAACTCATATCGAGCTAAATATTTTTTGTCGTATGCAATTCTCCAACTTTCATTTGCTATAATGCTTTTTACATATATAAGAATATATTCGTGGTCAACTGCAATATATTTAGAGTCATTACCTCCTCCTTTTCTTTTCTGCCAAATTAATTGTGCAATAAAATTCTCTTCCCCAAAAATCTCATTCATCAATAATCGGAGATTATGAACCTCGTTATCATCGATTGAGACAAAGATTACGCCGTCCTCACGCAACAGACTTTTGGCCAGATACAGACGCGGCATCATCATGTTGAGCCAATTGCTGTGGTATTGACCGTTTTCCTTGCTGTTTTTGCGGAACATACCTTCTCGGGTCATATAACCGTTCTCGTCTTTATCTCCAACACGGCGCATATATTCCTCCTTAGTCTCGGAGAATTTATCAGGGTAAATGAACGAATCGTTGCCTGTATTGTAAGGAGGATCAATATAAATCATCTTTATCTTGTTGAAATAGCTCTTTTGGAGCACCTTCAACACCTCCATATTTTCTCCTTCAATAAAGATATTCTGCGTATTGTTGAAATCGACAGATTCTTCTCGACAAGGTACAAGTGTAGCCGATGATGGCTGCTGCATCACTCGGAAAGCATCGCTTTTGCCTGCCCAATTCAGTACATAGCGCTCATTGGAAAAATTTACGTTCTCGCCCAATGTCGCTTTCAACTTCTCCCAGTCAATCTTCCCCTCACTAAAAACTTCGGGCATAAGCGACCGGAGCGCTTTAAGCCGTTCTTCTTGAGGTGTTATAGAATATCCGTCCATCTGCATATATAATTACCCTAATATAGCAAACAAAGATACGAAAATTCGGACTAACGGCAAGATATGGCTTCAATTTATTGATTTATAATTTTATCCATGCCGTTTAATGTAATTGTCAATCCAGTCGAAATATAGATAACACACTGGATATTTACTCACAATCTTGCTTGCATAAAAATGTGTATGATGCCAGAGTCATTCTCCAACGGGCTTACCCGTGTGCCACAAAATTTCTTTTGGGGTAGCCTAATACCCCGATAGCCGTTCGGCGACGGGTAGAATGCCACACAATCTGCAAGCAGAGGCAGCCGTATTGCTCAATGTAGGACATGAAATTTTAACTCAATGCAAAGTCAAATTGTGCCAAACTGACATTAATCTGCCAAAATCTCATACCGATATATGCCAACTATTTATTGGTATGGTAGTTGTCCTCTTTTAAGAAACTTAAAAATAGAAGAACTATGGGAATTAAACCAGGACCAAAAAGGATTGCAAAATCCACAGGAAAACCAGACAGGCGTCAACGAGACAATAAAGAAACGCCAGGTAACACACCTTCCCTCAAACCTCATAATCACAAAAAGGGGGACTAAGAATATGCCACTGGACAAAATATCCAGTGGCATATTCTTTCTACAAACAGAGATCGGTAGTCTCTATCTATTTCTTCATGAAAACGGTTTACTTTAGTTTTTCTCTCTTATATATAGATACTAAAGTAAACTAAAATATACATGGCCGGTCCGGTACAAAGAACAATCCATGTTTCAATCGAACAACCCGTTCACCAGATTGACCGCATTGTCCTTTTTCTGATTGATGATTTTGGCGTATACCTGTGTCATCTTCACGTCGGCATGACCGAGCAACTTCGAGGTGGTATAGAGGTCGGCGCCAAGCGTCAGCATCATCGTCGCAAACGTGTGACGGGCGGTGTGAAATGAGAAACGTTTGTCTATGCCGGCCGCTTTCGCCCATGGTTTGAGTAGCAGATTTATCATCGTTGGACTCGGTAAGTCGAAGACGTGGTCTTCCGCCATCTTGTCTCCTCGCTCCGGCATCCACTTTAACGCTTCTGGTGAAAGCGGCAAATAAATCGGCTCTTTGGTTTTCTGCATGGACACAGCAAGGCGATATTGACCTCTATCCACAAAAACATCTTTCCATCTCAAACCGATAATGTCGCTTATTCGCAATCCACAGAAGCAAGAGAACAAATAAGCCTGTTTTACGGCCTCATTCTTCATCGGAGTAGCAATCAGTGCCCGGACCTCTTCAATGGTCATATACGAGCGTTTGCTCTCCGGCAAGCGTATCTTATCCGAGTTGTTGATCTTTGTAAATGGGTTGGACTTGATAATATCCGCACGAACGGCGGCATTCAAAGCTCCGTTCAGAATACGGTAATAAGTGTGAAGCGTAAAGTTAGACACCCGTTTTTCTTTGGGGCGATACTCCGTCAGCAGATAGTCGATATACTCTTGGCAGAATGCCTTGTCGACCTGATCCATTGTCATGCTTTCACCCGCAAAATCTTTCAGTATACGGATAGTTACCATGATTTGGTTCCCGTCCTTTTTACCACGCTTCGCCTGATTCTCTTTGTAGGTCTCCATCCAGTCTAAAAGAAAAACTCTTTCCCTGTGTTCGATTCCGGCCTCGCCATTGGTAAGTTGGATGATGCGCTTCGATTTGATGGCATTGGCGGCAGCCATTGTCGCTTGATTCTGCCTACGGGCATTATGATCTGTTTCGGGAATAAGGTACATCTTCAGATACTCGTATGTCCGTTTGCCATTCCGGTATATATCCAGATACAAGCTCTTGTTTCCATTGGCCAGTTCTTTCATCCGTAGACGGACAGGTTCTTTGACTTTTGCAGGCTTTTTTACTCGTGGCATATCCCCTCCTCTTTTGCTCGTTATATCTGCTGCAAAACTACAAATAAAAGCCGAGATCGAGGAACAAACAAGAAACAAAAATGTACCAAAAAAGAACCAATCAACTGAAAAGGATGAAAACAACAGAAAACATCAAACCTCATATAATACACTGTAAATTAGTACATTTATTTGCACTTGTTTAGTTCTTGTTTTCATTTAACACCTATACTTTATAAATCTGGAAAATTCAATAAACGTCATGGGATGATAGCAACAGTTTCTTCACGTCTATGTTATTATATACTTAGGCGTGGGGACTGTTGTCTATTTATGACGTGGGCATTTTCCAGAGCCTCGAATGCAGATAGGCAATAACAGTCCTCGCGCTTTTTATATAATAACCTTCGTCAATGGGGACAGACGAAATGAAAGACACCGCGTATGCATCTTACATTATTTGGAGAAGTACAGTTATTTCTGTTAATTGCCGTTACATCTGCAAGCTTTCTATACTGGATAAATCATAAATACAAAAGTCTGAACAGACAGATTATCCGGGCAATAGACATTCCAGTATATCTGCTGAACAGACAAGGTATTGTCGTAAAACTACTTAATACACCTACCGAAAAGGCAAACAGACTTCCGTTCCTGAATCCGGGAGTTCTAAATATCAATAATTTAGTGACAGACGCCGATGAATGCCGGAAATACATGACGTCGCTGTTACGCGTACTGAATACCCGCACTTCGGACAGCCTGACCCTAAAGATAAGAATAGAAAGTGGTGAGAAACTATATATCGCAGTGCGCATGGTCTACCTCAACAGAAATTATGTCATAGCCTTCATACGCGACATTACGGAAGATGAAGTCCAACGCCGGGAAAACGAAAAATACCGTTTCTTCCTTGAAAGTATTCTGGAGAACCTCCCCATCGCCACTACAGTAAAAGATAAAAACGATGAAGGACGTTACCTGATATGGAACAAAAAAGCGGCAGAGATGATGGAAGTCCCCGCTGAGGATATTGTGGGACACTATGAAGAGGAGTTCAACCCCCTAATGCAAGATAATTTCATTCAGGAGACAGACAAAGAAGTTGAAGAGTCGGAAATTCCCCAGTCCTACATCAAACACTTTGTCAATCCCAAAGGCAGAGAGTATATTCTGTCGTTTCACAAAACGCTGGTGTCCTACAACAAAGGGAAAGAGAGGTGGATTGTCAGTTCTGCACTGGACATCACCGAACTGCTGGCAGCCAAAGAGAAAGCAGAAGAAGCCAACCGCCTGAAATCGGCTTTTCTCGCCAACATGAGCCACGAGATACGTACTCCGCTAAACGCCATCGTCGGATTCTCCTCCATACTTTCCGATTATATACAAGACGAAGATACAAAGGAATACATACATATCATCGAAGAAAACACCCAACTGCTGCTGCAACTGATTAATGATATTCTCGACCTGTCACGCATCGAAGCTGGCATTCTCGAATTCACAGAAGGAGATATGGATGTAAACAAGACGCTTGATGAAATGCAGACGATGGCAAAACTGAAACTTCCGTCCGAAGTCAGTATACGTCTCCTGCCCGGTGCGGATTACTGTATTATTCACACAGTCCCCAAACGGGTAAGACAAGTACTGAACAACTATCTGTCAAACGCCCTCAAGCATACGGAAGAAGGTTTCATCGACATTGGTTATCACCTGCCGCAAGAAGACAGGATTCGCTTCTTTGTCCGTGATACCGGTTGCGGCATTCCTCCTGAAAAGCAAAAGGATGTATTCGAACGCTTTGTCAAGCTAAACAGCTTTAAACAAGGCACGGGCCTCGGACTCTCCATCTGCACCATGATTGCCGAGAAAATGAACGGAAAAGTGGGCGTCAGCTCTATTCCGGGGAAAGGTTCCGAATTCTGGTTCGAAATACCCTATCAGCCTGCCGGAAGCCAACCTGCATAGAAAAGCCCGCCACTGACATGAACTCTGTCAACGACGGGCAACCTAAACCATCACCGATGCTATCCTGACTCACAATACCTATCGAAGCCTAAATCGCAGTTTTCCACTCTGCACCAGTTCTTCATGAGTGATACGATATCGGGACAGTTTTTTTCCTCCCAGTTCCATTTCACGGATATAAAGCGACTCTGCCGACGGGCGTTCCGTCTCTATCACCAGTTGGTCGCGTCCCCAATACTTAGGGTCGAGCTTTATGGTCACCTTATCAAATACCGGAGTAGACAGCGTATAAGCCGGTTCTCCGGGACAATCCGGATAAAAGCCCATCATATTGAAGATAGCCCAAGCGGACATCGTTCCGGTATCATCATTGCCGGGAATTCCGTCGGGGGCATTCTTGAAATACTTCTGCAAAAGGCGGTGCAGCTCTTTCTGCGTGCGCCACTCCTCACCCTTGAAATAAGAAAAAAGATGGGCGTATGCAATGTCCGGTTCGTTGGCAGGGTCGTACAGTCCTTCGTCGAACACACGCTGAAGCTTGTCTACGAACGGCTTCTTTCCACCCATGAGCCGGGCAAGCCCTTTCACATCGTGGGGAACATAGAAAGTATAGTTCCAGGCACAACCTTCGTGAAATCCGGGGTTCGGCTCAAAGTTCTCTCCCTGCCTCGGGTCGAAAGGAGCATAGAATTCACCGTTAGGCAGGATAGGACGGAAAGTACCGTACTCCTTACAGTAATAATGCTTGTAGCCCAGCGAACGTTCGTGGAACAGACGGGCATCCTCCTTCTTGCCAAGCGCAGCAGCTATGCGCGACAAGGCATTGTCGGCTATATAGTATTCCAGGGCATGTGAAACGGAATTGTCATACTGCTCCCGCAGGGGCACATATCCCAATGACACGTAGTCGTCATTGTCCGGACGGAGCAGGTTCTCCGCTCCCGGCAGGGTGGCTCCCTTGCGCATGGCCTCGTAGGCCAGTTCTATATCAAAGTCGCGCAGACCTTTCAGCCAGGTGTCGACGATGACGGGAATGGAAGGGTCGCCTTCCATGGTCAGCGTCTCACGTCCGTAGAGTTCCCATTTGGGAAGCCAGCCGTGTTCGCGGTACATGTCGAGCATGGAGCGCACCATCTGCAATTGCCGTTCGGGATATACCAGCGTAAGAAGCTGGTGCACATTGCGGTAAGTGTCCCACAAGGAAAAGACGGTATAACGGTCTCCTTTGGTGGTCAGAATTTTGTCACTCTCCATAGCAGGATATTCCCCGTTCACATCTTGCAGGATATTGGGATGTATCAGCGTATGATAGAGTGCCGTATAAAAGACGGTTTTCTGCTCTTCCGTACCTCCTTCCACAAGGATGCGCGAGAGGTCATCGTTCCAGCGGCGACGGGCTTCCTCCAGCACTTGGCTGAAATTCTTTCCCTGCTGCTCGGTATCCAGATTGAGCCTGGCATTCTCTATACTCACAAAAGAGACTCCCATCTGTACTTCCACTTGCTCGCCCTCTTCGGTATGGAATGTAAGGTAAGCGCCGATGTCATCTCCTGCCAGCTCTTTCCCGTAGCCGGTGTAAAGTTTGTAGCGTCCGTTATCGGGATCCCATTCAGCCTCCACACCGGTCATGGGGCGTTGCTTCTTCCAGTAGCCCGAAGCGGCAGGCTGCTTGTTGACACGCATCACAAAGTAGATGGGGAAAACGGCCTGCGGGTTGTAGCAGAAAGTACCCAGCAGCTTCATACCTTCAAACTCGCACTCACCCGTCCGGCGCAGAAAAGCTCCCGATTCATTAGTCAGGCCTTCGCCCAGGTTCAGCAGCACATGGCTTTGTCCTGCAGGAAAAGTGAAACGCGCCACACCCGTGCGGGGAGTTGCCGTCACTTCCGTCTTCACATTGTAGCGAGTCAGGAAGTTGCTGTAATATCCAGGAGATGCCTGCTCGTCCTTATAGCGGCTTCCATACTCCTTGTAATCCACGGACAGCTCTCCCGTAGTGGGCATCAGCAGCAAAGAGCCCAATTCCGGACAGCCCACACCGCTCAAATTGACATGCGAATATCCGGTGAAGAAACAATTGTGATACTCATAGGGAGTGGACCACCAGCGGGCATCTTTATCGTATTTGTTGTCCTCCGAACCCATCACGTTGAAGGGCACTACGGACATCATTCCGTTGGGACAGACGGCTCCCGGATTCGTAGTGCCGAAGTTGGTGGTACCAATAAAAGGATTCACATAGTCCGTCGGCTGTTTCTCCGCAGCCATAGATGCCGTGAGCATTCCAAAGGAGATGATACAGAAAGTAATCAGTCGTTTCATAATATAGTAAGGATTTGTTCTTTATTAGTTAGTGAGCACGCTACCCATGCCAGTGTCATTGCATGCACTCTGCAAAGTTATTGCAAACGGTCTGCAGTGACACTGCAAACTACTTTGCAGTAGCACTGCAACAGTTTTGCAGTGACGCTGCATCAGCTTTGCAGTGGCGCTGCAACGGCTTTGCAGTAGCACTGCAAAAAGCATGCAGTATCTTTGCAGTGATATTACACTAAGTATAAAGCAGTTACGGCAGGCGCTTTTCAGCAATACCGAGCGCCTGCCAACTGCTTGGTACTTACAAAATACTTGTGCGCTTCGTGAACTCCAGAATCTCGCGGATATACCCAAAGGCAAGCCCCACTACCGTATCGGCTGCACCGTAGTATACAGCTACACGTTCTCCATCTTGCAACGCTGCGCAAGGGAACACCACGTTGGGAACATCACCTTGCAACTCATAAGGAGCAGCAGGCGCAAGCAGATACTCACGGGTGCGGTAGAGCAACTTGGCAGGATTGTCCTTATCCAGAATAGCTGCTCCCATGGAGTAACGGAAACCGTTACAAGTGGTTATCACGCCATGATAGAACATCAGCCAACCCTCGTCCGTGAGGAACGGTACCGAACCTGCCCCTATCTTGGTACACTGCCAGGCACTTTCGGGGAAAGGCGTAGGAGCCATCACATGGCGGTGTTCGCCCCAGAATTTCATGTCAGGGCTGAAGCTAATGTAGATGTCGCCAAAAGGAGTATGTCCGCTATCGCTGGGACGGCTCAAGAGCGCATATTTGCCATCGAACTTCTGAGGCAACAACACACCGTTGCGGTTGAAAGGCAAGAAAGCATTCTCGCACTGGAAGAACTCCTTGAAATCGAAAGTATAGCCGATGCCGATGGTGGGGCCGTAGTAGCCGTTGCACCACGTAATCCAGTAGCGGTCCTCAATCCATGTCACGCGCGGATCGTATTTATATTCGGACTCTATCATGTCCGTATTCCCGGCCTTGAACTTGATTGGCTCATGCTCTATTTCCCAGTGGATGCCGTCCTTGCTGAAACCGGCAAAGATATTCATCTGCACCGCCCGGTTGTCACAACGGAACACACCGGCATAACCATCCTTAAACGGAACCACCGCACTGTTGAAAATGCTGTTCGACGACGGAATATGGTAGCGGTCTATTACGGGATTCTCCGAATAACGCCACATTACATCCTTACAGCCTGCCGGCCGTTCTTCCCAAGGCATTGTGATTTTGTTGCTCATAATTGCTCTATATTATTAATTGGTTATTGTTGTTTCTTCTCATCGGCATACGTAAATGGTATGAAGTACGTAATGAGGAACGCCGGAATGGTGGCAAACAGCGTGAAGGTAAAGAACGCCTCGTACCCCAACCAGTCGCTGACAAAACCGCTGATTGTGCCCGGCAACATCACACCCAGATTCATGATGCCCGAAGCAAAGGCATAATGTGCCATCTGGTGCTTTCCCGGCGCCACCTGCTGCATCATGAACAAAGTCAGTCCCACAAAACCAAAACCATAACCGAAGTACTCGAGCACGATGGCACTACCTATCAGCAACCCGCTTTCCGGCTGGTACATGGCAAGCAGGGTATACGCCACAAAAGGCAGATTGAAGATGCAGCACAGAGAGAACAGCGTCCGCCGCAATCCCCGGTGCGAAATGTAATAGCCTGCCAACAGTGACCCCAGCACAAAGGCGGCCGCCCCATAAGTGCCGTAGTACAAACCTATCTGCTGCTCATTCAGTCCCAAGCCACCTGCCGAACGCTCCGCCTTCAAGAAAAGAGGGACAATCTTCATGACAAAACCCTCGGCAAGGCGATAAAGGATAATGAACGCTATATAGTACCAGATGTGCTTCTTCAAGAAGAAATCCTTGATTACCGCCACCAACTGCTCCCACGTCTCTCTTGCCGACTTGGCGCCGGATGCGGCAGCACCGCCCGATGGCAGCATGCGCATGTGGTAGAAGCCAAGCAGCAGCATCACCGCCGCCAATATCAGCATCACCGTCATCCATGCATGCCGGGTAGCCTCGTGGCGGACTGCCTCTGTGGCACCCTCCACCCCACCGAAACCTACCAGCAAGGCACCTGCCAGCCAGACCAACCCGCCGGACGCCACAATCTTCGCTATATTGTAGAAGGCTCCCTGCCAACCGATATACTTGGCCTGGTCCTGCTTGTTCAGTTCCGACATGTAGACACCATCCGTAGCCACATCGTGCGTGGCTCCGCTGAAAGCAATCACTGCCAGCAGCGCAATGCATATCGCAAAAAAGAACGGTAACTGCAACGCCAAAGCCACCAGAGCAAAACCTGCTCCGGTAACCATCTGCGTCAGTACCACGAAAAACTTCTTCGTCTTGAACATTTCAAGGAACGGACTCCAAAGGAACTTCAGCGTCCAGGGCATCATGATGAGCGACGTCCACAGAGCAATCTGCGCGTCACCGATACCCAGCCCCTTGAACATCAACACAGAAACCATGTTCAGCACCACAAACGGCAATCCCATGGCGAAATATACGGTGGGGACCCACGATATAGGATTATGATTTTTTCGGCTCATCCCTTCTGTATATTATCTGTGTCACTTCAACGGTTCACTGCCCATAGTCAGCTCCAGCGTACCGCCGTCCACTATATCCTGATGCGTGAAGAATGGAGTCTCCAACTTATTGCCGTTCAGCACAATGCTCCGCACATACTTGTTGTCGCGGCTGTTGTTGTGGGCTATCACCTTGAACGACTTGCCGTCTTTCAGATGAACGGTCGCCTCGTTGAACAGCGGGCGTCCGATGGAATATACCGGCTTGCCGGGGCATACCTGATAGAAGCCCATCGCATTCAGAATGTACCATGCAGACATCTGTCCGCAGTCTTCATTGCCCGAAAGTCCGTCGGGGTTGTTGAAGTAAAGCGTATGCAGCACCTCATCCACAATCTCCTGCGTACGCCAGGGCTGGCCTACGTAGTTGTAGAGATGGGCAATGTGATGGCTTGGCTCATTGCCGTGGGCATACTGGCCTATCAGACCGGAAATATCCACCGAGGTCGATTCACCTTCCAGCTTGGAATCGGCCGTGAACAGAGAATCCAACTTGCCGATGAAGGCGTCGCGTCCTCCCATCAGTTCCACCAGTCCGTCCACATCGTGGGGAACGAACCAAGTCCACTGCCATGCCGTACCTTCGCAATAGTCATCGTTACGGTGATTGGAAGCGCGGGGGTTGAAAGGCGTACGCCAGTTGCCCTCACTGTCCAGTCCGCGCATGAAGCGGGTACTCGGATCGAAATAAACTTTATATCCCTCGGCAAAAGCCGCATACTTATCGCGGTTGGCTTCGTCGTCCAAAGCACCTGCCAGTACGGAGATACACCAGTCATCGTAAGCATATTCCAAAGCTTTAGCCACAGATTCATTGTCTTTATCGCAAGGCACGTAGCCAATCTTGTTCTTCCAGTACTTGGCCTGCGGCATCAGATGCGGCACAACCAAAGGATGGGTGATAATACCCGTCGTATCGTATTCTGCCGTACGGAGGCAAGCCTTGTAAGCCTCCTGCACGTCGAAGTTACGGTATCCCTTTACATAAGAATCCGCTATGAGGGAGGCTGCATGATAACCAATCATGGTACCCGTATAGTTTCCGGCCAGTTCCCACATAGGCAGGACGCCGCCCTCGCGGGACTTCTGGATGAGCGAACGGATGAAAGCCTCGTTCAGTTCAGGATCAATAATCGTCATCAGCGGATGATAGGCACGGAAAGTGTCCCATAAAGAGAAAATGGTGTAGATAGGCTCGTCCACCCTGCCTTGATGGGGCTTCAAGTCCATACCAAAGTAACGTCCGTCAGCATCGGTAAACAAGTTGGGCTGCATACCCGTGTGGTAAAGTGCCGTGTAGAACATGGTACGCTGGTCGTTGTCCTTCGTATCGATGTCAATCTTGGAAAGATAAGTGTTCCACTGCTGGCGGGCAGCACGGCGCACACCGTCAAAATCCCATCCGGAGATTTCGGCTTCCACATTCTTGCGGGCACCGTCCATATCCACGGCAGACACACCTACCTTTACCAATACCTCCTCATTGGGCTCCGTCTGGAATTGCAGTAAAGCTTTAGCTGTAGGCAGAAGCGGACCGCCTTCGTCCAATGCCATGGAGTCCGTGACCAGCGTATAGGTGAATGGTTTGGAGAACTTGGCATAGAAGTTGATATACTGGTCGAAAGCCCAATATACAGTCTTCTTGCGTCCACGGATTTCAGTATCGCTGATTACTTCCAGCTCCATCTGTTCATTCTTCTGGCGCTGGATACTGTAATCCAGGTCGAGGATAAAACCTGCATCTTCCGCTTTCGGGAAGGTATAGCGATGAATCGCCGCACGTTTGGTAGAGGTCAGTTCGGCTTTCACCCCGTAGCGGTCCAAAAATACGGAATAATATCCCGGTTCGGCTGTTTCATTCTCGTGGGAAAAGGCAGAGGCGTACGCCATCTGCTGGCTCTTCGAGCCCATGGAGTGGTAATCCTGCCGACCTACAGTGGGCATCAGCAGCACATCCCCGTAATCGGCACAACCCGTACCGCTGACGTGGGTATGTGAAAATCCGTTGATAGTAGTATCTGCATAGTAATATCCGGAGCAGGCATCCCACTCGTAGATACGCGTGTCGGGGCTGGGCTGAATCATCCCGTTGGGAACTACCGCTCCGGGATAGGTATGCCCATGTCCACCCGTACCGATGAACGGATTGACGTAAGACGCATAGTCCGGTGCCGTCTGGGTACAGCTGCAAACCGCCCCCAGCAGAAAAAGTCCGCCCAACAGTATGGAACTAGATTTCATGTTTTTCTTCATATTGTTTATTGTATAAGTAGGTGTATAGCTTCATAATAGAATCTTGTTATATGAGAATGCTTGAGGAGGGCCGCCCTATTACTTTGAGCAAAGCCCTCCTTTGTTTCATGTATGAAAAGGTTCAAGCATCCGTTTTCCGAAACCTCAGTTTACGGAAAACACGGCATCAGCGTACCTTCTTCATCGTATAGTTCTCACTCACGAAGTAAGGAACATCGGGGAAGATGTCGGTCTCAATCTCACCGCCTACATACTTATAGGGATTGATAGCCCATCTGTTGCCTAAGCCATAGATATGCATATCACCGTTAGGAGCAATAGCACCATCCATATAGTAATCATCATAGTTAGGATATGCTTTCCACTGGAAATTCTTGCTGTAAGTACCGAAATGCATCTTGTAGGTAGCAGGGTCTTCAGCATCGCCCTCATGAATGGTTTGCGGATAGATGAGCAGTGCACCGTTATAGTAATCGCAATGCATCGGATACTTACCGGTGATTTCGGGGAAAGTACCCCAGTTGTAAACCACATATCCGGTACCTTCTTCATCCTTCTCTATAATTACATTCTTCTCAAACTCCTGACTGCCTTTCCAATCCCACCAGCGAGGATTACCTTCTTCATCCACATAGGTAAAGAGGGAATTGCTGGAAGTTACCTTCCACTCGCCGACCAAATCTTCATAACCCAACATTTTGCCCTGATAAGCTTCACCGGTACGGCTCCAGTACTTGCCACTCCATTCCACTCCATCATCAAAGAGCACCTCACTTATTTCCGAAAGCAACACGTAATACTGATACATCAGTGGTTTGGGGTTGTAGAACATCTGAATACCATAACCTTCATCCTTCACTTTTTGGAATTTGCTTTTGTCAAATCCGCTCCAGCCTCCGTTCAGCTCATCATTAATCTTCCAGGGTAACGGAGCATACTTGGATTTGGGCAGGTTCTCAAAATGAGACTCTTCACGGCCAAAGGCTCCATTAGGATTCTGATTCTGGTAATAACCGTAGGTCATATAATCCACAATATCACCTACTTTCACACCTTCTACCTCGCCGTCGGGAGAGTCGAGAGAACCATATTCATACACACCAATCAACTTTTTGCCAAACACTTGGCGGCATTCGTAAACCAAGCGCGCGAAGTTGGCACGTGAACGTTTTTCGAAGCCGGGACTGGGATTGGAGTTATTATAACTGGTGTACTCATCATCAAAGTCAATGCCATCCAAACCATAAATATCCAAGTAGGCTTTCAGTTCCTTAGCAAAGTCTTTGGCAGCAGCTTCCGAAAGGTTGCCCATACCTGCCTCGTCATGGTTACCAAGAATAGTCATCACCACCTTAATGCCTTTAGCCTGCAAAGGACGGATGAACTTATCCGCATTTCTCAGCAAGAAAGAAACCTGGTCATTGCAGAAAACATGAACGCGACCAGTCTTGCTATCCACATTGATGTTAGCTGCAAAAATGCTGACAACATCAAAGAAAGGCTTTCCGTCGCTCTTCATAGTATATTCACCCATATTCAAGATGTTCTCGTCATTTACTTCCACAAAGCAATGTG
>OHHM01000138.1_pt1 | contig 37357 bp, 27 predicted proteins | sample 1568091 | NCBI WGS metagenome assembly OHHM01 (sample SAMEA3879525, study PRJEB24766) | human gut metagenome | biome: human-associated habitat; feature: feces | place: USA | collected 1985/1987 | reverse complement strand
AAAAGGTGGGCAAATCTTGCGTGGCCAAAAGGGTCAAAGTTGAGTGGCTTTTCCACTATATTGACGATCCGCATATGGCTGGTTTTCCATGGGGATATGCCTGTCTCCTCGGTGGTGATCATGACAGTTACTATTGGATACGCCGATGGTTGGCGGATGGAAGCATCATCGTGACGGACATCGGAGGGAAATACTATCATGTGACAGACTGTGGGGGAAAAAAATACATTGGATGTCACTTCCCGGCAGAGGAGGGAGAGAAATGTTTGGCCGCGATGGAACGACTAGCAAAGCGTGCGAGGGAGATACGGAATATGGCGGAATCCGAGAAAATGGAAAAGAGGCGGCAACTTCTGGAAAAGTCGGGCGAGGCTGTTCCGTTCCGTTCAGGGATGAAATGGGGGCTGAAAGTCGGTGAGCGTATCACCATTCCTCCGATATACCGCAATGTCAGGCCTCCCATAGGCAGGTATTGCGCCGTGGAGAAGAATTACAGCCAGTGGGGTGTCATTGCCATTGACGGCACAATGATGATTGAACCGCAATACTCTGATATAGAAATCAGCATGAAAGGCGATGTCACAGGAACAAAGGTATCCGGAAACAAAGTATTAGTGAAGCTGCCATAAAGGGTGGTTCGCTAGTTCCGTTTGTAAATTTATCATTTTAAACAGTTGCGACAAAATCGCTATAAACGCCCGGTTTCACACAACGAATTTAAAATTATAGTGAATCATAACCAGTAAAAAAGGTCATATGTTTAGTAACATACTCCTACCCCAACACCACGGGCAATTGTCCAGAGAAACGGAATAAAACTTGTGGAAAAGACATCGGGATGATTGAATGGGATGGCAATGCCGGTGAATGAATTATCAACTTGAATAATGAATATGTATCGAATGATGAAAAAGACATTTTCAGAACTGCTTTTCTACAAATTCTGGTCATTTGCAACAGCCGTGGTCACAGTCTTTATAGCTTCCGACAATTAAAGAATATATGAAAGGCAGTTCTGAAATAGAAGTAGCGGTAGACGGTTATATTGTAAACAAGACCTTTATTATGTCATTCCCAGTTTCTTTCATTAATACGAGAAAAACGGCCTTTTATGGTTTCTCAGTGCAAATTCATGAGAGGATGCTTGTAGTAAAAGACGGAGAAAATACAATTGGTCACATGAAAAGACAAATAAAATAATAATCATGGATAAGAATATAAAAATAGCCGTAGCCGGACCGGTTACGTAGGACTTTCCATTGCCACACTGCTGGCACAACATCATCAAGTGACGGCTGTTGATGTGATTCCTGAAAAGGTAGAACTGATAAATTGGCGTAAATCGCCCATACAGGACGAATACATTGAGAAGTATCTTACTGAAAAAGAATTGAACCTGACTGCCACCTTAGATGGAGCGAAGGCATATGCCGACGCAGACTTTGTGGTTATTGCCGCACCGACGAACTACGACCCAGTGAAGAACTACTTCGACACCAGCCATGTAGAAGAAGTCATTGAGTTGATGAAGAGCGTCAATCCTTGTGCCGTTATGGTGATTAAAAGTAGCATTCCTGTGGGCTACACGGAAAGTGTGCGCAGGAAATTAGACACGGAGAACGTCATCTTCTCGCCCGAATTCCTGCGCGAAAGCAAGGCATTGGGTTGTGACAGTCATTGCCGCCGTTCTTCCATTCTTGATGATGAATGTTTTGATGGAATCTTTCCTGAATTTTATATTGTCAAGTCTTGTCTCCTTCATTTGTACGGGAATTACTATCTATTATATAGGTTGCAACAAAATTGAACGGCAGTTTATTACAGATAAATTGCATATAATAATTCATAAAATTAAATGAAACGGTTGTATAATATAGACTCTTTGAAATTCCTGTGTGCTTTCTTAGTCGTATTGATTCATATGCATACCCCTTACCAAGAATCCATAATGCCTCTTACCAGATGTGCTGTTCCTTGTTTTTTTATAATTTCAGGTTATATGATTTTTACAAATGATAGACTGAAATTGGTTGAGCATTTAAAGCGAAGTATAAAAAAAATGGTTCTGATATTAAAATGGAGTACGTTGTTGTTTGCCATCGTGAAATTACTTTTTGCATTCAAGAATAATGATTTTAGCATTTTAAGTACAAAGGATTTAGGCAAATTCATTCTTTTTAATGAGAATCCGTTTGGATTTCATCTTTGGTATATAGGGGCATACCTATATGTTCTTATAATAATTCTGTATTTAGAGAAATGTAATAAGCTTAGCTATATTTATTGGTCTATCCCTATTCTTTTGCTTTTAGATTTGTGTTTTGGTAAATATAGTCTGGTTCTATGGCATAAAGAGTTTCCTTTTTATTATGTACGTAATTTTGCATGTGTTGGACTTCCCTATTTCACGATAGGAATGTTGCTAAAACGACATAAAAGTCGTGTATTGAATTTTGACAATTTACAAATATTAGCGTCGGGGGGGGTGATTCTGTTTTCGTTAACATCTTTAGCTGAGGATAGATTACTTACTTGGTTTGATATGAATGCAACAAGAGACCATTATATCAGTTCTACATTCTTAGCCGTTTCATTATTCTTATTGTTTTTGTCTTTAAAGCAGTCAAAAGTCAATGTTTTTTCTAAATTAGGGGAAAAGGATTCTTTATATATATACATATTCCACCCGTTATTCATGACATTTTTTTCTGTGGCAAACAAGTATTTGTCCAATATGTGGCAAGAAATGTACTTATATTGTTCGCCATTAATTGTTTTGGCGGCAACTGTTCTATTTAGCAAAACATTACGGATTTTACATATCTGTGAATAATTTTGATTAGAAAGCGTTTCCTATTAACTATCCATTTTCTGTATCGTGGTAAATAGTTCCGAAAAAAATAAGAGAATTGCCAAGAACACGCTTCTTTTGTATTTCCGAATGCTTTTTATGATGGCAGTCAGTCTCTATACGTCCCGTGTCGTGTTGAATGCCTTGGGCGTAGAAGATTTCGGTATTTACAATGTCGTAGGCGGAGTAGTGGCTATGTTTTCCATGCTATCAGGTTCGCTATCTGCTGCTATTACTCGATTTATCACTTACGAATTAGGAAAAGACAATCAGGAGAATCTTAAAAAAATATTCTCCTCATCTGTTACTATTCAGATGGGGTTAGCTATATTAATTATTGTAGTGGCTGAAGCTATAGGCATATGGTTCTTAAACGTGAAGATGAATATTCCTGATTCAAGAATGCAGGCCGCGAACTGGGTATTCCAGTTTTCTATCTTGACGTTTGCAATTAATTTGATTAGCGTTCCATACAATGCAAGTATTATCGCTCATGAGCGAATGTCAGCTTTCGCTTATATCAGCATCTTGGAAGCGATAGGAAAGCTGGTGATTGCTTTCTTGATTGTGATTTCCCCCATAGACAAACTAATATTCTATGCCATCCTAATGTGTTCGGTTGCTTTGATAGTCCGTTTGACTTATGGGGCATATTGCAAACGGCATTTTAAAGAATGCGCTTATCATTTCATATTTGATAAAGAGTTATTAAAACGGATGTTCAGTTTTGCCGGTTGGAATTTTATCGGAGCATCTGCAGGAATATTACGCGATCAAGGAGTTAATGTCATAATAAATTTGTTCTGTGGTCCGATAGTCAATGCCGCTCGTGGAATAGCCATACAAGTAAATAATGCAGTACAAGGGTTTGTTAGTAATTTTATGACAGCATTAAATCCTCAAATAATAAAGTCTTATGCGGCACAAGATAAGAACTATTTAAAAAGCTTATTGTTTCGTGGTTCGAGATATTCATTCTTTTTGCTTTATATCTTATCATTGCCTATCATTATTGAAACAGATACGATTTTAACTTTGTGGCTGGGACATATACCAGAACATGCACTGATATTCGTACGATTAATGCTGTTCTTGGCATTGACAGATGCGATATCCTATCCACTGATTACTGCTATACTTGCAACGGGGGATATAAAAAGATATAGTTTACTTGCAGGAGGTTTTAATCTGTTAAATTTCCCATTATCCTATCTATTTCTATATTTAGGGAATCCACCAGAATGTACTGTTATTATTGCGATTATAATTTCTGTAGGCTGTTTGGTTATTCGCTTAATAATATTGAATGAAAAATTAGGAATATCATTTAATCAATATTTGAAAAAGGTCCTACTTAATGTGATTATTACAGGTATAATTTCTAGTATCATTCCACTTATATTATACCATGAAATTATGCAGCCTATAGTTCGGCTAATTGTTGTAATATTGGGTAGCTTGGTATCATCTCTTTTTGTAATCTATTGGATTGGATGTACTTCAAATGAACGCAATTTTGTGAAGATGAAGGCTTCTCAATTCATTAACCGATTTAGAAAATAAGTTGTAATAAATATTATAATTAAATATTTCATAAAGATATATGAAGATTTTATTGTTGGGTGGAACAGGTACTCTTAGTTCTGAAGTCTTAAAATGTTCAATACTGCATAGATACTCAGTGTCTATACTGAATAGAGGTAAAAATAACGTCAATGTTGATAAGGACGTTAGTGTGTACATTTCAGACTTAAGATTTCCCAAAACGGTTGATGCTGTATTGAGTAAAGAAACTTTCGATGTCATAGTTGATTTCTATTCCAGGACTAAAGAAAATATATCAAGTTTATTCCCTATATTATCAAAACGTTGTACACAATATATTTTTATTTCTTCAGCCTGTGTATATTGCCGTAATAATGAAGCAACAGAAGCTTTGACCGAAAAATGTGGCAAGCCCAATAAACTTTGGAACTATAGTATAAAGAAGTATGAAGCTGAACAACAACTCATCGAAATGTCGAAACGATGTGATTGTTATTATACAATTGTAAGGCCATATATTACATACAATAATGAGCGTATTCCATGGGGAATAGCACCAGCATATCGTTTCCACCGTACAATTATAGAGCGCATTAAAAGTGGTAAACCAATGTTCGTATGGAATGGTGGAACAAATTATTGTACACTTACTTATAGTGAAGATTTTGCAAAGGCTTTAGTCGGCCTATTTCTCAATCCTAAAGCCACAAATGAGGATTTCCATATAACGAGTGATTATTGCTATCAATGGAAAGATGTATTATTCACTATTTATGAAGAACTAAAAATTAAACCTAATTTTGTGGATCTTCCAACATCATTGATTATAAAATACTTGCCAGAATATAAAAATGAACTTATAGGCGATAGAAGCCTTAACACAATATTTAACAATCAAAAAATCAAAGAGGCTGTCCCAGAAGTTTGTTTTCAAACATCATTAAACGAAGGAATCAGAAGAGTTATTGCGTATTATGAAACGTTGTCTACTTTTAATTATGATTTTAGATATGACGCTCGTATTGACAAAATGCTTTCTAAATGTGGTGAAAAGGGGCTTCATTTTATACCATATACCAATAGCACCATTCATGCGAAAAAAACATATCTAATTTATAGATACCTTCCTTTACGAATGGCTAACAAATTGAATGAATATATTAGTTAAATCACGATGAACTGTTATCCATTTAAGCAAAACAAGAAGCTCTGTTCAGGTTGTGGTGCATGTACCCAAGCTTGTTCCCATAAGGCACTCACGATGCAACCTGATAAGGAGGGCTTTTTATACCCAATTCTTGATGAAGAAAAATGTATCCAATGTGGATTATGTGATGTGATATGTCCAATGATAAGTGAAAGTCATCAAGAAAACATGAATCCAGAAGGTTTCGCATATTTAGTTACAACCAAGGATAGAAACCTGACTTTAAATAGTGCGACTGTAGGGTTGTGTACATATCTTTCAAAGGATTGTATTCAAGATAATGGTGTCTCTTTTGGAGTCGTTCTTAATGAGTCTGAATGGAAAGCAAATCATGTTTGTGCAGATAGCGCAAGTATGATTGAAAAAATGAGAAACTCAAAATATCTCCAGAGTGAAACAAAAAATACCTATTCAGAGGTAAAATCGTTATTGAATGATAAAAAAAATGTTTTATATATCGGTACACCTTGCCAAATTGCCGGTTTAAAAGCTTTTCTTCGAAAACCTTATGAAACACTACTGACTATTGATATCGTTTGTCATGGTGTATTCAGTTCTAAATTGGTGGCGTTAGAAGTGGAATATTGGGAAAATTTGTTTAATGGCAAATTGTCTAATTTACGTTTTCGCAGCAAACGGTTTTTTCCTTGGTCTATGGGAGGTGTTGTAAATTTCGACATAACAGATTCAAAAGGAAAAACGGTTCATGTTGAAAGGCATGCCAAATCATCGCCCACATATCGATGTTTCGCATATAGTGGTGATGGTTACAGCTATAACATAAGACCATCCTGTTATTCTTGTCCGTTTAGAGGAAAAGGTCGATATGGTGATTTGACAGTGGGTGATGCATGGGGGCTAAATAAGAAATACCCTCAATTATTCACTTCATATAATATGAGAAACGGAGTGAGTATCCTTATATGTAACACAATGAAGGGAGTAAATGTTGGCAACAAAATAGAATCTTTCTATGATTTATATGCAATTCCTGTAGAATCGGTTTTTGTACAACCGGCACTTTTGCCAACAAATCGGAATATTCCAGCTAAAAGAAAGGCTATATATGCAAATGACAATATACCTTATGGACAGCTTGTGGAGAAACTATTCAACGTTAATCTGGAACATGAAAACAAAATGGCACAGTGGCAACTTACAAAAATGCAGATAAAATCAGCTATTAAACGAATACTCCTTTTAAGATAAATACTATGTTTGAATTATTTAAATCATGTAAGCATGAACTTCTCATTTGGAGAAACTCTGTATATGAACTTATCTTAAATGACATAATCCCTATGATATTGTGTCGTCATATAAGGTACTTTATGTATACCTGGCTATTTAAAGCCAAAATAGGAAAAGATGTTTATATGTACAGGTGTTTGGAATTACGTTCTCCTCAGAATCTTGTTGTAGTAGGAAAAAATTCAATCGGCAAACATGTTATGCTCGATGCACGTAAAGGATTGCGTATAGAAGAAGGATGCGTAATAGCCAGTCATGTATTAATTTGGACACTTCATCATGATTATAACTCGGATGATTTTCATGTTATTGGTGCTTCCGTAACATTGGGAGCTTACTCGTGGATTTGTTCACGTTCCATTATATTGCCCGGAGTTACAGTTGGTAAAGGTGCTGTGATAGCTTCTGGCGCAGTAGTTACAAAGGATGTTCCGCCCTATGCTATTGTTGGTGGGGTTCCAGCCAAAATAATCGGATATCGTGAGAAAAAGAATTTTTGTTATAATCCTAAAAATGAATATCACTTTATATGAAACAAAGAATTGAATATATTGATGCCATTAAAGGGCTTGCTATTTTCCTGATGGTTATGGGACATGCAATTGCATGGAACTATGATGACTACAACGCTGTTTGCAATTTTCATCCCGAACAGACAATAAATGTTAAAATGGGGGGGGGGCGATTTGGCAACTTATCTATTCTTTCCATATGCCATTATTTTTTATGGTATCAGGTTTTTTGATGTATAAAGCGTATCAATGGAGTGATTTCCTATCATTTACAAAGAAAAAAATCATACGTTTACTTCTGCCATATATTTGTACAATTTGGCTTGTGTATTTGGTGCGTGGTGCTATAGGATATTGGTTTTTACTATGCTTATTCCAAATATCAATAGTCGGTTTTCTATTAATAACATTACTGGAAAAAATTAACCCTAAAAGATTTTTGATTATTGATATTATAATCATGGGTATTGTATATGTCCTATTACGTATATTCCATGCACAAGAATGGCATCTTTATGGAATTTCTTTAGGAAGGTTTGTTGGTGCTTTCATTCCATTTTTTGTAGGTATATTACTTCGTAAACACAAATTCCTGTTTAATGCATGCATCTATAGTGATTGGTTTTATTCTTCGGCTTTAATATTATTTGTAGGAGTTTTTTCCTGTAGATATTTATTAGAATACGGAAAATTTTGGGAACTCATCTATATTCATAGTACTACATTCTTGGCTATTATGGGGTCATTCATAGTCTTCCATATATTTGCAAAAGATTTATTGGTAAGATTCAGACCTTTGCTATCCCATTTAGGAAGAATGACTCTCCCAATTTACATGTTGCATATAATGTTTGTTATTCAAATTCCTGCTATAGGTGAGTTCATTATTGTGCAAAACGCAGTAACTTCAATCGTATTGCAAATAATTTATTCAGCCGTTATATCTATTATTGCTATTGTATTATCTCTGTTGCTTTATAAGGTAATAATCATTAGTCCACATTTAAAACGGCTATTTTTCGGTGAGTAATTTATGAGCGGAAAAGTATTGTTAGAGAAATTATCATTTCCAAAGAAAATCCTATTTATTTTCAGCTTATTAATAGGAATTTGTTTTTGGTCAAATTTGGCGTTAGATATAAACCCATGGGGAACCCGATGGGCATATCCTTTAGTGTTTATTTATTGCCTAATCTTACTTTTTGATAAATCGACAGAATGGAAATCGTATAAATGGGAATTTGCAGGAGTTTTAAAATGGACAATTATTACAATGTTCCTTTCTTTTATTCCTGCATATATTGATTGGAATCAATCCATATTACTGAGCTTACAAGCCTCAATAAAATATACTTGGATTTTATTTATCTATTTTATTCTTCGAAGATGGAATATAGGTACTTCATATATAATGAAATATATCATTATTCTATCTATTATTTGGGTTATTATTGAGATTGGGCAACAATTTACTTATCCAAATTATTGGTTTACCGGTCGGCCTGATGAAGGATATGGAATCGCCGAGCGGATGGGATTATATCGTTTTTACATTTGGGGAGTAGATTTCGTAATGATAGCATTTGCTTATTGTGTAGGACTATTGGCACAGCGGGAGAATAAATTTTCCATTAATTTATTGTGTTTAGGAACTATCTTTTTAATAGGTCTTTTATGCTATTGTTCACGCAAACACATATATGTATCATTATTAACAATCGGTATTGTAAGTTTATCAATTAAAAGCAAATATAGAAATCTTATACGTTTTGTTTTTGCACTATTAGTCTTTGCAATAATTTACAATTTCTATGCAGATTTTGCAGAAATGAACGAACAATCAATTGAAGCGCAAGGTGAAGGTGAAGATTTCATTCGTTTTTTGGCCTTGGACTATTATTTATTTAAGTTTTCTGACTCACCACTTTACTTTTGGCTTGGTTCAGGCATACCATCAATATCTGAATTAGGGAGAGTTAACACATACGCAATAGATGTATTGAAATTTTACAGGGCAGATATTGGCATTTTTGGTTATTATTCTCTATTTGGAATAATAGGAACACTTCCTTTCATTTTTTACATATGGAAATTCTTAAAAAATTGGAACTATATAGATTTATGGTTCAAGTTATTCTTCATTATGAAATTGATATTGATTGTGTTTGATTTTTGGGGAAATTGGAATGTTGGTATGATGGCTTATGTCATATTCTTATATATGTTAGAATTAAATATTCAAAAAAATAAAGGTCAACGAGTAAAAACTTAACATTATGAATATCGGAATCCTTACTTATTATAGAGTAGCAAATTTTGGAGCTAATCTACAAGCTGTATCAACTTATTATTATCTAAAGAATAATGGATATAACCCTTTGTTTATCCTTTATGAGTCTGATGATACAGTTAAAAACTTTCAGAAGAAACAAGCCAATGAGATACAAAAGGAAGAGCATGTTCACTTTGTTGATACCGTTATTCCAAATCAATCATTCCGTTGTTTTAATGCAAACGATATAAACCGAGCCATAAATGAGTATAATTTGGATGCTATTATTATCGGGTCTGACGCTGTGTTGCAACATCATCCAATTTGCGCACGAATCAAAAAGGGAAAGCGTAAGCCGTTTTATATTGAAAAGATGGTTTCTGAACGAATTTTCCCTAATTGCTTCTGGGGATGTGGAATATCCGAAAAAATATCAATGGCTATGATGTCGGTTTCTTCCCAGAATTCCGAATATAAATATTTTGGAAAAAAGTTAAGCCGAAAAATGTCAGAAACACTATCACGAATGAAATACATTTCGGTTCGTGATAGTTGGACAAGAGATATGGTTGTATCTATAACACATGATAAAATTATCCCTCCCGTAACTCCTGATCCTGTTTTTGCTTTCAATGAGAATGCAGGATTTCTTGTACCAAGTGAAGAAAGCTTGAGGAAAAAGTATAATCTTCCTCAAAAATACGTTCTCATAAGCCTATTACATCAAGATTTGACTATCCAGCAAATGGAGGAATTAAAAAAAGAGTTTGCCAAATACGAAATACATTGTATTGCTTTTCCGATGCCCGTAGGAATACGTTTTAAGCATCCATTTGCCTATGAAATAGGAATTCCTCTTCCTGTATTAGATTGGTATGGATTAATTAAATACGCTTCAGCATACGTTGGGAGCAATATGCACCCAATTATTGTCAGCTTGCATAATGGAACTCCTTGCTATAGCATCGATTATTGGGGGACGACAGATTTCTGGGGAAATCATTTGGGTGATGGTTCAAGTAAAGTCGCTCATATACTGAAGGTTTTTAAATTAGAGAAAAACAGAATTAGTATCAATAAGGGAAAATGTGATTTGAATGCTAAACAAGTGGTAGAAAGCATTATTTCTTTCCCTCGTGAACAAGTCATCAAACAGGCTAAGTCATACGCTAATGAATATGAACAAATGATGAAACAAATTATCGCTTCACTTATGTAACATCACAAAATATATAGTTGATTATGAAAATTCTTATTGTCTCCAGTGTTCAGACACATCCTACCACATCTGGAAGTGGAAGCTTTATCAGAAAATACACTACCCTATTAAAAGAAATGGGGCATGAGGTTTATTTTTTGCATGTGATTTATTATGCTTTCACTAAAAAAAATAAAAGATTGACTGATGAAGGGATTATAGGAACCAAGAATTATTGGAGAGATCATTATTTTCAGTATCGCACTTCCTTAAGTAGTAGAATCATTGAAGAGATAAAAAAAGCATATCGGAAAAATTTTTCCGACTATTATGCACGATGTGATGATCATTATCCTTATGGATTAGCAAAGTTCGTTTCCCAATTACATAATACATATCAATTTGATGCATGTGTAATCAATTATTATTGGTTTACGAAACTTTTCAATCATATTGATATTGAAAGAAAAGCCTTAGTGGCTCATGATAGCTTCACTTATAATAATGTAAGAAACTCTGTTAAAAGTTTATTAAATCTGAAACCTAATGAAGAAGCTAAAGCTTTACAGCGATGCCCGTATATTTTTGCTATGCAAGAGGAAGAACGGATATTTTTTACAAGACTTTCACCATTAAGTAAAGTGTTGACAAGTTATTGTAATTATGAGTTTGTCAACCAACCAAAAACTGGTAATCATAATATTGTGTTACTATCTAGTGGATTTCAATTAAATGTAAATGGTTTAACTTGGTTTATCGATAATGTATTTCCTTTAATTCTTCATGACTATCCTGATTGTCGTCTTAAAATAGGTGGTTCCTTATGTAAAGCAATACAAAATAGTTTTCCTCATCCTAATATTGATTTAATTGGATATGTAGATAATGCTGCTGATTTGTATGAATTGGGTGATATTGCTATAAATCCCACTTATCAAGGAACTGGTTTGAAGATTAAGACATTTGAATCTATTGCTTACAATAAGATAACGATGGTTCATCCACACAGTATGAATGGGATTTTTGATAAAGGGAATGCTCCGTTATTCGCATCTGACAAACCCTCTGAATGGGTGGATTTTTTACATAAAGTTTGGGACAATCCGGATTTTTTGGATTCCTTTCGAACAAGGAACAAAGAATATATAGAAAGAATGAATCTTTTCATCGTTGATCAATTTGAACAATTTCTTAAATCATAAACAATGAAAATTAAGCAAATTATTTTTTGCACTTTGAGGGATAATCGAGGTGCAACGGGAGGACCAGGAGGCGTCCTCTATATACAGAAAAATGTATTAGGAAACGAGATAAACAAGGTTCCTTGCAAATACCAATTTAATATCATAAATTTACGTCTAGGCCCTATTAAAACACTAATCAACAAATGGTTGTTCTACTTAAAATTCCGACATATTACAGACGCTTATTTTTTTACACATGACATTGAGACTGGCGAGCTTTTGGCACACCTAGGGAAAAGATATTCCATACTATATCACCATCAAGGACCAATCATACAAGAATTGACAAACTTTGGGAAAAAACTTGGTAATTGCAAGAAAAAGAGACTTACCCAAATAGAGCATATAGCGTTAAGTCATGCACAATCATTACATTTTCCAAGCACTGGAGCTGCTAACATGTATTTTACGAGCCAATATGCCGCATGTAACAGAAACGAAGTGAATCTTGGCAAACCATTTTATAATATAATACCCCAAGTCAATCCTACCAAACCTAATGATTTTGAACTTGATTTCGATGATAATTTTATAACCCTGTTTTCTTTGGGCACATTGACCTCCGCTAAAGGTCAAGACTTGACGATAAGGTTCATACATAAGCATATAAACGCATTCTCAAAACCATTGCGTTACATAATAGTGGGCAGAGGACCTTTGAAAAACCAACTGCTATCAGAGCTTGATAAAATAAAAAAAGAGAATCCTTCATTCATATATCATTATTATGAATCCCTTCCACATGAAACGGTAATGCTCATTCATAAGATAAGTGACATATATATTATGTTGCATCGCATTTCTATATTTGATTTCGCAACATTGGAAGCCATGTCACAACACTCTGCTATTATCCTGTCCAAAATTGGAGGGAACTTGGATTTCGACATGAATTCAAACATTATCTTTGCGGAAGACGTAGAAGCTAATGAATCTATTTTAATAAAAGCGGATTTTCCTTCTCTTAAAGAGAATAACTATAATGTTTTCAATTGTCATTTCTCTAAAGAAGCATTTGTAAATCAATACAAGGAATTCTTCGAACAGATGCTTGTGAAAGAAAAATAGTCACAACTTGATTCGCAAATTTATACTCGAAACCTTGATGAAGTATTTATGAACCCTACTGGCACTTCCGTTCCTATCCCTTCATTTGTTTATACGGTTTTTCTCTTCAAGAAAGATGATATGCAAGGAAGATCAAAGGCATACGGCACAGTGCAGGACATCTGCATTTCAAAACCAGATATTGCAATTTATTTATTTCATGTTATGGTTACCAGAATACCGAAACGTATTCTATATGCGTTGTGGAAAAATGGGAAAAGTCTTGCCGTATTTACCCCCCCATATTCTCTCAAACCATATTGTATATCAATATGTTATCTAAAAACGCAGGAGGAGGTATGGTAATAAACCATGGCCATTCTGTGGAAATTAACGCTTCTCGTATTGGCAAAAATTTTCATTATTTTCAAAACGTAACCATTGGGACTACAAACAGTCCGATAGGACCTACGATAGGTGATAACGTTTTTGTCGGTGCCGGAGCTGTTATTATAGGTAACATCAAAATTGGAAATAATGTGAAGATTGGGGCCAATGCTATTGTAACACAAGACTTACCAGATAATTGCACTGTAGTCACAAAAGGCTCATGCATTGTCAGATTGTCTGGGGAAAAAGTCCGTATTGATTTGTAATAAACACAACTTATTTATATATATTATGAAATCTCCCAAAATCATTGCAGAAATCGGTTGCAATCACAAGGGTGATATGGCAATCGCTAAAGAGATGATTATGACAGCTGCCACTTATTGCAAGGTGGATGTTGTCAAGTTCCAAAAACGTTGCAACAAAGAGCTGCTTACTCCAGAAGAGTATAATGCTCCGCATCCTCATCCGGAAAACTCCTACGGAAAGACTTATGGAGAGCACCGTGAGTTTCTGGAGTTCAACCTTGACCAGCATCGCCAGTTGCAGGAATGGTGCAAGGAGTTCGGTGTGGAATATTCCACCTCAGTGTGGGATATCACCTCGGCAAAGGAAATCTGCACGCTGCATCCCAATCTGATAAAAGTGCCTTCCGCCTGCAATTTGAACAAAGGATTGTTGGAATATCTGTGCGACAACTTCGGAGGAGAAATCCATTTGTCTTTCGGCATGACTACTCGTGACGAGGAAGAACAGATTATCCAGTTCTTTGAATCCAAGAGTCGCAATAAGGATTTGGTTATTTATGATTGCACATCGGGTTATCCAGTACCTTTTGAGGACATTTGCCTGCTTGAAATCACCCGCTTGCGTGAACTGTATGCAGACAGAGTGAAAGCCATTGGTTTCTCAGGTCATCATTTAGGCATAGCCGTTGATAGTGCTGCCGTAGCTCTTGGTGCGGAATGGATAGAACGTCATTACACGCTTGACCGTACATGGAAAGGGACAGACCATGCAGCTTCTTTGGAACCGGACGGTGTACGTAAGCTGGCTCGTGACTGCCGTGCCGTGGCAAAAGCATTGACATACAAGAAAGAGGATATTTTGGATATTGAGAAGGTGCAGAGAAACAAACTGAAAAAAAATCAAGTGAAATGGTAATTAAAAAACCTTGCGTTATGAAAGTTACGAAATTTACTATTAAAGCAGATAAAGTGTTCATGCTTTCTTGCGATTGCGAGGAGTTTACAGCAAGCGCGGAAAGTGGTTTCAAAACATGGATAATGGATTATCTCGAGAAGCAATATCCCGATAAAGGAGTGACTATATTCACACGATATGAGCACCCTGTGATATCGGCAATAGCCGTGATTGACATCAATGAAGGCCAAGAGGGCGATATTGAAGAAATAAATACGAAGATGTAAACTATGATTATCGCATTCATACCTGTGAGGGGTGGAAGTAAATCCATCCCTCTCAAAAACATCAAGCCCTTCTGTGGCAAGCCTTTGGTTTGCTGGAACATTGAGGCATTGGAGAATTGTCCTGAGGTGGATGAGATCATTGTCGCCACAGATTCTGACAAGATAGAAGAGACAGTGGCGGCACAAGCATACAAAAAGACAAAGGTCTACCGACGTTCGGCAGAGAACGCCTGTGACACAGCAAGCACGGAAAGCGTGATGTTGGAATATATCCACTACGCCCAACTTCCGACAGACGATGTTTTTATGCTGGTGCAAGCCACTTCCCCGCTGACAGAGACAATTCACTTCACGGAAGCACTTGCCACGTATAGGAAAGGTGAATATGACTCCATCCTGACTTGCGTAAGGAACTACCGATTCTTTTGGAACGAGGATGGCACAAGCATGAACTACGACTACAAGAACCGTCCACGTAGGCAGAACTTCTCAGGAATGCTGATGGAGAACGGAGCCTTTTATATCAACAAGGTAGGCAACATCCTTGAATCTGGCAACCGTCTCAGTGGACATATCGGAATATACGAGATGCCGGAATATACGGCAACGGAAATAGACGAGCCGGATGATTGGATTGTTTTGGAGAACCTGATGCGCAAGCATGTACTGTGCAAGCGCAAAGAGACCAAGAAACCAATCAAGCTTTTCTTGTGTGACGTGGACGGCACGTTGACTGATGGTGGCATGTATTATTCAGAAAACGGGGATGAATTGAAAAAGTTTAATACCCGTGACGGTATGGGATTCCAATTACTTCGTGAGGCTGGAATAAAGACCGGTATCATTACTTCGGAAGATACCAAGATAGTGGAAAACCGCGCCAAGAAACTGAAAGTGGATTTCCTCTATCAAGGGAAACGAAATGGGGGAAAGTTGGCCGTGGCCAAAGAGATATGCGAGCAACTTGGCATTACGTTAGACGAAGTGGCTTACATCGGTGATGACGTGAATTGTGTGGAATTACTTGAAGCTGTAGGTGTGAAGGCTTGTCCTGCTGATGCTTGTGAGGAAGTGCAAGCGATTCCTGGCATCCATGTGATGACGAGGAAAGGCGGCGAAGGATGCGTGAGGGAGTTCATAAATATTTTGTTTAAGTGATGAAAAAAATAAAAGTTGTCTATATTCATCCTTCGCAATTGTCGGAACGATGGTTGCAATACTATAAACTTGATGAATTGCAAAACATATTTGACATTGAATACTGGGACTGTTCCGCTTTCGCCAATCCAAGTTTCAAAGCTCAAGAAATGCTGATACGTCCTTACTTGTATGTCTTGAGAAATGAAAATGAACTACGGGAAAATCTGACAAGAATCCCCAAAGATTCACTTATAGTCTGTGATTTACATAAAAATGCTGAGAATTATGGAATTTACAAGATTATTGCCAAGCTATTTAGACAAATCATATACATCAATTTCTTCTCAAACACCCAAGGCGCATATAAGAGCAAAATTCTTTCTAAATTGGCAAATTCATCAATTAAGGATATTGTTTGCTATTTTCTAATCAAGAGAGAACTGAAAATCATAAATATAAGCAGTCGAAATTCAGCCAAGTCTCAATATCGTATCAATCATCCTGATTATGAACAGTTCCAGAAAACAATAAATCAAGGAAACACTATAATTAATAAAGATTTCATAGTCTATATAGACAATTATTTCCCATTTCATCCGGAAATATCAAAGCGAAATTCTAGTATTAATCCAAACAGGTTAGCTCCTTTGTTTTACAAGTCCTTAAATTCTTTCTTTCAAAAAATCGAAAGAAATTATGGATGCAAAGTCATAATAGCAGCCCACCCTTCCTCTGTTTATGCAGTCAACCCGTTTGAAGGAAGAAAGTTGATTTATAATAAGACTTGTGAATTGATAAAAGACTGTAAGGCTGTGTGTATGCATACAAGCAATGCGATTTCGTTCGCTATCTTATGTGACAAACCAATAGCCTTACTTTCCAACGCTGCCTTCAAAGAAGCGACTTTAGAGTGGAAAAAGTTGCATACTTTATCGAATTTGTTGTCGCTTGACATCATTAATACAGATGAAACAACCATCTCGGATAGTCTTTTCTCTCCCGTTAATAGTAAGATAGCAAATCAATATAAACAGGAATATTTGATTGCGAATCCCAACGCAAATAATGCACTTTTGTTTATAAAACATTTCAAATCCATATATAAAAAATATTGCTTAGTAGCAAAGAATGTGACTCTGTTATGATAGTTTCACATAACAATACGACACCTTAGTTTGAATGCTGTGAGCAAATTCTTTCTTGCAACTGCATAATCAATTACAAACATTTAACAATCAAACTTTATATTGTTCTAATATGAATACGCCATTAGTTTCAATCATAATACCAGCGTACAACGCAACGGAATATATCGAGGCTATGCTTGATTGCATTATCGGACAAACTTATAAAAACATAGAAGTAATTCTGATAAACGATGGATCTACGGATGACACATTGGATAAGATACAAAAATATGCCTCGCTTGACAGTCGCATAGTGGTCTTAGATGTGCCTAATGGAGGTGTGTCACACGCACGCAATCTTGGCATTAAGAGGGCGAAGGAAGAGAATCTTTTATTTTTTTTTGACAGCGATGACATCGTTGATGCTTATGCGGTGGAGCATTGCATCAACTACATGGCATCTAACCACACCCCATGCGGTCATCTTTGGGTTTAATCATCAAGTGGATGGCAAGAAAACAAAATCAAGGAGTACCCTGGAGGGGATTTACAGAGGCAAAGATATTGTAAATGAGATACTACCTCGTATCATAGGAGTGTCATTCGAAGAGATCAATCAGTGGATTCGGTGTAACAAAGCATTCAAGACCGAGAAAGAGAGTCCGGCACTCTGGCATATCATGTGCGATGCAGAGGTCATTCGCAAGAATGATTTGCGGTTTGATGAGAATTTATCGGTAGGAGAAGATTTATCCTTCTTCTGTACTTATTTGTATGAACAATCGGTTGGATATTTAGACGAATATTTGTACACTTATATTTTAAGAGATGGAGGAGCAAACTTACAGAATCAATCAAATGCCCGCAAACGGATTGAAAACAAAACTAAACTGATTTCGGCTCGCCTGAAACTTGATGAGCTTGCCCTTCAATTATATGGTGCCGATATCCATAAATATTGGGAGGGCACTTTGGTACTTAGCTGCATACAGGCAGGATTGTGTATGGCTAAAGATAAAAATGGAAACATGCGAAACAACTATTTATTATACAAAAAAATTGTCAATATAGATGTGGTGAAAGATGCTTGCATGGATTTCAAACCTCTAAAGGCTTAAAATCCATACCGTTTCGACTTTTATCAAAGGTATGGGGGGGGGGTATTTTATACATTCTTTTCCTATTAACACCTAAACGGTTTTTAAAAGGATATAGGATTTAATCGTAATTTTTATTTCTGCATAAAATGAAAAACTATTCCCGTACCTCTTACGTCGACATAGCCAAAGGCATTGCTATTCTGTCTGTAGTCTTACTTCACGTAGATTTTGTTTATCCCAAGTTTTCGTTTATCAACATCAGTGCCATGTTGGGATGGTATTGGCATGTGCCAGTATTCTTCTTAATTGGCGGATTCTTTTTAAAGGAAGAACGGCTATTGCAGCCTGTTTCTTTTATTAAAGGGAAATTCAAATCGCTTTATCTGCTGGCTCTTTATATCTATCTGCCGGCAACCTTGCTGCATAATGTGTTCTTCCAATTAGGATGGTATTCTCCGGATGTGGTGTATGGAGGAAAAATCATTGCAGAATGGGACGTGAAAGAATATGCAATAGGCATTGCCAAGACTTTGCTGTGTGCGGGACGTGAACCGATAATGGGAGCGATGTGGTTTGTATATGCGCTTTTGTTTGCCTTGTGTGGATATAGTATTGTTATTTATATTGTTAATAAATGCAAATGGGGGGGGGTACATCGTTCCGCTTATATTATTGGCATTGAAAATCGCTTCTTGTGTAGCTACTAATGTATATGGAATTACGATACCACGGTTCAGCAATGCCGTATCGGTCATGTTACTTATATATTGGACAACAACTGAACGGGCGATTGAAAGTGAAGTTTGACAATCCTTACTTATTCGTGGCAGCCGTATTGGTGGTATATGAATCTTCTTTATTGATAGGTCCGGTAGGATTGAACCACAATAGTTACAAAGACGTATTACAACTTACGGTGGGAAGCACATCTGCGCTTTATGCCGTTTGTTTCATTTCGAAAAAACTGGAGAAGTGGCGTATCGGGAAAGTGTTGGAAGTGTGTGGCAGGGAATCTTTTTACATCATGGGACTACACATCGTGAGGTTCAAACTTTGCACTATGTCGCTGATGGCTTTGGGCATTATTGAGGGTGGATTGGAAAATCTGATGACACCTCATTTATGTATTCCTGCTGATTGTCTATACGTTGTGCGGTTTGTTCTTTCCTGTCGCTTTTATGTTTGTATTCAGAAAATTGAAATCATTAGTGTTGCAAAATATGCATTGTGCTAACCAATTATAGAACATCCGATATATCGAGTAATTGGGCAATTGAATTGTAATGAATAAAACTATAGTTCAAATGTTAACTTTTACTAATTTCTAACATTATATTTCCATACTTTTATGAATATCAAGATTTTGGTGGTAGCTCACAAACAGTGTGAGATACCAAAGGATGACGTGTACCTACCCATACAGGTGGGCAAGGTCTTGCATCCGGATTTGAACCTAGGTTATCAACCCGATAATGACGGGGAGAATATCTCGGAAAAGAATCCTTATTATAGTGAATTGACTGCTATCTATTGGGCATGGAAGAATCTGAAAGCCGATTATATCGGGTTGGTGCATTACCGCAGATACCTCGGAATGAAACACAGAAAAGATAAGTGGCAATGTCTGCTGACAAAGGAGGAAGCCCAAACGCTATGCAAAGAACATGACATCATATTGCCACAGAAGCGGAGATACTATATAGAGTCGCTATGGTCGCATTACGAGCACACACATGATATTTCACATTTGGAAAAGACAAAAGCGATTATCGCAAAAGACTATCCGGAATACCTGCCTGCTTTCAACGAAGTGATGAAAAGAACTTGGGGACACATGTTCAACATGTTCATCATGAAAAAGAGTTATGCGGATGAGTATTGCGCTTGGCTGTTTGACATTCTATTTAAAGTAGAAAAACAGATAGATTTCTCCTCCTTGTCTGCCTTTGACGCCCGTCTGTTTGGCAGAATCAGTGAACTACTGCTTGATGTATGGATAGAGACCAAGGGGTATTCACATAAGGAGATAAAGATGATACAGATGGGAAACGAGAACTGGCCTCAAAAGATTAAATATTTTTTAGCAGCTAAATTCTTTGGCAAGAAGTATACGCAGAGTCGATAAAACTATAAAATAAAAAAACACATTAAATTTAAGTATTATTCATGCAACATTACGATTACCTAATAGTAGGCGCAGGCCTGTTCGGCTCTGTCTTTGCCTACAAAGCCAAGGAACAGGGCAAGAAATGTCTGGTGGTTGACCGCCGTCCACACTTGGGTGGGAATCTTTATTGTGAAGATGTGGAAGGCATCCATGTGCATAAGTACGGGGCGCACATCTTCCATACATCTGATAAGAAGGTGTGGGACTTTGTCAACTCGATTGTGGAGTTCAACCGCTACACCAACTCACCCGTGGCAAACTACAAGGGCAAGCTCTACAACCTGCCGTTCAACATGAACACGTTCTACCAGATGTGGGGCGTGACCACCCCTGCCGAAGCCAAGGCGAAGATAGAGGAGCAGAAGGCAGAAGCCATTGCGCGTATGAAAGCGGACGGTGTAAGCGAGCCACGCAACTTGGAAGAACAGGCGCAAACGCTTATCGGCAAGGACATTTACGAGAAACTGATAAAAGGCTATACCGAGAAGCAATGGGGACGGAAATGTACGGAGCTTCCGGCTTTCATCATCAAGAGGTTGCCGATACGTCTAGTGTTTGACAACAACTATTTTAACGATAAGTACCAAGGTATTCCCATCGGCGGATACAATGTGCTGATAGATCGTTTATTGGAAGGTGCGGACATCCGTTTGGACTGTGATTTCTTTGCACATCGAGAGGAACTGGAGGCTTTGGCGGACACGGTGGTGTTTACCGGTGCCATTGACGAATATTATGGATACAGGTTCGGCAAACTGGAATACCGCACGGTGCGTTTTGAGACGGAAACAGTAGACACTCCGAACTATCAAGGCAATGCGGTGGTAAACTACACGGAACGGGAAGTACCTTACACACGTGTCATCGAACACAAGCATTTCGAGATGTTCGGCGCGGAAGTGGATAATTGTCCGAAGACGGTCATATCACGCGAATACAGCTCGGAATGGACTGAAGGCAGCGAAACCTATTATCCGGTGAATAACGAAAAGAACAATGCGCTTTATCTAAAATATAAAGAACTAGCAGACAAGGATACGAATGTCATCTTCGGCGGAAGGTTGGCTGAATATAAATACTATGACATGCATCATATCGTAGAAAAAGTATTGAATCTGTTTTAATTTGTAAAAATGCAATTCTGAAAGTCAATAATGTATGAAAAAGATCAAAATTCTGAAGACTTTCCATGAAATATTTTTATTCGTTTATTATATTGTGCTGTTTGGTAACTAATATGTTGGGTCAGCATACCTACGGCACATCAGGGCTACTTTATTCTCCTACAGCCGAAATGCAGAAAGACAAGACTGTCATGATTGGTGGCAGCATGATAGACCACAATATTTATCGTGATGCCTATTGGAATGCCCATGATGAGTATAATCCTTATACTTATAACTACTATCTGAACATTACGCTGTTTCCATGGTTGGAAATAGCTTATACCTGTACACTGGTAAAAGGCATTCATGGCAGCAATTACTGGCCGCAGCAGACTTGGGGCAAATTTACCAATCAAGACCGTTCGTTTCATGGGCGCTTGCGTCTGTGGAAAGAAGGTTGGTGGCAGCAATGGACACCACAAATCGTGCTGGGAGCGAATGATCCGGGTAGTCACGAGAGTGCAGGCGGCGGTGACCTTACATTTCAAGATGTAGGAGAAAGCACCAATCATCTGACCCGTTTCTATGTAGCTGCTACCAAGCATTTTACTTTTGAGAAATGGGGAACATTGGGTTTACACGCTTCAGTCATCCAGTTTGACGGTTTGGATTTTGACAACGAACATGGCGTGACGGTAGGCATAAATTACCGTTTCAACCGTACTGAAGATGATTTTTGGAATAAAGCGTTGAACGGACTAAATCTGATGGGAGAATATTATGATGGTGTGTGGAATGTGGGGGCGAACTATTCGGTGTGGAAAGACCGGATTAATGTAGTGGCAGCATTGTATGACGGACAGTATTGGTCGGTGGGGATGTATTTCAAAGTGTGCTTGAAGTAAATGAATAACTGTACAATTAAACAAGTACCCGACTTGCTAAACGGGTGGCGAAATCCGAAAAGCCAACGAGTAGGAGCGATTTAAATAATTTCAAATTATGGAATACCCAGTAACATTTAATGGAGTAGTTCTGAGTGACTCTGTTATGGCCGATGTAACTGTGAGTTGTACAAACAATGTACAAAGAGCTGACATCTTGTTTTACAGCCCTGTTGGAAATATCGGGTCAATTACGTTGACACCGATGCAACCCCAAGCGAGTGAAAAGGAATTTTATGCAGGCAATCAAAAGCTGCATATCAACAAGATAACCTTTTCAGCCGCATTTGGAGTTGCCAAAGGCCAAATTATCTGTGAGGGCTACGCTACGGATCAGAACGGCAATGACCCCGCCCAGTTCAACTTCCAACTGGCACAATGGGGATAAGCTAGTGTCGTTTTGACGAGGAATATCGTTGAGGAGCAATCCCCATCGGTATTCCTTTGAATTAAAGAGAATTGTATAAATTGGGAACAATCAGACATCTTACTTATTTTCTGCTGCTATCCTTGATGTTGCTTTCAACAGGATGCAACAAATCCGAGGATGAAGACATCATCGGATGGGGGTCTGCGCAGAAACATGCAACTTCCTATTACGGGGATTTGTCCATTACAACAATTCTCTATAATTCCAATTTATCTGTCCTTTGTTTGATGTCGTTATCTGGCGTGGAAGTTGGGGCACAAGTTCTAATTCCCAGCCAAAACACGTATAATTTTGATTTGCAACTTGCGAATTGTTATGCACACGGCGCATTGACATTCTCCCCTGGAAATGCCCAACAATTGTCTAAGGTTAGCGGTGATTTTGAATATTCCTCTGCAGACAACAACCAGTCATTCGTGTTTAAGGGGGATATCATCTACTGGTTTACTGATGTGGAAACCAGAAATAGTACATATGGAGACATAATCATAATACGAGATACGTCATGGATAAATTGATTTACCAACGGTCAGATGAACAAAGATTGTACATAGCGACATCAGCAGATTCTTTTTGGACAGCTTTCCTTCCTGTCGCTTCACCTGCAGAAGATGTTGATAGCATTTGTTTGGGAGATACGCCCAAATATGCAGGGTTTTACTTGTTTGGAAATAAAAAGCCTTCTGACTATTCGAATTTATCAACTAAATTGCAATCCTTCCTATTTCCTTTAAAACCATTGCAATGGGGCGGTATTGTCTGGATAAAAGACGTGGAGAGTGATATGGATGAGCGGAATGTCGTACTCATGCAATTGCAGAAGTCCGGTGAAGAGTTCGTGCTTCTGTCATCATTTAGTATGAATGTTGGAAATAGTTTTGCAACATTGGCGATAAGTGCTTCCGGCGTTATGTCGATTAAACTTGACTGCAAAGACAATCGCTTCCTTTTTTCTTGGTCTAACATTCCGAACGCCATCAGGCTTACAACAAACCATAACGACAGTGTGACCGCATACAGTAAACTGGAGATTGCCGCATGTGGAATATTGGCGGGGGGCATCCGTTTTTTAGCAGACAGCGTTCCAAACAGATTTTTCTCCACACTCGATACCAGCATCAAATTCTTCTTTCAAGATATAAAGGGAAACAGTCAAGAAATTAGCAGTCCGCCGTTTTATGATCCGAGGAACGAAATCCTAAAACTCCAAATCAGCATACATCCGCTTGACTTGTTAAATGAAAACTCCATTAACACTTATATTGCATTTCTTGGAATCAGCCAGAAAGGAGGAGAAGAAAAGCCTGCCGTTTTAAGCTCATGTTACCGATCAGACTACGGTACTCTCATTAACTTAGTGCCTGAGCCAAACCTCGTCTCATACGGAGGATATGAAAATATACCCAATGTGTTTAGCCCTATAATCGTTTTCAGCGAGCGCAAAAAGAAGTATGTGGAAGCCAGCTGGTACACTGTTCCTTCAGGTAATTTCAGGATGACGGTAGAGTATGACAAGAAAGAGGGCTTGAATAAGGACAGACGAGTCAGACTGATGTGCGGAATGTCAGGAACAGAGACTTTCAGCATCAATGTCGGGAATACATCATCTGGAGGAGACTACATGGTATTCAAACCGGGATGTCCAGCCCATATTCCTCAATTCCCCATTGATACCGATTGTAACAAGGTTGGAGACAATGTTTCCATAAAAGAATTGGATGATACCTATCTGACAGTTTGGACCGGCTTCTCGAAAGGCGAAGAAACCGCAGCACCCATTATATATAATTCCCAACCCAAAGGAAATCCGTTGTTTTTGGCTTCGGCAAACAATGGAAGCAGTAAAGCGGATGTTTGTTTCATGGATTTTTACCCTACTAATTCAGGCGAATTGGACAAGGTCCGTGGTGACTTATTCTTCCCTTTATTCACGTATTGTGAAAAAACGGTTGCACCCGTTGGCATTTACCTGTCGGATTTTGAAAACCAAATCATGCTTCCGTCCCGGAAATTGCAAATAGATAATGCATTGAAAGAACAGGCTACCCAGCGGATGAATACGCGCAGGGAATTGCGGAGTGAGGGAAATGTTACATTGGCCAATTCTGTTACACCTCAAGGATTCCTCGTACAGGTTGACGAAGCAACAGGCACTTGGGAAAATGTACAGCTGACAAGCAACCGTTACAAGGATACAGATGGAATATCATCTTCTGAATATACTCTTGAGTTTCAAGATCTGACCGCAGATTTACAGAGAGCCTTGCAAACAGACCAACTATTCCTTGTCGTTTCTTTCGACAAAAATAACGTCTTGGGGAAATTCAAAAACGAAATGCAGCTGGACGGATGGCCATTCATTATTGACATTCCTCAGACGGCAGGGCTTCATGACGGACAGTATGAAAATGTGTTGATATTTAAATACTGTGATAAGGCATTGTCAGAATGTGTGGGCAATATTCAGTTTTGGACATATCCGGAGGTGTTCAACGATACTGATTTGAACGGACTACCCAATCTGTCAAGCTGGTTGTCTGAGTACATTGAAGACGGCATAAACAAATTTGAAAAACAAGGGGACATTGATTACTATAAATTTTGGAGCATAGTTACAGACCCTTCATGGAAAGGCTTGATAGCCTTGAAAGTGAACATTTCCTTGACGACTTTTCCAGCAGAATTGCAAGGTCTGTTGGCCGGCATCAACCTTAATGAATTTTATGTCCATCATTTTGGTATAGACGCAAGCACGGTCAAGCAAGCAAACGGGAATGTCGCGATGTCGCCCAACAGTTCCATGTTTGCCATGATAGATTACGAAGATGAAGCGTTCCGCATGACAGGTGGAGACATAGAAAGATACAAGTCGGAAGCGGCGATTAACACAAATGTTGACTATGAGTTTAAGGTTCTCCTGCTGAAAGTCATGTTTGCAAATTCTCGTATAACTGACTACCACAGCTATATAGCTTTGACTGTGAACCGCTTGTTTGGAGAAAGGGTTAATGCCGACCGGGAAAACTTACTTGTACTGAACGGCTCCTACGAAAGTCAAGATGGGATACCCTCCTATACATTCAGTGTGGAAGGTGACAACCTTATGAAACCAGACAGTCAGACTGTTCACAATGTGGAAATAACCAAGGCTGGTTTCGTGACCTCGGTCTCTGTTGACAAGAAAAACGCAGGGATGGTCGAATCTGCTTTCTCTCTATTTGGTTTTATTGATTTCCATGCTTTGGAAGGCTTTGATATGTTTTCTTTCGGCAACGAAGGTGAAGAGTCTGGAAATCAGTGCGGACTTGCATTTTCCAACATACAGATTACATTGCGTTTTCCTTTGGAGGACCCTGTACAACAAATATATGGTTTTGCCACAGAGCAAGCCTCATTTGACATGGAAGCTTCTTATGTGCGAAAAAAAAGCTTGTATAATCATTTTCCGCTTCAGATTACTGGTTTTGTGGCCGGTACACCTGATGACACGCCGTCCAGCCGTGGCTTTTTGGATGTGGAACTTACATCTTTGGCACATCAACAGCCTATTTCGGACTATTGGCATGGGCTGGTTTTCAAATTAGATATGGGTTCGTTAGGGGCATTGGCAAACAACGCCGGTTTTGACGCCCAGCTCATTGTGGCATGGAATGCCGGAGGAACAGGAGCAGCTGCCTATCTGAAACTGCCAGGTGTGAATGCGCAGGCACCGGCACTGAACTTGCAGGGCGTGTTAAGGTTGGATTTAAAAAACATCCGCCTATGTATGGCGGACGATGGTGTCTCGTATTTGATGAAGCTGGACGACATTGCATTGAACTTCCTTGGCCTGAGCTTTCCAAACAAAGGGAAAGTCGGACTTTTCCTGTTTGGTAACCCTTCGGGAGAAGAAACATCGGAAAGTAGTCTTGGCTGGTACGGAGGCTACAAAAAGAAATAAGCATCCATTTAATTTTTAAAACTTTATACTCATGGGACGGGAGATATTTGACAAACTATATAAGACTTTGACAGAGAAATATGCCAAAGACAATGAACTTCTGAAATATAAAATCCAAGATTTTCTCAGTAATCAGAGCGAAATCAGAATGTATGTGGAAGATTCGCCCAATTTCGGTCATCAATCCTCAACTTTACATGTGATGAGAAGATTGATTGACATGGGATTTGTTAAGGGCACAATAAGCATTGTATGTGCCAATATAAATGTTGTCAATACTCTTTCCTACCTATTACCTAAGATACAAAATAATAAAGAACAGCAGTCTTTTTCATTAGACGGACATCCGCAAATTAAGATAGAAGTTCTAACTATTGATAATCTTAATTGCCGTAGCGACATTCTATTAGGTATCACTGGTGGTTTCGATAACAATGATTATGAAGCACTACAAAATCCACCTCTCACATTGAAAGTAAAACACTTCATAGTTCTTCAGCCATACAGGTGGGATTATCTTTTACCGGATTCCGGTTATTCCCAAATACAGTGGAGCGAGGACGATTCAAAATCATTAATACCCCCACTTAAGTATGTAAATCTTGTTGAAAATATTAAAGGTTTTATTGACAAAGCTTACTATTATAAACGGCAAGGAGATAATTTTCCTGAAAAACAGGACGAATGGGATGAAAACCAATATAAAGTTCTTGAAAAAATTGTATCAGACAGTGCGGTCTCCATATGTGTAACCTATGGGATGAACGGGAAAAACAATCTGCCAGCCTTTTCTCTGGATATGTTAATAAACATTTCCGCAATCATCATGGAAAGCAATCTAAGCAAAGAGAAAAAGAATATCGTCATTTCTTTTTCTGATATAGATAAGAGTGTGTATACCGCTTTGAAACAGAAACTTGATGGGCAGACCGATAATCCATTTGGCATCTATTGTAAATCTAAGAATTTAAAATGTAAAATTGAGTACATAATAAAGCCGGATGTACAAGAGTTCAATTCAAAATTAAAATCTATTCAAGCGGGAAATGTGCTAATTGTAGAAATAGGGACTGTTCCACAGCCGTTATTCAACTATGTTTTTTGCAAATCTACTTTTCCACCTGTATTCGAGGGACAAGGAACTGCAAATCTCGCGCTTTCTTCCGAATATCCATTTTTGCAAATGGCAAGGACAACAACTCGAGAAAGAATCACATCAGTCTATCCATCCTTTGGCATGTGTGCCTCCTCTTCGCCATATAAGAATAAATATTTCGATGCAATTATTATGCAACAAATAGCTAATAATATTTGCATAAATGTGTCATCCAACGAATGGCAGGCTTATAAACTCCAACGTGTAGCCAATTTCATTAACAAAGTTCATGACGAATCATCCATATATTACAATTATTTCAAGGAAATAATAGAATATTATACCAATGAGGCAAATGACAAGCTGATTTCAGCTTTGAATTTTTATCTTGCAAATCCTAATAAATTTACAGTTCCAAAGAAGTCTACCGAACTATTATTGAATCATAGTACAGAAATAGAAAGTCTGTACATGAAAATTTGTAGGTATATACAAGACGGCAGCATAGAACTTACTACCGTCGACTTGGGGCTGAATGCCATCCCAAGTTTTTATAAGGACTGGATGGGATATTTCCTGATAAAGCAGGCTTATGCAGAGTTGTCGGATGATAAGGGAATGGTGGCCTTGACAGGCGTTTCAGATTGTTTCGGCGAGGATAATACCGGTGTTCGGTTGGAATTTACAGCCCCCAACGAACATATACTGTCCAAACTTACCGCTACCCTGAATGGGGATAGCATCCCATTGGAAGGTGTGGACTGGTTTCAGCTGGAACATCCGGAAATAGAAGTGATAGTAGGGGAAGACCTGTATCCGCCTGTATCGGGACGTATAAGCGGCATCGTTCCAATCGGTGCAGACCTGAAGTTGACCATTGAACTACCCTTAACGGGAGGACAATGGGTGTTAAAGGGCGATTTCCAGAAGGAAAGGATTGGCATAGCCTATTTCACCCAGCTTGTGGGAGGGGTGAATCTTGCCGATAATTTGCCACAACCTTTCCGCACATTTGCCGACCTTGGCGTACAGTCCATAGACATTGCATACGATACGGACTGTAAGTCAATAGATTTTATTGTAATGGATATTTGCACAAGTCCGTCGGATAAATGGCAATTGCTTCCCGGCCTGCAAGTGTCTGACATCGGCCTTACCTGTACCGTCAGTAATCCTGGCGGCAAAGACAGGACGGCTTCTTACCTTATCCACGGGAACTTCAGCATAGGTAAAGAAAGCCAGAACAAGCTGTCTGTTGAAGCTGCAGTCCCCGATTTCCATGCCACCGTTTCCCTTGTGGAAGGAACGATAAGCACCGGCGACTTGTTTACCCTGTTCTGGAGTGACGCTTCGTTGGACCTGAAATCTGAAATACCATACTTCCTGATGGATATTGACCCGTCCAATGAAAACTACAATCTGCAGTGTGGCATCGAATCCGACTGGACTTTCTTTACCTTGCCAAATCCCAAGGTTGCCTTCACTATGACCGGGGTTGCGGTATCTGTTTGTGGGCAGCAGGGACATACTTCCGGGAAGATTTCTGGTTCACTCCACATCGGGGAAAAGTCTGAAGATGGCAACAAGGGCGTGGACATCAATCTGGTGGCCGGATACGCGCAGCAAACATGGAGCATAGAAGGAGGTACGGGAAAAGACCAGAAGATATCGCTTATAGACATCGCATATACATTCTTGAAACCTTTCGGCGTAGGCAACATTCCGCAATGGGTCAGCAACAGCGGCATGGCGCTGGAAGTGAAGAACCTTTATTTCAAGGCTGGACTTCCAGACCGAGACACGGGCAAAGAGAATTCATACGTTGTTGCCGGAGAAGCGGAATGGAATTTGAATCATGCCGGTTTCTCTTTGGCATTAGCCGCAGCGGTGGATATCAGGTTCGGTGGTCAACAGGTTACTGGAAAGGTTGTTGGCGACATTGACCTTTTGGGGCTGGACTTTGAGATTGGATACCTGTTCGGAGAAAAAGACACGGAATTGTATTTGCAGTGGGAAGGCATAAGGGCTGAGTGCAAGCCGGATGCCCAACAGTACATATTGAATGTGGAGGATATGTCATTAGGGATTCTCCTATCCAAACTGATGTCAAGCATCATCACGGATTTTGAATTGCCAGCCCCATGGAACTTCTTAAACGATATAAGCCTGAAGAACTTCCAGCTTGTCATAGATAAGAAAAACGAACAGCTTACGTTAGCTTATGAAATAGGCTTGGACCTGGGCTTTATTAAAATCAGCAAAATCAACTTGACCAAGGACAATACGGGCGTATATCTTGGATTTGACGGCTCATTCCTCGGCATGAAGATAAAAGACGGCAATGAGTCCACACAGGCTCTTGCCGGAAAAGGAAGCAATGTGCAGGACATGCCAACCGTGCCAGGCGAGGGAGAAGCATTCGACCTCAGGCTCTTCGTGATGGGGCAGCATGTCACTCCGGCAGGGAAGAAAGACTTTACGTCTGTAGAAGATGCAATCAATGCCCTAGAATTGGCATTCACAGACCCCAATGATACCCCCGATGCCATACCTATAGGCACAAGCGGCACAGGAATGATATTCAGTCCGGAATCTAACTGGCTGACAGGCGCAGATTTCACCGTGGCAAAGTTCTACCGTGTGGCACTTGTTTTCAACGACCCGGATCTGTATGGATTGAGTGTGACGGTTTCAGACCATGCACAATGCCTAAAAAACCTTCAGTTCTCCGTCCTGTATAAGAAAATAAATGACACTACAGGGGTCTATCAAACAGTGGTGCAGCTGCCAGACCGCCTAAGGTATCTTAAATTGGGCGCGGTCTCCCTGACCCTTCCCAACTTCGGCATTCAAGTATATACCAACGGTGACTTTTATTTCGACTTCGGCTGGCCGGACAGCATTGCAGATTTTTCAAGATGTTTTACTTTACAGATTGCTCCTTATGTCGGCAGCGGCGGATTCTATTTCGCTTCGTTGTCAAGTGAAACCGCAACGAATCTGCCAGCCGTATCCCACGGCACATTCTCGCCGGTGATTGAAGCAGGCATAGCATTGTCCTTCGGTATCGGGAAAAGCATTGACGGAGGCATCTTCAAGGCCGAGCTATACCTTACTATTGTCGGTATGCTTGAAGGGACATACGCAGTATTCAACACGGCAAAGGGATTGCCTGCCTATTCGGGCATGACTGACACCTATTACAGGTTTGCCGGAACGCTTTCATTGGTCGGAAAAATCTCGTGTGAAATCAATTTAGCCATCATATCAGCTTCATTGGAAACTACCGCATATGTTTTGGTAAGTATCGTGTTTGAAGCCTATAAAGCGGTTCCCTTATATTTCGAGGCCGGATTGAGCGTGAAACTGTCGGTCAAAATAAACCTCGGACTTTTCAAAATCCGCCTGAAACTGAGTTTCTCTGTAAGAATATCAGCTTCTCTCACACTTGGCTCGGACAATATGGAAGATTCACTGTGGTATAAAGTCGATCACTTAGACGGCCTGAATAATGGAATAGACAGACTGTTACCCTTGCAGGAAAAATTCTGTCCGATATGGAAGCCAATCTTTGCAGATGGCGAGACCTATAATCTGCTGTTGCACTTCGTGCCACAACTGACAACAACCGACACTTCGGATGCATCGAAAGACAAGGGCGTATGCAAATGTCCTTTATATGTCGGCATGCTGTATTTAGACCATCAGGAAGATGATTCAACCGGGCACTTCGGCATTCAAGCCTTGGCTTTGGGGTGCTTTTATTGGGCGATGGGTGCCATACTTGAAAGCAAGAATGAAAGCAAAAGGTTAACACTGGCATGGCTGAGGGAACAAGAGGTCACCATAGAGGAAATTAAGCGTTTGACTGAATATATGGGCCAGGGCGAGACTGATATTCCCTTCCGTTACGAAGATGAAAACGGGAACGATGTAAGGAACTTTATGAAAACCTTTTTCCATATACATATATCCTCGCCTGACCGGAGACAAGAAGAGGAACATGACGCTTCTGTATTCCCAATGATCCCGGACCTGGTATTGACAAAAACACTTAATGGTTCGGCAGAATCCATTTGTTTCAGAGACGGCCCTTTCCTTGTCGACTCAGATTACATACGAAAGGTGCATGACCTGTTCAATACGCTTAAAGCAACAGCTCCAGGAAACATGGAACAATCTGCAAGAAACATATCGGCAGACCAGCACGGGGTGAATGTATCCGACGGACAAAGCCTGTCTTCTTTTGTATTTGCAGACTATGTGGCATTGGTGGTAAAACAAGTTCTACAAACGGCATTAGAGTACATGTCAAGCCAAGAGTTGACAACCATGAATGTGGAAGAGTTGGCACAGCATGCCATAAAGGGAGGAGACGCTTCACAAGGCAAGGCATCGGAAATCGGCGCAATGGCTTCGCGGTTCTTACTTCATGGTTTGCGGTTGCCTGTACCGCCTGGAGATTCGCCTGCTGACACATCCCCATTGTATGCGCTCACAGGCCAACAATGGGAAATACCCATGAGACATGGGGAAGATCAATATGAATATTCGGTCTCACTAAGGAGGAAGGACGAAGAAAGGGAATGGATTGCCATCGGGTTAAACGGGGACGGGCTGCTCATTGATATAAACAACGAACTGATAGACAGGAATGAACAGATAGCCGATGTGCTATTTGAACCTTCGGTCATGGAAGGTTATCCCAAAGCCATCACCAACATAAAGGTTATCCCACAAAGTTTTTCCATGGGAAAGAACACATTCTGGGATTATCCGGGAACACTATTTGATACGGAGACAGATGGTGAGAAAAATACTTGCCTGTATGTATGGAAGCTGCCACTTGCTTTCAAGTCCTTATTGGAAGAAAATCAAGGTAGAAAAATGAATTTCAACATTCAAACCATTACCCATGACAGTGAAAGGATAAATAAAGGAACGATAAAAAGGCTGAGGTGGGCGACCATGGTTACCATGAAAGTCCAAAGCATGGCTGTTTCTGAAACAGCATCAGGTTTATCTGCCAACGTGTATGTACTGTCGGGCACGGATGATGCCTCCACACATTTGTTAGAAGCTCTCTTACGCCATATCCAATTGAGAGGAGATGCCTCGTTCATAGAACAGATACGTATCCTCATGCGAACAGACCCTCTTTCGGGAAAGGAGAACTGGATTTCCAGAAGTGACGGAAACGTGAAGATGGCCATTGTGAAAACAAACATGTCGACCGAAACACATCCTGAGGCAAATGTGATTATGTCGATGGGAAATAGCTGTAACACGTTGAACACTACCGAAGAATTCCTCACTTTTTTGTGGGAATGCAGCGTTGTGCGTTCTGGTGGATTTTACTTTTATTATCAGGTAAAAGACAGCAATGAAGGGCTACCGGCATATTTATTTGACAAAGAAGGGATGGCATCCGTCCAAATTCTGGTAACCTATAAAGATTTTGTCCCCGAAATATTCTTAAACGGAGTGGTGACTGGTGACGACCTAGATTTCACCAAAACTTCTATCTATCTCCAGTCACCTGACATTACGATGGCTGTTCCTGTTGTACCGCAAGGATGCATAGGATATGAGCTGTTGAGGATTCCGACGCAAGAGCCGGACACATCACCAGCATCCATACTTCCAACCGAAGAAGAGGAGAAGGCATATTTGGAAAACCAATATAACCTGTTGGGGACATTGCTGCCCGGTTTGGCGGATTACCAAAATTACTTGCCGGCCAGTCCGCTACAACCGGATGACAGAAATGAAGAAGAGGACTTATGGCACTATTGCACAGTAATACCCTATTCCAAGATAAAAGGCATGGGAAGCTATGAACCAGCGCATCCGAATCCGTATATAGGTATAGGGGATAACGTTGAAATGAGGCTGCTGTGGCAGGATATGTTCGGCAATGCGATGGTGGGCAATCAAATGACGGTATCAATGCCATTGCTTTATACAGACACAATCATTGGCTTGTCTCAATGGCCGTCCGCGTCTTGTATGTATTTGTTCAGGAAAGATTCTAAAAGGCAATCTTCTTGCCTAGTTTTGAACTTTACCTTTGATTGCTCCCGTTATGAGGATGGTGAGGCTGGCAGATCCAACGCACTTGCTGATTTGAGTGTTTATATGAACTTGCTTTATCAATTGCAGACAGACGACATATCCATCACAATTCTTTCAACCATAGAAGGTACAGAAGAAGAAAAGGAAGGGTTCAAGAAATCTGTGGATGTCAATTCACTAATAAATGGCTTTATAACACCAGTCATTGACTACTTGTCCGGAAAGAGCCCAATACCTCCCGCAACTTTCACCTTAACAGAAACGGTGGAACAAGAACTTGTCGCAAGCTATTGTAATGTAATACCACTCTGTGTGCGATTGGCCATGAAAAGAGATAGGAATATAAGCCCAGATTTTGCGAATAGTCCCGGCGTGGCATCAGTCTCGACCGTCATACAACCTTCGCATAGCCTTGATGGCGGAATGCTGGGGTTTACCATTTTTGCACAAGAGTTTGAAGAAGCGTTTGCTAATGGAGACATTCAGGTGAAAATCGCTACATCTTCTGAGACATTGGGAGAGGGGAAAGACATTTGGATGGTCAGATTAGACGAAACAGGCAAGAACGGAATTAAGATTACCTATAATAGTGCCAATGCTTGTTACTTTTCGCCTCGTCCATTGTCAACTTCCCTTTTATCGTTTAGTGTACTGGTTTATCCTTACCAAAATGGAGAAACATATCCCGCAGGAAAGGAAACCATGAAGAAATACTCCTCGGTTGATTTGGATGTGTGGGGAAGGCAATTCATGGAAGCCGTGGATGATTTCCTGTCTCCACAGAAAGCCGTCCCTGCCTTCCTGCTAGACAATGGCGAGTCATTGGCTGAAATCATAAACCTTAAGAAACAGGTCGCAAACGCTGTGTCCGGTACAGTGGACTATATTGTCAAACCCAATCAGGTTGAGAACACATGCCTTATGAATGCCAATGAAAAATGGCGGCAGGAAATGTTGAAAGAACTTTCTTCGGCATATAAGCTCACGGCAGCAGTACAAATACCGGTGGAAGTATGTTCTTCATGGGAACTTCCCAATATAGAACAGAAGCAAGCCATCAATGCCACGCCTAAATTCTATGGTAAAATGGCGGCAGACGAAACCGGCATGGGACAGAATTTCAAACTTTCCACTTCGAAATTGCCGTTAGGCAATGGGAAATCATGGCTGACCTATATGTTCGAATGCAAGGATACATCCAGTTCCCGCAATTGCAAGCTCGACAATATGCGTTTTGATATTACCCATTTGGAACAGGATATAAAAGGTATCGGTATCGGGAAATACACGTCTTCACTGTGGCTGTCTTTCATTTTGCCTTTGGACATCAAATTGCGGAACACTGGCGGCGTGACCATCCCCATTCCATTGCGTGCCTATCCGATAGCCCCGACTGTCACTTCACAAAAGGTCGTATACAAAGATAGCACAGATTTACAAGACGCACTTCATTGGGATTTCGCTTTTACCTATAAGAACTCTACATCAGCCCAAGATACAATAGGAGTCCAATTGGTGTTGAACACGCCCGGTAAAGATAAAGACACATTGAAAAAGAATGGTGAACCAGACTTGAGGCAGGCATTAGCCCAATTCATCGAGTCATATCCCAAAATCAGTGCCGATTTCACCACCTATCTGACAGGCTGTGATAAAGGCCACATTGACAAGGCTAAGAATGCAGTAAACGCATTTAAGGAAATCATGCAAGATGTCTGTGCCGCATGGAAAAAATGGAATCAGGTAGATACAACTCATGCGAGCAAACGGATACAGCAATCCGTCGTCGAGCCTATAAGCCTGAAGTACAAGGTAGTCGAAATGGAAAATGAATACGGTTCTTTATGCATTGAAGTGATTTCGGAAACCGGAAATGCATTAGATGTAATTCCTGAAATACAGATTACAGGATATAAAACCGTAGAAATTGCAAATAATAAAGTTGGGGTGCGTAAATTTACATATCAAGATGTAACGGGTATGCCACTTCCTTACACAAACAGAAATGCCGATCCGTCAAGAACTGCAATTGTTCCTGATTTGAATATTCTTGATATTCAGAATGCATGGGGAGGTGTACAAATTATACGCAATGAGGAACTTATACAAGACAATCATGGAGAATGGCTTGAGACAAACCGTCATTTCTTATACAAAACACCTGTAACCATGTTTTATGCAAAACAAATCCCTTTACTGCACAACAGCGAGATCATAGACCTTTCCAAACTAACAGAAGAAACCGCATCTATAGAGAAATGCATTGAAACCATGTATGATAATTTGTGTGAAAGCATGAAACTCCTCTCGGTAATGTCTGTAAAAATGGAGATAAATTATCGCTACCTTATTCCAAATACGAACATACAGGTGGCAGTACCTTTATTTCTAACCCTGCCTGTATGTTTAAATGTGAAAGATAAGGGAAGTAATTTTGCAAAAGTGTTGGCGGATAAACTTTCTCAAAAACTCATTGAAAGCGGGTTGCCAGAGGGATGGTTAGACTTTAAGTTGACCGTCTATTCTCAACTTGATGAAGACATTCCCATATTGCAACTTCCGTTCATATTGAAAAATGCTAATAGGGAAAACGGAAGATATTCCACTCCTTAATGTATCATACAATTTGTTAGGGGAGGCCACATACTATTTATGTTGCGCAATTACCAGCATAACATAAAGCAGTCGCTTATTTCTGAATGGGAAAAGCACAATAGCATTATGGTGCAAATGCCCACGGGAACAGGCAAAACACACCTGCTGGCTTCGCTTGTGAATGAAGAATTAAAAACGAAGAATGAAGAATCATGCGTTTGGATTGTCGCTCATCGCCGTGAACTTGTGGAGCAGATAGAAGCAACCGTCGCACGATACGGCATATCCAAAGAGGATGGAAGGGTAAAAGTGATGTCTATCCAGTGGTTGTCGAGACATTGGGATGACGTAAGAGAAGAACAGCCAAGCCTGATTGTGATAGACGAAGTCCATCATGCGCTGGCGGAAACCTACAAGGAACTGTGGCTGCGCTATCCAGAAGCGAAGAAGTTAGGCATGACCGCCACGCCTTGCCGATTGAACCGGAAAGGATTTACGGATTTGTTCGAGACGCTGATAACCTCGGACGGCATTGCGGACTTTATCCGGCAAGGGTGGCTTTCACCTTTTGATTATGTGTCCATACGTCCGAATAGCGAAGACCAAAGGCTGATAGACGGTCTGGAGAAACGTGGCTTTTATCAGCAATCGTGTACTGGCACATCACATAGGATTCTGCGGTTCCCCCTG
>OHHM01000085.1_pt1 | contig 51088 bp, 49 predicted proteins | sample 1568091 | NCBI WGS metagenome assembly OHHM01 (sample SAMEA3879525, study PRJEB24766) | human gut metagenome | biome: human-associated habitat; feature: feces | place: USA | collected 1985/1987 | reverse complement strand
AGACGCCGCCCTCTCACGGCGGAAACACGGGTTCGATTCCCGTACGGACTGCTAAGTATTTAAAGCCGGTACATTCATGGAAGCATGATGTACCGGCTTTTTCGTTGTACTAGTTATGAGCAGCTGCAGCTGCTGTATGCTTTTTGAAGCCGTCAGGCGCTTTTGTGATGCGAAGGGCAACGACAATTATTGCGGCAGCAAACAGAAGCTGTATTCCCATGCATATTGAAATAAAGCCAAGCTCCCTGACCGGATGAAAGTCAATACTTTTTACAGCCTGGTTGTACCAGTAGGCAGGCAAAAAGTGAGCGGCCTTTATGATGCCATCACTTAGAAATTCCTCCGGCACAAATATACCGCACAGGAATGCCATACCGAGTGACACGGTGTTCGCAAACATGTTCAGTATCTCACTGTTTGAGGTGATTTTGCTGATTAAAAAGGCAAATGCCAGTGAAACAAGCATGTAGCAGAGCATGTTGAGTGTAAACAGGAAACCTGAAAATGAGAATGTGCTGCCTTTAAACATGATTGTAGCTGAGACAAAAATTACAGCGCATACCACAAGTCCGGTTAAAATCACACCCAAAAGCAGCTCGCGGTTGTAGTTTGCAAATTTATAGGATGAGCAGGATATTCTCTCCTTGATTTCCTTTTTGGAGAAAACCTGAAGGACAGGAGCTATACCTGCAATCATCATGACAAGGAGCACCCATCCCAGATAACTGAAGCAGTAGTATATCCCTGAGTGCGAGGCGACACTTTTGCCACTGAGCAGTGAGACAGAAGCCTTCTGGCTTAGCGAGGTATTTACTGCGGCCAGAGCATCAGTTTCAGAGTAGCCGGAAGCAATGTAGGTATTGTACGTTTTCGTAAAGCTGTTTATGGCAGACTCAAAGGTGGTCGCTGCCTGCGTACCCGGTATGGTCACAACATCAAGCTTGAAGCCTTCTTTTATGATGAGAACACAGTTTACGTTTCTGGCAAACAGCTCATCCTGCATAGTTTCCTTTTTGGCATTTTTAATATTTTTTTGTGTGCATGTCTTTTTAAGATAGGCTGTCAGAGCTTTGCTTTCTGATGATTTGTCATAGTCAAACACCGCAAATTTGGGCTTGGTGGCTTCATAATCACCTTCAGCTTTGTTTGTGCGTGTCGCAGTGAGAACGACCATGACACCTATGAATATGGACAGGTACATAATCATCTGGCCCATATGTCTGTTGAGTATTTTGAAATATGATTTAAATACTTGCATATTTTTCCCTCCGAAGCAGTACAAAGGCAATGATTAAAAGAATCACTGATTCTACTGCCATGATTGATATATTTCTGAAAAATCTGTCGTAGCTGTCATATACGTTGAGCGAGTAAAAGCAGTCGGATATGAGACAGGCTGGGTTGAGGCGGTTGGCAATCGGAAGCTTGTGCTCGACCATATCTTTTATACCGTTGGCACATAAATCCGCAAGCACGGAAAGCACCATGCCGATTCCGACAGAGATACCGATTTTGCTGCCCTCTGTGAGCTTAGGAATGGCACCGATTATCACTCCGATTGAAAGTCCGATCATGCAGCCGAAAAACAGTGTCAGGATGATTGCCGGATATTTGTTTCCGAAGTCCACACCGAGTAGTGTCATGTAGACCAATGCAATTAGCTCGACAACAAAATGGATGATTAAGAGTGAGATATACTCTGAAAAAATCAGTATGTTTTTGCTTAGAGCTGCAAGGCTTTTTCGTATGCCGAGAGGACTTGTGTTTGCAAGCAGACGGTTTGTGGCTGTCACAGCTGAAAATGAGGCGAACAGGCAGCTCATCGCAAAAACAGCGTAAAAGTAATTGGTGTATTCATCCTGATTTCCCGATGAAAGTGAAATCTCTTTATACTCTGATGCGGTTTCAGAAAGCCCGGCAATTGCAGTCTCAAGCGCAGCCGGATTAGTCTTTGCTATGTTTGTAAATACGTCCTTTTGCTGTTTGTACTGTGTCAGGATGGATTCAAGGATTGTGGCATTGTATGAGTTTTCCTCCACGACTAAAGAAGCATCCTCTGTGTAAATAATGCCTGTCACTTTTTTGTTATTTAGTGCTTTTTTGGCTGCTGAGCTATCCATTAGCTTCATGTTTATGAGGTCTGAAAATGAATTTGTGCTATCGGACTTGTCGTCTGATTTACTGACGGAATCAGTATGGTTTACATCGAGAGACTCAAGCACGCTCATCAGAGTGTCATCGTTTTTAGATTCAACCACTGCCACATTTATTGTCTTGAACATTTCATCCTTTTCAAACAGATTTCCGAATGCCATATACATAAAGGTGGCGAGCAACAGTGGAAATGCAAGTGTCCAAAACAGCGTGACTTTCAGGCGGAACATGCTTAGCATGGTGTATTTTGCGTTGTGAAAAAATAATTTTAGTCCATTCATCAATCCCTAAGCTCCTTTCCGGTAATCTCTAAGAATACGTCGTTAAGAGTCGGAAGCTGCGTGTACACCTGACCGAAGGACAGATTATTCTGCTCTAGATAATCAAGCACATGGATTATATTGTGGCGTCCGCCACTGAAATAAATCCGAAGCTGTCCGTTTTCAAAGCTGACCTGATATGCATTGTGCAGCTGCTTTAATGAGTCAAGCTGTGCTTCTGACAGGTCTGCAATTTCTACGTTTATTGTCTCTGTATTTTTGATCATGCGCTTTAGCTCATCCTTTGTGCCGAGCGCGAGAGCCTTGCCCTTGTCCATGATGAGTATTCGGTCACAGAGCTGCTCAACCTCCTCCATGTAGTGTGAGGTGTAGATGATTGTCGCACCATCACGGTTTAGTTTTTTGATGCCCTCCAGAATCTTGTTTCTGCTTTGAGGGTCGACAGCCACGGTCGGTTCATCGAAGAAGATGAGCTTTGGTTTGTGTGCTATGCCACACGCGATGTTGAGTCGTCTCAAAAGTCCGCCTGAGAGCTTCTTTGGCAGAAATTTGCTGTAATCCGCTATGTCTACGAAATCCATTGCTTCCTTTACATATTTTTCGCGGAGCTTTTTGTCACTCACGTAAAGACCGCAGAAATAGTCGATATTTTCATATACAGTCAGCTCGTCGTACACGGCCACATTCTGCATGACCACGCCGATTTCGCGTTTGATATCGTAGCTGTTTGAGTACATTTCCTGCCCGAATACCTTTATATCTCCCTTATCGTATGTGAGCAGGGAAAGTATGCAGTTTATAGTTGTGGTTTTTCCGGAGCCGTTTGGTCCGAGCAATCCGAAAATCTCGCCGGTTTTAACGGTCAGATTGAAATGGTCGAGTGCCACAAGCTCCTTGTAGCGTTTTACAAGGTTGGTTACTTCTATCGCATTTTTGGTTGTATCCATTGAATTGCCTCCATAATGTTGTATTTTTGGTTGCAAGCCTGATATTTGGCTCAATAACAGATTACTATATGGCGTGCCGGAAAGTAAGTGTCAAATGTCACATTCGTATTTATGTTTGGATGAGGCATTGTTGTGTAAAAAATGACATTTGTCATAGTGACGTTTGATGGAATTTGTTGTAAGCTTATTTTACGGAAATGGAGGCTTTTGATGTATAAGATATGTAGTCAGTTTTTAATAGTTCTATCATGCGTGATGCTTATGGTGGTATCCCTTCAGGTCGATTACGTCATGATAGCGTGCATACTTACAGGAATAACCGTGTGCACATTTATAGACATGCAGGATGTGCCGCAGATGGGTCATGCTAACAAGAGCGAAACGGCAGACCGGGCTTTGGATTTGATTCTGGCGGTTTATATTCTGTCCGGAGTATTTTTTGCACCATCATTTTTTATGCTGCCGTATGCAGCGATGGTATTCAGAAAGAAAAAATACACGGTGTCGAGGATGGCTGCAGCCTTAGTTGGGATAGCTGTATCGGTGGACTGTATTTTAAAGATAAAACATATAGCACCCGGGATTTTCTATATCCTGGAGGTTGTACTTCTCATGGCTTTTGCGGTAATGCTTTCGTATTTCACAGAGCTGCTTTTGGGGTATCAGATGAAGCTGCACAGTATGAGAGATGCATCCATGGAGCACGACATGCTTATGGAGCAGATGAATCACCAGCTTATCGAGAAGCAGAATGCGCAGATATACAATGCCACGCTAAAGGAGAGAAACCGTATCGCAAGGGAGATACATGACAACGTGGGGCACATGATTACGCGCTCTATTTTGCAGGTGGGAGCAATCGGTGTGATAAATACCGATGAAAAGCTTAAAGCGCCTATCGCAGACCTAAAGAGTACACTTGATACGGCAATGGACAGCATGAGAAAAAGCGTTCATGATTTGTACGATGAATCGGTCGATTTGCGTCAGGCGCTTGCGAAGCTTAAGCCTACAGACAGTGCATTTGCATTTTCACTCGAATACGACTGTGAGGATGATGTGCCCAGAGATGTCAAGTATGCTTTTATTGCAATTGCAAAGGAAGCGGTAAACAATGCAGTTAAGCACAGTAACGGCGATGAAATCAGGATAATAGTCAGAGAGCATCCCGCCTTTTACCAGCTTGAGATAATGGACAACGGCACAACGGCTGACGAAAGAAGAATTTCGGGAGAAACAGGAGATGGAATAGGCATAAAAAATATAAAAGAGCGTGTTGCAGCGATAGGAGGAACCATGCGTATAAAGGCAGACGATGGTTTCATGATATTTGTGACGCTCATGAAGAAGAAAGGAACAGGACATGAAAATAGTAATAATAGATGATGATAATCTCGTATCACTTTCGCTGAATACAATACTGAGCGCACAGGATGACATAGAGGTGTCTGCGGTTGGAGACAGCGGGCAGCAGGCGGTAAAGCTGTACGAGGAGCATATGCCCGATGTGATGCTCATGGATATAAGGATGCAGGGCATGACAGGTCTTGAAGCAGCAGAAAAAATACTCGGAAAATATCCGGATGCCAAAATACTTCTTCTGACCACATTTTCGGATGATGAATACATAGTAAAAGCAATCTCGCTGGGTGCGAAGGGCTATATACTAAAACAGGCCTTTGAGAGTATTGCCCCGGCACTTAGAGCTGTAAACAACGGACAGACAGTGTTTGGAACACAGATAATGGACAGGATACCACATCTGTTCGGAGCTGATGGTAAAGCTTCATCAGGCACCGGTCAGGCCCGGTTCATTGACGCAATGAAGAGCTATGATATAAGCGGCAAGGAGCTTTCAATCATAGAGCTGGTTGCAGAAGGACTAAACAACAAGGAAATAGCGGATGAGCTGTATCTGAGTGAGGGAACCGTACGAAACTATATCAGTGTCATACTCGAAAAGCTGCAGCTGAGGGACAGGACACAGCTTGCATGCTTTTATTATAAAAGTATGGTATAACATGAAAATTTCTCAATAAGGAAATCTGCCCTTGCAATATACCCCACTGGGGTATATAATGCTCTTGAAGACAGATACCCATAAGGGGTATGGTTAGACATATACAACAAATGTGGAATGAAGAAAGAAGGGAGGCACACATGACAGAAAAAGAAACCAAATGCTGTTGCTGCAACCGCAAAAAAGAGCGGTCAGAGAAGGAATATAAGGATCTCATCAACAGACTTAGCCGTATAGAGGGGCAGATCCGTGGAATCAAGCGTATGCTGGATGAGGATTGCTACTGCCCTGACATCATCACACAGGTGGCGGCCGCAAATGCTGCGCTCAACAGCTTCAATAAAGTCCTTTTGGCCAATCATATAAAGACGTGTGTGGCAGATGACATAAGAGCAGGCAAGGATGAGACAATAGATGAGCTTTTGAACACACTGCAGAAGCTCATGAAGTAGCATAATAAGAAGGCAGGTATAAAAATGAGTACAATAATCACAATATTAATAATAGCAATAATTGCCGCACTGGTGATTGTGGGCTTAAAGGAGACTATTAAGCATTCAAAGGGCGAGGGCGCCTGCTGTGGCGGTGGAGTCATGAAGGAGGACGAGGAAGCCACAGTACAGCTTACAGGCGAGATAGTCACGAGAGCAGATGTGCACATAGACGGAATGCACTGCATGAACTGCAAGAACTCAGTCACACGCTCACTTCAGAAGATGAGCGGCGTATCGGCAGCTGTGGATTTAAAGCATGGCGTGGCACATGTTGAGGCAACCAGAGAGCTAAGCGATGAGGAAATCACATTTGCCATCGAAAGACTGGATTTCAAGGTGACAGGAATTGAGAGATTTTAGAAAAGGCTTTTGAATAGTTAGATTCAAATAGTAGAAAGAAGGAAATACAGACAGTATGAAGCAATATACAGTTACAGGAATGAGCTGTGCGGCATGCTCTGCCAGAGTGGAAAAGGCTGTCTCTAAGGTTGATGGTGTGACGAGCTGCTCTGTCAGCCTTTTGACCAACTCGATGGGAGTCGAGGGAAGCGCGACAGATGCGCAGATAGTGGAGGCAGTAGAGCAGGCGGGCTATGGAGCGAGTCCCAAAGGCACAGCAACAGAATCAGAAAATGACAAAGCGAATAACAGCTTAGAGCAGCTAAAGGCAGCGCAGGATGCGCTTGTAGACAGGGAGACACCGAAGCTTGTAAACAGGCTTATAGCATCGCTCATATTCTTGGTTGTTCTCATGTATTTTTCCATGGGACATATGATGTGGGGCTGGCCGTTGCCTGAGTTTTTCAATGGAAACCATGTGGCTATGGGGCTTTTGCAGCTTCTGCTTACAGTGGCGGTAATGGTCATAAACCAGAAGTTTTTTATCAGTGGCTTTAAGGGCTTGATTCACGGTGCTCCCAACATGGATACGCTTGTTGCGCTTGGATCTGCGGCATCGTTTGGATACAGCGTGTATGCACTTTTTGCCATGACAGCTGCGCAGGTGAATGGCGATATGGATGCGGTCATGTCATATATGCATGAGTTTTATTTTGAATCCGCAGCCATGATTTTGGCACTGATTACTGTCGGAAAAATGCTTGAAGCGCACTCAAAGGGCAAAACAACAGACGCTTTAAAGAGCCTGATGCAGCTTGCCCCAAAGACAGCAACCGTTGTAAGGAATGGCGTGGAGCAGGAAATTTCTGTGGATGCAGTGAAAAAGGGCGATATTTTCGTGGTCAGACCGGGTGAAAATATCCCTGTGGACGGTGAAATAATAGATGGAACAACCGCTGTCAACGAATCGGCACTCACAGGAGAGAGCATCCCTGTGGATAAGCAGCCGAAAGATGCAGTAAGCGCTGCCACAGTGAACCAGTCAGGCTTTATAAAATGCCGCGCAACCAGAGTAGGCGAAGACACCACACTCTCACAGATTATACAGATGGTTTCTGATGCCGCAGCGACAAAGGCACCTATTGCAAAAATTGCTGACAGGGTATCGGGAGTATTTGTGCCGGCGGTTATTACAATTGCAATCATTACAATAATAGCATGGCTTATAGCCGGTGAGACCGTGGGCTTTGCGCTTGCCAGAGGCATTTCGGTGCTCGTGATAAGCTGTCCGTGTGCACTTGGACTGGCAACTCCTGTTGCGATAATGGTAGGAAACGGCAAGGGCGCAAAGAGCGGTATACTCTTCAAGACAGCAGCAAGCCTTGAGGCAACAGGCCGCACACAGATTGTGGCTCTTGATAAGACAGGCACCATAACAAGCGGTGAGCCGAAGGTGACGGATATCGTGCCGGATGAGACATTTTTTGAGGAAATCGGCAAGCATGCCGGTGAGTGTCATCGTAAGGCAGACGATTTAACCCCGTACTCATCAACAGATAAAGCACTGTGGTCAAGGAAGCTTCTTGCAATAGCTGCATCAGTCGAGGCCAAGAGCGAGCATCCGCTTGCAAAAGCCATTATGGAGCGCGCTAAAACGGATGAAATCGCTATCGCAGAGGTAACAGATTTTAGCGCAATTGTGGGAAATGGTCTGACGGCAACACTTGCAGGCAAAATAATAAAAGCAGGAAATCTTGCTTTTGTCAGCAAATTTGTAAAAGTGTCAGATGATATGCGCGCGAAAGCTGTCGAATTTTCAAAGGAAGGAAAAACTCCTCTATTCTTTGCTGCAGATGACAGGCTTTGCGGTATCATAGCCGTTGCGGATACTATAAAGGAGGACAGTCCGGAAGCTGTCAGACAGCTTAAAAATATGGGAATCAGAGTTGTTATGCTCACAGGTGACAACGAGCAGACTGCAGGTGCCATTGGAAAGCAGGCGGGAGTGGACGAAGTCATCGCAGGGGTGCTTCCGGATGGCAAGGAGGCTGTCATAAGAAAGCTAAAGAAGCAGGGCAGGGTAGCCATGGTTGGTGACGGAATCAATGATGCGCCGGCGCTTACACGTGCAGATATGGGAATTGCAATCGGCGCGGGAAGCGATGTGGCAATAGATGCCGCGGATGTTGTCCTGATGAAAAGCCGCCTGATAGATGTACCGGCAGCAGTGCGGTTGAGCCGTGCTACATTGACAAATATACATGAAAATCTGTTCTGGGCATTTTTCTATAATGTAATAGGTATTCCACTTGCGGCCGGTTTGTGGTATCCTTTATTAGGATGGAAGCTCAATCCGATGTTTGGAGCGGCGGCGATGAGCCTGTCGAGCTTCTGCGTTGTTACCAATGCCCTGCGGCTGAATCTGTGCAGGGTGTATGATCCTAAGCATGACAGAAAAGCAACACCAGATAGAAAAAACAAAACAAATAAACCAAATGAAAGTGAGGAAAAATCAATGACAAAGACAATGAATATCGAAGGAATGATGTGCGGCCACTGCGAGGCAAGAGTAAAGAAGGCACTCGAGGCGCTTGATGCAGTTAGTGAGGCAGCAGTAAGCCATGAGAGCGGAACTGCAGTAGTGACATTAAGCTCTGACATTTCCGATGAGAAATTAAAGGAGACTGTAGAGGCTGAGGACTACAAGGTTACATCAATTCAGTAATCAGTCAGACAGTATAACAATATGAAGAAATATATAGCATTGGTATTGGTTGCAGTGCTGGTGCTTGGGATTTTTACAGGATGTGGTAACAATGGCAACAAAGAGACAGAATCACAGACGGATGAGAAAGCCACTGAGTCGGTGAATTCTGCAGAAAATAATACTGAGGACAGTACGCAAAGCAGTACAGAAAACAGTACGGAAAATCAGAATGTGGCTGACACAGAGCATCTCACCACAGAAAACGGACAGGAGAGCTCAGTTCTTGCCTGTCCGTCAGTAAACGGTAAGCTGCATGTGGAGGGCAGCAAGCTCGTTGATCAAAATAACAACGAGGTGCAGCTTCGCGGAGTCAGCACACACGGTCTTGCGTGGTATCCACAGTATGTGACCAATGATTGCTTTGCCACGCTGAAAAGCTGGGGAGCAAATGTGGTAAGGCTTGCCATGTACACCTACGAAATCGGCGGCTATTGCACAGACGGTGACAGGCAGCAGCTTGAGACACTTGTGCAAAACGGCGTGCAGTACGCACTCAACAATGACATGTATGTCATCATCGACTGGCATGTGCTAAACGATGGCAATCCAAACCGCTACAGCGATGTGGCAAAGACATTTTTTACCAAAATGGCACAGCAGTATGCCTCTTACAACAATGTGATTTACGAGATTTGTAATGAGCCGTGCAACGGTGCGACCTGGGGCGATGTGAAGTTTTACGCCAGCGAGGTCATTCCGTCAATCAGAAGCTACGACAGGGATGCAGTCATACTGATAGGCACACCTAACTGGAGCCAGAATGTGGATGAGGCAGTCAGGGACCCTGTCACAGGCTATGACAATATCATGTACACACTGCATTTTTATGCCGCAACTCACAAGGAGGAACTGCAGAACAAGCTAAAATCGGCGGCAGACGCCGGACTTCCGATATTTGTATCGGAGTTTGGCATCTGTAGCGCCGACGGAAATGGTCAGGTGGACATAGATTCCGCAAACAACTGGATCAGCCTGCTCGACAGCTACGGCATCAGCTATGTGTGTTGGAATCTGTCCAATAAGGACGAAAAATCATCGCTTCTAACCCCTGCCTGCGATAAGACAAGCGGCTTCACCTATGAGGATCTAAGTGATGAGGGTAAGTGGCTGTACGGCGTGCTCACGAGTCATATGACACCGGAATCGCCCGGAATATAAAAACATCCGGAGGTAATCGGCTGTACGTCAAGCGGCGCACCTGCTAATGCCGGGATAGAACCCTTCATGCGCTCAGCCGGCATGCACATGAGGCAGATGCAGATACTTCTCTCTGGTGGCAAGTCCGCCGCGGATATGGCGCTCGGACTTGTTGATATCGAGAATGTGACGCGCCTTTGCGGCAAGCTCCGGGTCAATGCGAAGCAACCTGTCAGCATCCGTGATATCCTTGTGCACAGTGGATTTACTGATGCCAAACTGCTTTGCAGCCTGACGCACCGTGGCATTGTTTTCAACTATGTAGTTGGCGATTTCCACCGCCCTTGTCTCAATATATGATTTCAAAAAATACTCCTGCATATTCTGTTGTTACAGTTTATGCGGGAGTATTTTTAATATTACACACAGGTTGTAATTCTATTTACGTTTTTCGTAATAAAATAAGAAAACAGTTTTTTAACCGCAGGAAAGCTGTATCTTAAGTGAATTAAGCGTATGCGGATGCGATGAGCTCAATACATTTATCGTATCCAAGCACAGAGCTGTTTAGCACCAGGTCATAATTTTTCCTGCTGCCCCACTCCTTGTCGGTGAAGTAGCGGTAATTTACTGAGCGCTTCTTATCAACATCCTTAAGCAGCTTTTTGACCTCGTCATCGCTCTTATGATAGAGCTTTTTTATTCTTGCAGCTTTCTCAGGCTTGTTTGCCTCTATAAAAACATTCAGCACATCATCCCTGTCAGAAAGAATATAGTCTGCGCAACGCCCCACAATGACGCATGGCTCTTTTTGCGCAATATCCTTGATGAGCTTCTGCTGGATATTGAAAATCTGGTCGGAAAGAGAAACTCCTGTGATGTCGCGCCCTACAAACGCATATGAAAAAATACTTCCGGCAGGTGCATATTCGCCCTGATTTGCAACAATCTGCTCAGAGATACCGAGCTCCTTTGCCACATGCTCAATTATTTTTTTATCGTAAAACTCAATGCCGCATTTTTGAGCAATCTGCTCGCCGATAAAGCGACCGCCACTGCCAAACTCGCGGCTTATAGTGATTATTTTAAAACTCATGATGAAACCTCCCAGCCTATAATAGTGTTTATAATTCATTATAACGTAATTGCACACAAAATCAAAACAGAAATTTAACAAAATCGCTTGCAGATAAGCACTCCGTAATCTATAATGACATAAGAATACATGTTGCTTTTATGTAATCAATGAGATGGCAGCAGATAACATATGTTATTGTTTACACCACAGTGTTGCAAACAGCAGTTACGTGACGTTTCAAAGATTGTAAAACAGCAGCATAGCGAATAAACAATTAGGAGGAAAACATGGATCAGGAAAAGGTCATAGTCATAGACTTTGGTGGTCAGTACAATCAGCTTGTTGCGCGCCGTGTCCGCGAGTGCAACGTGTACTGTGAGATTTACTCATACAGGATAGACATTGAGAAAATCAAAGAAATGAATCCAAAGGGCATCATCCTTACAGGAGGGCCGAACAGCTGTTATGAAGAGGATTCACCATCATACCAGAAAGAGCTGTTTGAGCTGGGAATACCGGTGCTTGGTATCTGCTACGGTGCACAGCTTATGATGCATAAATTAGGCGGAAAGGTAATCACACCGGAGGTTGGAGAGTATGGAAAGACAGAAATCACATATTCTGCAAACGGCGTGATGTTCAAGGATCTGCCATCAGAATCAGTATGCTGGATGAGTCATTTCGACAGAATTGCAGAGGCAGCACCTGGCTTTGAGGTAGTTGCGCACACTGCAGACTGTCCAATAGCCGCAACACAGAATGGCGAGAAGAAATTATATGCAGTACAGTTCCATCCGGAGGTGCTCCACACCAAGAACGGAACACAGATGATTTACAATTTCGTCCGTGGCGTATGTGGATGTTCAGGCACATGGAAGATGGATTCATTCGTCAAAAACACAATCGACGAAATCAGAGAGCAGGTCGGTGACGGCAAAGTGCTCCTTGCACTTTCGGGTGGAGTAGACTCATCAGTACTCGCAGCACTCCTTGCCAAGGCAATCGGCAAGCAGCTCACCTGCGTATTCGTAGACCACGGACTTCTCCGCAAGAACGAGGGCGATGAGGTAGAGGGCGTATTCGGCAAAGGAGGTTCATTCGACATCAACTTTGTCCGCGTCAATGCACAGGAGCGCTACTACAGCAAGCTTGCAGGCGTCACAGAGCCAGAGCGCAAGCGTAAAATCATCGGTGAGGAATTCATCCGAGTATTCGAGGAAGAAGCTAAGAAAATCGGAAAGGTTGACTTCCTTGCGCAGGGAACCATCTATCCGGACGTAGTGGAGAGTGGACTCGGCGGAGAATCTGCAGTCATCAAATCACACCACAACGTAGGAGGTCTCCCAGAGCATGTCGATTTCAAGGACATCGTGGAGCCACTCAGAAACCTCTTCAAGGACGAGGTCCGCAAGGTCGGACTGGAGCTTGGATTACCTGACTATCTCGTATTCCGTCAGCCATTCCCAGGCCCAGGCCTTGGAATCCGTATCATCGGCGAAGTCACAGCCGAAAAGGTACGCATTGTCCAGGATGCAGACTGGATTTACAGAAGCGAAGTGGAAAAGGCAGCAAAAGAGTACAAAGAGGCCCACGGCGAGGAACCATCATGGATGCCAAACCAGTACTTTGCAGCTCTCACCAACATGCGTTCAGTAGGTGTCATGGGTGATGAGAGAACATATGATTATGCCGTTGCAGTCCGTGCAGTCCGCACCGTGGACTTCATGACAGCCGAAGCAGCCGAGATACCGTTTGAGGTACTTCAGACAGTGATGAGCAGAATTATAAATGAGGTAAAGGGAGTCAATAGAGTATTCTATGATTTGACCAGTAAGCCACCGGGAACTATTGAGTTTGAATAATTTTCAAAAGCTCGCAAAGCCTAGTAAAATGGGCATTTGCGAGCTTGTTTTTTGCCTTGTGGTACTAAAATGGTACTAAAGTGAGCTGTGCAGGAATAGTTTCATTTACGCCTGAGGCCATGTTATTTTTCACTCAAAATATTCATTGGGAGAATGGCGGCAGAGTACAGCAGGAATCCCAAAAAATATCAGCAGGGACAAGTGGGAAAGAGAAATGTCCATGAAAGAGATAATTCTCAGGGAAGCCAAGATGTGTGCATATGCTGCCGGGAATGTGGAGCATTTTAAATATCTGATGAAAAGACTTGGATATGTATTCAAGAAAGATGCGTGGATGGAAGTGCAGGCACCGGGATTTCGGTATTATCATAAGCTTGCAAAGATGGACGAGATGTTTTCAGAGGAGACGTTAAGGCATCATGTGGATATGTCTTGGATGGCAAAGCCTTACTTCTATTCGTCGGATATCAGGGGATTGCACAGGGCGAAGCTGTCATCATTTCAGAAGAAGTTTTATGCAAAGCTATACAGATTAAGGATTGTAGAGCAGAAGCGTTTTGCAGTCGGTGGAGCAAAGTATACAGAGGATTTGAAGCGGTTTCATCAGTTACAGGACGAATATCTGCTGCTTGTAAATAATGACATCAAAAGTGTTGTGGATTTCATAGGTGAGCAAGAAGAAAAAATCCAGCAGATTGAGGACAGACAGAGGGAGATATACAGAGAAAGTTCTAGTCGGAAACGCAGTATAAAGAATGAAGAGCAGTACCGCGAATATCAGATATGGCACATGGAAGTGCAGGAAGAACTGGATGAGCTTAAGCAGGAGAAAAGGGGAATTAAGAGGCAGGTACAGCTTGCTGATGACATTATAAAAGAAGATTTGTATACGGCTTATTATGCGGTGTCGGGGAGGAGATTGTTGATGACAGGGATGTTGAGATACCGGGTGTGGAAGAGGATATGCTGGTTGAGAGAAATGAGAAAGCGGTTGTTGAGCTGGATATAAGTGTTACAGGAATGAAGTTTGACGATAATCAGAATGAAATAGGAGTACAGAAAGAGCAAACAGGTAGTGTGAGAAAACAGCAGACTGATTTAGATGGCATAGGAATACCAGAGATTCATAATTCGTCTGATGTGAATATGGCAAGAGTTGGCGAAAGTATAACTGATGTAAAAGGTAAAGGTGAATTTGTGGAACCTGAAGAAAAAGAGCCTATGGACAAAGTTGGCTGGATTGTAAGGAGAATATCAGAGCTAGGTGGTTATGAGAATGTCAGTGATATGGTCTCTTCAATGGTCTGGATACACTCATCAGTATGTTTTTGATGTCTTGTCCCCAGAAATGCATAACTGTATAGCCGAGAAATAGAAGCTTTTTATCGGTTTCAAAATCCCGGGAACGATTATGTTCTATTTTTTTGATCCAATAATCTGGATTTTTACCTTTTTCAAGACGTAGTTTCAAAATCTCTCAGTCCTTTCCATGAAAAAATTCGCTGTCACAAAAAATAGCAATTTTGTATTTAGGAAGAACAATATCAGGAGAGCCGGGTAAAGCTTTATAGTTTTTACGGTATCGGTATCCTTTGTGCCACAGAGTTTTCCTTAGTTGGATTTCGATAGAGGTATCTTTGCTGTGGATTTTTTGCATATTTTTAGACACGATTTCGGAGTCACGAGACATAGCTATTTTCAATGCCTTTTGTATAAAGTATTTTAACAATTTAAATAAAAAGATACAAGTACCATACAAGTACCCATACAAGTACCCATACAAGTACCAACGACCATATAGTATCGTAAAGTATTATATTAAATGCATAAAGAGTTAATCCTTATGCATTCTACACCGCTCGCGGTAGAGTTAAGAAATTAACTCTACCGCGTTTTTTAATTGTAAAGAATGGGGTGTAATACAAAGTGGCATTCGCTATAGGCACTATGTAAACACACACATTCACCGCACACACATTGTAACAAAAAACACAGTGGGTATGCAATAAAACACGGTGTTATGTGCCAAAAGTTGATTTACTAACATTTATAAGAAAGTGAGGACGCAAAATGAACACAACATCAACAGCATACTTTAAAAAAAGCGACAAATTATTCACATCAACAGCTAGTGTGTATATTCCAAAGACGGAGTTCGCAGGAAGCAGTATTAAATGGTTTGATGACAGTAAGTTAATCAGAAAAAATAAGTAAAACTGTAAATCAGTTACGATTTTCAGAGAAAGGAGCCACTTATGGCAAAGAATATTTACGAGTATATTGGTAAAAAAGAACTTTTCAGACGTGCGCAGAATGTAAGTTATATTGAACTGCCAAAAATAAAAGAGCTGGTTTATTCAAAATATGAAGGCTGCGAGTGGCTTGAAAACGAAAAGATAACAATAAGGTCACAGGCTTGTGGAACATGGATAATTATACAGAATCGAGAACATGAAGAAGAAATTCTGTGTGGGTACGATGGAGAAGGAAATTTCTCTACACATTATGTGAATGGAAAAAATATAGCAGTGAAAGCAGACAACAAGTCAAGTGAACGACTTAAAATTTTGATGAAACTTGATTTGGATAATCTGCCTGAGCAATTACCGGATGAACTCAACAAAACTGTTTATTAAAAGGCTTTATAGCTGTGAAAACAGCAGAAAAGAGGTTTTATGATGTACAAAATAGTTATCAGCAACTTAAAAGGTGGAGTAGGAAAGACAACTACAACAGTAAATCTTGCATATTCTTTTATGCAGCTTGGAAAGAAGATTCTTGTTGTGGATGCTGATCCACAGGCGAATGCAACGCCATTCTTTTTACCAAGAAAGACAGAACGGTCAATCAAAGATGTGTACCGGAATCCGGCACACGTAAAGAGAAGCATTTATAGAACCAGGTATGGCAATATTGATATCATACCGGGCAGCACAGAACTGGAGGAAGATGATGCATCACAGATTGATGTGATAAAAAAGGCACTGGATACCGTGGCAGACAGATATGATATATGCCTTATTGATACAAGACCTGCCTTTGAGCAGCTGACCATTACATGTATTTGTGCAGCTGATTTGGTGCTTACTCCTGTATGCCTGAATAAATTCTGTCGTGATAATTTATCGGTTGTAGATGAAAAGATAAATGGACTTAGATATATATATCCGGTTATGGATGGTGAGTTAATGGAGCCTGTATGTTCACCGGCATGGAAGGTGTTTGCAACTATGGTGAATTCAAACAGAAGGGCACAGAGAGAGATTTATGAGGACCTTGTTGGCAGACATGATTATCCATTTCTTACAACATGTGTAAGTGCTTCGTCAGCAGTTGATAATGCCCTGTTGCTCTATAAGCCGGTAGCAAAACATAGAAAAAGAAATCCTGTAGCAGATGATTATCTGGAGCTTGCAAATGAGATTTTAGGTGTGAAAGAAGGTGAGTTCCATGGCTAAATTCGGAGCTGTATTCAACAGTGAAGTAAAGAAAACTGACAGCAGACCACGCAGTGAGACCAGATGGATACATTACACCAAGCTCATTGACAATACAGACCAGTACAGGAAAAGCGCGACAGAGGATGATATAGCTGCTTTTGCAGAACTGATAAAATCGGCCGGCAGGGTCCTTCAGGATTTACTGGTTCGAAAAAGCGGAACTGACACATATGAAATCATTGCAGGTCATCACAGAAGACTTGCCTGCAGGTATCTGGTAGAGCATGAAGGACTTAAGGAGTTTGAGTTCCTTCCATGCAAGGTAGAGCATGTTGATGATGTGCAGGCAGAGTTCCAACTTTATGCGACTAATGGTTTCATTCCAAAGACAGATGCAGAAAAGCTTCATGAAATAGAACGCATCAAATATCTGCTTGATAAATATCCTGACGAGTTTAAGCATGTGCATGGAGGTAAGACGGTTGAAAAAATAGCCCGCATTCTGAATATGGGAAAAACGACAGTTGGAGATTACGTTAATATTTCAAAGAATCTTGGTGATAAAGGAAGAGAGGCTCTGGAAAAGGGCCATATAAATAAAAGCGCTGCGCTGGCACTGGCCTCACTTCCTGAAGAAAAACAGGAAGAATTGATAATGGACGGAAAGACAACCATGAGAGAGATAGAAGCGCACAAAGAAGCTTCCAAACCTAAAAGAGAGCCGGAACCAAGACAGGTCAGAAGTTTTTATGATCTGTTTTTAAAGGACGCAGACCGGCGGTTTAATTCATCCAAAGAGCTGAGAGAATACCTTATGTCTCATTTTGCAAAATCATACAGTGGCGGATGTGAGGCAGGAATATCATATGACTGCTCGCCAAAAGGCATCATAGTGTGTAACTCGGACAGACTGTCATGGACAGAGTTCCTTGACCTTGTGGATGGTGTTACAGGTTCAGACAGATATGAAAGGATGCAGGAGGAAGAACAGGGCATGACTGGCCAGTATGCATTTAATAATATTGACATGGACATAGACGAGGAAATCATGTCAGAAGAGGATGAGGAAAATGTATTCGATGAGGATGAAAAGGAATTCAAAAAGAGTCTTGAAGTTATGTATGACTTGGCTTTTTACCTTACAGAACAAAGAGAGCGGCTCAAAATGATTAGACAGCGTGCAGAGGCCGGTGCAGATGTTCCGCTTAAAGTTTTAAGAAGGCAGGAGTATATAGTACGGGGATTAGAAAAATTGGCTAAGGAGGAAAAATAATATGGGATGTTTGTGTGCAATAAAAACAGATGAATATCACGGATTTGAATGTTCGGTATCGGGAGGAGCATGCATGTATCTCTATCCTGATTCAAAAAGATGTGCAAGAGAGTACGGAGAAGGTCCGGATGTTGGGGATACTGAAGATATGGAAGAATAATGGTACTTTTCGCAGGCTATGTTGCTATGCAATATAGCCGTGCGTTGCATCAAATGCAGAAAGTATCTTTGCTGCCAGAAATGGCAGCCATCATAAAACCTTTGCGGCAGATTTTTATATCTGCCGCGCATATGGAAAAAGGGTGAATAAATGAGTGTAATAATTACAGAAGACAGAATTAAAAAAATACTGTCGAACCGCGAAAAAATGCTTAATGACATTAATAAAAAGATGGTTCTTCTTTTCCGCGAGGTAAGCCGGAGTGACATGGGGGTGTTTATGGATGAGCTTATAGCTGAAAAAAGCATCTCAGCTGCACATAACAGCCTGTTGCCCGGCCCTAAAGGTGGAAAAAAGAAAGACCTGTCTGATCTGATAGTTAAACTTGAAAGAGACAGGGAAATAAGACGTAAAGAGCTTTTAACGATGCTGACAGAGCTGTCGAATCAGGAGGACATGGTTAATCGTGTATGGGCCTGTTATCTGGCGCTGGATGACCCTTATTATACGCTGCTGAGTCAGTTGTATGTTGAAAATGATTTGTATGAGAACGTAAGAATACAGTTTGACATGTCACCGACCACATTTGAGCGTTACAGGAAAAAGGCGCTGCATCTGATTATAGAATACACAAAGAGCCCTCTGTCTGTTGGGGAACTGATAACAGGAAGTTCCGGAAAAATTCATAAACCACAGAAGCGGGCTCCTGCAGGAAGAGTGCCATCAGACAGCATTGAAGGACAGATTGACATGATGGATTTTCTTGAGGTACCGGATTCCGGTACCGGGAATGAAAAGGAGGAAAAACATGTACGTAAGCAGGAAATATAAGACAGTAACCTATGAAAACCGCTGTCAGATACAGGAAATCCTTAAAAATAATAAAAGCATTACAATTATGGAAATTGCAGAAAGGATGAAGTTTGAGTATTCAACGATATACCGGGAAATACGACGTGGAACAAATGAGGATGGTGTTTATGATGCCCAATATGCGCAGAAGCAGTATGAAATATCAATGAATAACAGGGGCCGCAAGGAAAGAGTCTTTGATAAAAATACTGCAATGTATAAATTCTTAAGGCAGAAGCTCATTGATGAATGTGTCAGTCCACAGACTGCATTGGATGAGCTTAAGAAATCAGGGATAAAGACAGATGAACAGTATCCATCAAAAGCCACGTTGTATCGGATGATGAGGAGAGGAGATTTTGAATGAGAGAAGTGATATTTTATTTGGCAATGATAATTGAGATTGCTTATGTGTTCATGTCACAGGTACCAAAGAAACTGGAAAATAAGTATCTGCTTATAGGGACAGCTTTTATCTGTGCTTCAGATTTTACATATCATATAGGGTATAATGCAATAAATATGTCTGTATCTGCACTATCAGGAACAATAGCAATTTCAATATTTCTTATTAGTTTTGTTGTTGGAGTAATAACAAAACGCATAGATTTTGAAGACTTATTTTTTTCATTGTTTATGGAGCTTTTTCTGCCGCTGTTGACAATGCTTTTAACTAAATCATATGAATTGATGATATTTGTAATTATAGCAGTAGTAGGGCTCGGAATGATTAAAATATTCATGGCGCATAAAGAAAAAAACAACCGGCAGGAAAGGGGTTTCTTACGAATAACCATTAATGGTAAAACAATCACATGTTCAGGAATTAATATTGTCATCAGCAATGGAAAGGTTATTGTAGATGGTAAAACAATTCAAGAGTGTAATAGTGGTGATATTAAAGTAACCATCGAAGGAGATGTAAACAAAATTGATTGTGGTGGATCAGTAGAAGTTCACGGCAATTCAGGAAGTATTGATTGTGGTGGCAGTTGTGAAGTCAGTGGAGATGTCAAAGGAGATATAGACGCAGGTGGTTCTGAAACTTGTGGTAACGTATCAGGTGATATAGATGCTGGTGGAAGTGTAAGATGTAGAAGATAGGAATCCGGTACACGGAGGTAGCGACAATGAGTAAAAATAAGACAGGTAAAAGAGGATTAAAGATTGGCAAAATAAGTTCTTCACATAAGGGGATATGTGTACATACCCCCAATGGTAAAAAAATTTTTATTGATGAAAATGGAAAAACAAAAGTTATTTGGGATTTGTAAAAAATAAGGATTTAGGGGGATAGCCGATGAAATATATTAATGAAAATCCAACAAAAACAGAAAAAATACTTTTTGAAAAATATGGTCTTTATTTAATTTATAAAGATGAAGATTCATATAGATATGCTCCGATTCACATAGAAAACCAATATGTATATCCGTCTTCTGTAGAAGTAGAAAATGACATGGTTGAATGGGAACATGATATATTGTTTGACATCTTAACCGAAACAGTTACGATTCATGGTAACTATGATTCCATAGGGATTTTTTTAAGACCTTCTCTTATAAGTAATCATCAAAGTAACTGCAACATTCTCTAAAAGGTGTTGCGATTACTCTGACAGCTCATGCTATATACACCATCATAGGAAAATGAGTAGTTTTGAAATTACAACTTTATAAAAAAATCAGATAAGGAGATATAAGAAATATGTTCAATTCAAAAATGTATAAAAAATATTATCCAATCAAGTCTTCATTTGATATTGCAAATATGAATGAGGCTGAACAGAAAAAACTTATTTATTGGATCAAGTCGTTGCCAGAAGATATTAGATTCCATAATATGAATAGTTTAAAAAAGGCGATGCAATACAGAGAAAATAAATATCGTGTAGTTGAGGTTAATTGTACTGATGATAATATAGCATCTTTATGTAATAAGATTTCCTGTAATTCAGACTCAATAACGGACAATGAGATCAGTTTAATTAATGCTGTATTATATAGGCATAAGTATGTCAAAATTATTGGAATGTATTGTTTCCCGGTAATGCGTTCATCGACAAATTGCTAATGAATGATCACATTCTATAGCAGTAGCAGGACTTGGAATGAGTATATTCATGGCGCATAAAGAAAAAAACAACCGGCAGGAAAGGGAAAAGTGACATGATTAATGAAAAAAAACTGAAAAAAGAACTGCAGAAAAGGTTTGATGCATTTGTGAGAAAATGTGGAATGGCAGACGACATGAAGTCAGACGGCTATGCAAGCTGTTATGATGATGTATCTGATATCATAGAGCAGCTTGCCGCCCAAAATGATATTGAACATCTTTCACACTATATATACTCACATTTGTGTAAATATAGGCCATTAAAGGGATTGCTCAAGAGTGTGAGGATTTTATCGAAAAACAGGACAAGACCGAAGCAGATAGTTATAAGGAGTAGATAAGCAATACACTACATAATTAAGAGTAAGAAGGAAGGTGGGAGCATGAAAATGTATGAATGCACAAAGACTTTTGAGATAAAGCCGCCTGCGTACAGTGGGTGTGGGAGCATGCTTGTGCATAAAGGAACATTATGGTATGCAGTTGAAGGCGGAAGAGAAAGGACAACATTGACAGACAGCAGAATAAAATTAGTTCTTTCAGACAGACTGTTTAAATCCCATTTTATGAGATGGGGTTAATGCATAAACTAAAATAATATCAAAATAAGGAGCGGCAATATGGACGGATATAATACTGAGAAATTAACATTACAGGATTATGAAGCAGAAGGACTATGCAGCGGATGCACGTTTTACGGAGCAGTGGATGTAGATGGCAGGTTAGGATGCTCATTCCATTGGTTTGACGATGAGTCTGAAGACTGGGATTACAGCAAAAACTGTGATGAGCTGTGCGGCATGTAGGAGGAGATAATCAATGCACTACATAATTGAGAGTATTATTATTATTATTATTTTAGGGATATTGGTTGGCACTGCTTTAGGGATATTGGTTGGCACTGGATTGATGTTATGCTGTATGGCAGCTTCCAAATACCGTGAGAAGGATGATGCAGAGCAGCTTAAATGGATACATCAGCAGAGGAGAAAAAGAAGTGAATGTAAGAGTGATACCTAACTGGATATGGACTGAATGGGTGCAGGTATGTACACAGCTCAAAAAATATCCTGATGCCGTAAATAACATAAGAATCGTAACAGATAATGAAAGACTGAAAAGGTCTGAATGGAATCATAAAAAACAGTTAGAAAATGAAGTAACAAAGAGGAACCGATGAAGCTTAAGTACAGAATACTTGAAAAACTTCATAATGTAAGCAACAGTGAAATGGATCTGCTGGTATGGGCAGTGCAGCATTCTGATGAGGCCAGTGGAACCATGTATGGGGCATACTACAAAGACTACTGCGATGAGTATGACAGATGTAAGCAGTCTTTTTATAATGCACTGTATGGACTTGCTGATAAGGGAATTGTGACCTTTAGACGTAACCAGAATGACGCAGGCACTACAAGTGATTATGACATTACGGTAAACGATAATGCATATCCATGGAAAGGAAGCAGTGAGGCTACATACCGGAATGAGGGATATGTAGATCTGGCAAGCCCGGTGTTCCGTTCAGATGAGTTCAAGTCATTGAAAGCAAAAGAGAAGTATCTGGCCCTTGAATTCAGAAAGAGAAGCTTTGAGACAGGGAAAGGCTACAAGCATGGCGTCAGGGCATTTTATGAAGCCTGGGATAAATCACTTGGGGTAACTGACAGAACAGTCAGAGGCTATATACATTCACTGTCCAAGGTATACGGATTTTTCAGCATAGGAATCAAGGATGGTTTTTACCGCATAACATCAAGGATATGCTTTAAAAAGCCGGCTAAAGGTCAGGAAGGCCACAGATATGACCAGGACATGTATAATGAGCAGTCAGTCAGAATGGAATTAAACAGAGATAACATCAAGTATGACAAAACAGGCTTTGATGATACAGTTTATCTTATGTATCAGTATGCTTCAGCCTTTGCCAAAAAGCATGCAGATGTAAAAACATACCTTTCAGCAGCGATACATAACAGTATAAGCGGACATAAATGGAGAGACAGGTCTCTGTCTGCCCCGACAGTACATCATCATTTAAAAGCCATTCTGGAAGGCTTAAAGGATGTGCCGGAAACACGGTCTGTGAAATCAAACAGCAAATCAAAGGAAAACAGATTCAACAGCTTCAGCCAGCGTGACAATGATTATGGAGAGCTGGAGAGCCTGCTTCTCAATTCAACAATATAAATCGAAAACAGCCTGGGTCGGACGACGCAGGCTTCGTAAACGTTCACAAAAACATGCACATTTGCATTTCAAAACGCGTAAAATCCAAAAAATACTTCAAAAATGAATAAAAAATATTTCCGGAAAGACCGGATGACATGCATGGCACTGCAGCCCTGCACATACCAGTCCAAAAATACGGATATATTTTTAAAGCAGTCCAAAAAAAGCGACATATATGTCATATGCCGGAAAACCAGTCCATAAATGCAGATATATATGGCATATACCAGTCCAAAAGAACGCCGGCATCAGATAAGCTCAAATGCAGTGTTTAAGGCATAAAGGGCATATATTTAATCGCTTTTATATACATTCTTATATCTTACCTTTTCTTTTATTGGAATTAATTCTTATCTTTTCCCATATATGGGACTTGCGGGAGCTGCGCTCCGGATTAAATGATGCATATTATCATATAACCGGCTGAAACTCTTACAAGTCCCATTAATGAAAAAGAAGAATTAAAAGGGAAAAGACAAGCCTTATTAGACAAGGCAGCCAGTACCTGCATTACAGTTTTTCAATATCTAAGCCTGGGGCTATGAAAAAATGTAAATGATGATATGCACATGTTTATTCTGGTATGTTAACAGAATGTTCATATGCGGCCGGAAAATACGAGATATGTATTTTTTTACCAAAAAGCGAATCAAAAAGTTTGCTATTAATCTGCTAAGCAGCTTAATTATTGTTGTTTTAATCATTGGGAATATCCTCCTTCTTTCGTGGTCAAAGAGAGTATGATTTTTATTTCTCTTTTTAAGTGAAATATTTTGTGAATTTCATATAGAAATATGGATTTTGCAAAATCACATTAAATAAAATTTTAAGAGTTAGTTGCTTGGCAGATGTGCATTAAAAGTTACAAAATCATCATAAAATGTCTCATTTATGGGAGTTCAGAGATATTCCGGCCGACAAAAGACCGGTGGTAAGTGGAGGTAGATAGCATATCTGTTAAGTGGTATTATATAATTGTGAAAAAAGATAAATATTGCACAAATACAACTTTGTGATCACGATTAAAGAGCAGCATTTTATTGTGCAACTCTCACAAAAACAATCCAATGGGACGTTTTTACTTGACAAAAACACCCCATTGGATTACTTTATAAGTGAAGGGAGGATATATATGGGAAATGAAAAGACTGACTGGATGATATATTCAGACCGGGAAATGAGTGTTATGTCTGCACAGGAAGAAAAAGTATCCTTCAAGGAACTGATAAAATCCCTGGGAATGACACAGAAAGAATTTTCGGAAACATTTGGTATTCCAATGGGAACCTTAAGGCACTGGATATCCGGTGACCGTGAGTGTCCTGTATACACTAAAAGAATGCTTGCATATATGGTAGAATTAAAAAGACTGGAGGCAAAAAGGAATGAAGAATAAGATTTTGCGTACTATTCAGAATGTATTCTGCGCGGTTATGATGGTTGTTGTGGTTATTATTTCAACAGTATTTATTTTAATAGCACCTATAGCTCAAAGGGTTATCAGACAGAATATTTTTGTAGCTATTTTAACCGGCGGTGATATTTACAGAAATCATGATAATGATTTTCAAGATACTTTCAATGAAGCATATCAGTATTATGATACGGAGCTTGAGGAACCTTATTTTGATTTTGATAATCAGGAGATGAACCAGTAAGAAAGGAAGGTAACAGCATGAAGAGAAAAATCATAACAGCAATACTTGCGATAACGGTTGTATTTTCGGCAGCTTCGTGTGGATCAGCCGAAAACAAGAGCAGCAATACACAGGAAGCAACAGTATCCGATATGCAGAACAGCACGGAAAGAGTATCTGAAGCTGCAGGGGATACGCAGTCTGAAGAAATGACTGCAACAGTAAATGATGGTGAAAACGTACCGGGTTCCGGTACATCAAAATCAGATACATCAGATGCTGCGGCATCATCGTCTGCTGACAGTAAAAACGCTGACAGTACTGTAAAGAAGAACAGTTCAGACAGTAAGAGCAGTACAAAGAATAGTACCTCCACAGCCGTGAACCACAACAGCACACAAAGTACAGGTGCTTCAACTGCAAAAACAGACAGCGGTAAAAAGAGCGCGCAGTCTTCAGGTGCATCAAATCAGACCAAGCCGGCATCAGCCGCAGGCAGCAAAGGTACAGACAGCTCATCAGGCACAGCGAATAAGCCAGCTGCTCATACCCATACATGGGTAAAGTATGTGGCCAATACCATTCAGCACGAGGAGCAGGGACATTATGAGACAAAGGTGGTAAAGGCTGCATATGATGAGCCAAAGTATGAGGAACATAACGTATGTAACAAATGCGGATATGATATGGGAACTGATGATTGGAATGTATTAAATCATGAAAATATTTGTGATGGAAGTTACAGCTGTATACCAGTGCAAGTAGGAACAATTCATCACGATGCAGAAACAACCCAAGTATGGGTAGTGGACAAGCCGGCATATACAGAGTATGTGTATGGCGAGAAGTGCAGCGGATGCGGTGCCACAAAATAGGGTGGTAGTAAGTGGTGGTAGATATCTTTTTGATGATAGTGTAATATATAATTGATGAAAAGGAATTGTACAGAGGTCTCGTGCAGTTCCTTTTTTGTTACAAATTGTAAGCCAAATGAATAACATGACAGGAGAACATGATGAAAAAACTTATATCACGAACAGACATCATGCAGAGGGGACCTCCATAACAGCAGGGATTGACCATAGCGGTCAGTCCTTTTTTAGTGCAAATAAATTAAGGAGACAAATCGCATGAAAAAATTTAAAAGAGTGTTGGCACTGGCCATGGCAGTTATTTTATCTGTGCCAACAATCATCACAACCGGTATGGGAACAGTGCCGGTCAAGGCGGCCGGTGATACGGTTGAACTGACGGTATCAGATGATTCTGCCAAGTATGCCGGATACGAAACACACAAGATGTATGCAGGTGGCAATTATGCTTATTGCGTTCAGCCGTCAAAAAAGACTCCGCAGTCCGGAACATATGAAAAGCACTATGATGTAGAGAATTATGTAAGCAATGCCGGAGACGAAACGCAGGCACTACAGAGTCGCAATCTTGCGTATTACTGCTGGGGAGCACCGGGCTTTAGTGCAAGCTATTTCCCATCTACATGGTATGACGGCAGCGCAATGGATGACGACAAGTACATTGCATTAAGTCACATAATGTTGTCTTTTTTGGTGTCATACGATGAAGTAGGTTCTATGCATGGATGTAACAGTTCATTTAAGAACTGGGTATACCAGAACGTACTTGGATATAATGCCAATGGTGATCTGGTAAATGGGCAGGCTACATTACCAATCCTCTGCTGGGCGACAGCACCTGCATCATTTAAGGTATATATACTTTCCACAGGAAGTGCGACACAGAACATTCTTGGTTATGAGTACACACCGACAGGTACAGTTTCATTAAGCAAGACGTCAGCTAACACAGGAATCACATCAGGAAACTCATGTTATTCACTTGCAGGAGCTGTATACGGAATTTATTCTGATGCAGGCTGTTCAGCTCAGGTTACTACATTGACAACGGATGCAGGCGGCAATGCAGCTGCTGTTTCACTGAATGCCGGAACATACTACTACAAGGAGCTTACAGCTCCGGCAGGATATGCACTTGATAGTTCGGTACAGTCATTTACTGTAACAGACGGACAGAATACAGCGCTAAGCGTATCAGATACACCTACAAACGATCCTGTAAGAATAAGCATCAACAAGGTAGACAGTGAGACTGGTGACAAGGTACAGGGTGGAGCGAGTCTTGAAAATGCAGAGTTTACTGTTAAATATTATGCAGGCTATTACAATGCAGGAAATCTTCCTGCAAATGCCACACGAACATGGGTTATCAAGACAGTTAAAATTGGTGGAGTATATGTAGCTGGATTAAATAATACTTGTAAAGTTTCAGGTGATGATTTTTACACAAATGCCGCAGGAACAGCAATATTACCACTCGGCACAATCTCAATCGAAGAGACAAAAGCTCCTGAAGGCTACAACCTTGAAGGTGCATATCTTCAGGTTGGCGGAACCGGAACCAAAATTACAGGCAAATATGTAGCCCAGATTACACAGAGCGGCAATCTTGCTTCTTTAAAAGGCGGCAACACCTTTAAGGTAAGCGACAAAATCAAGCGTGGTGACTTCAAGCTCACAAAGATTGACACTGACAATCAGAACAGAATGAGCGACATTCCATTCAGGGTTACATGCAAGGGCACCGGAGAGAGCCACATCATCAAAACTGATGAGAACGGCTATTTCAGCTCAGAGAGCAGCTGGAACGCACATTCAAAGAACACAAACGGCGGCGGTGCGTATGACGGACTGTGGTTTTCTTCTGCAGATGGCAGTGCAAAGGTCGATGACTCGGTTGGAGCAATGCCTTATGGTGATTACACACTTGAAGAACTTTCCTGCGACAACAACAGGGGCAAAATCCTCTACAAGGGCGAGTTCTCTATCAGAAGAGACAAGGTTACAGTTGATATAGGTACAATCGAGAACCATTCAGAGCCAACACCTGTTATCACAACACAGGCATCTGATGCAAAGACACAGTACCAGATTATCAAGCCATCGGCAGATACAGACATCATTGACAAAGTAACAATCACGGACACCATGGCAGGCAGGGATTACACAATTACCGGCACACTCATGGACAAGGACACAGGCGAAGCAGTCATGGTTAACGGAAATCCGGTGACAGCTTCACAGACATTTACATCTGATGGAACAAAGAAGGTGCTCGACATGCACTTTAACTTTGATTCATCTGCACTTGGCGGAAAGACAGTAGTTGTATGCGAGAAGCTCACATATGGCGATTACGTGGCAGCCACAGAGGAGGACATGGAGAATAAAGACCAGACTATTTATTTCCCTGAAATCCACACTACAGCCACAGACAGTGAGACAGCTGATCACCTTACACTTGCAGACAGCAGGGCAGTTATCACTGATACTGTCACATACACAAACCTTTTAAAGGGTGAGACATACACATTAAGCGGTGTGCTCATGGATAAGGACACAGGCAAGGAGCTGCTTGTTGACGGAGAGCCTGTCACACAGGAGATGGCTTTCACGGCAGGACGTGCATCGGGCACAAAGAAGCTCAAGTTTGAGTTTGACACAACGGGACTTGCAGGAAAGAGCTTTGTAGTATATGAGACACTTACACTTGAGGATGTGGAGGTTGCAGAGCATAAGGACATTAATGATGAGGGCCAGACAATCCACATTCCAGCAGCACAGACTACTGCAACAGATGACAGCTCAAAGATTAACGTGAGCGAGGCAAAGAAGGAAGTATCTGTCACAGATACAGTAGCGTACCGGAATCTGGTACCGGGCAAGGAATACACAGTCAGGGGAAAAGCCTTAGACAAGGAAACCGGAGAGCCTCTTACAGACGCAGACGGAAACGAGCTTGTATCGACAGCTAAGTTTACTGCAGCATCAGCAGACGGCAGTGTGGATGTGAAGTTTACATTTGATGGAACAGCCATGGCCGGACGTTCAGTGGTATTCTTCGAGAATGTCTACTACACTGACAAGCTTATTGCAGTACATGCAGACATTGATGATGAGGCACAGACAGTCCACATTCCACTCATTTTTACAAGTGTTAAGGATAAGGACACTGACTCGCACATGTCACTTGCAGGCAGTGATGTGACTCTTACAGATACAGTAGCGTACCGGAATCTGGTACCTGGAAAGACATACACCATTTCCGGAACACTCATGGATCAGCGTACCGGCAAGGCTGTGACAGTAAACGGCAAGGCCGTTACATCATCAGCCGATTTCACACCGGATACAGCTGACGGAGAAACAACAGTAGATTTCCATTTCAATACAAATGGTCTTGATGATACAACTGTGGTTGTGTTTGAAAAGATGTTCTATGGAAAAGCAGAGATTGCAGCCCATGAGGATATCAATGACAAGGGACAGACAATTTATATCCCATCTGTAAAGACAACAGCCATTGATGATAAGACAGCAACAAAGCTCACACTTGCAGAGAAGGACATACACATCACTGATACAGTAGCGTACCGGAATCTGGTACCGGGTGAGAAATACACAGTCACAGGAACTGCAATAGACAAGACAACAGGCGAGACATTAAAGGACGATGCAGGAAAAGATGTAACCGCAAAGGCATCGTTTAAGGCAGAAAAAGCAAATGGTACAGTCGATGTTGAGTTTGTATTTGACGGAAGCTCACTTGCAGGAAAGACTGTAGTAATGTATGAAAACATCTACTACAACAATAAGCTCGTTGGCGTGCATGCTGATATTTCCGATGAAGCACAGATTATATATGTTCCATCAGTAAAGACTGCAGCAACAGACACAAAGACAGAGACGAAGCTCACATATGCTGAGAAGGATATCAAAATCACGGATACTGTCGAGTACACAAATCTCATTCCTGGAAAGACATATAAGGTCACAGGAACAGCGGTGGATAAGAAAACCGGAAAGGTGATTAAGGATGCAGACGGAAAAGCAGTAACTTCAGAAGCTGAGATAACACCTAAGACAGCAGACGGAAAAGTGGATGTTGATTTCATCTTTGACGGAAGTAATTTAGCCGGAAAGACCATTGTAATGTTTGAGGAAATCCGTTATGAGAATAGGCTTGTAGGTGTACATGCCGATATTACAGATGAGGCACAGACCATTTACGTGCCAGCCATTGCAACAGAGGCACTTGATGAGGTGACAGGCATTCATCTGTCAAATGCAGGGGATGATGTAAAAGTAAAAGATACAGTAACATACAAAAACCTTATCCCGGGCCTTACATACAGGGTAGCAGGAACAGTAATGGATAAGGACAGCAAAAAACCACTGCAGAATGACGGCAGGGATATCACAGCCGAGGCTGTATTCACACCTGAAACAGCAGACGGCACTGTGGATGTTGAGTTTACATTCAGTGCAAAGGAGTTTGCAGGAAAGACAATGGTGCTGTTTGAGAAGCTATATCTCGTGAAAAATGCGGATAATGCTGATGCAAACCCTGATGATACATCAAACAAGGACAAGACACCTGATGATACACAGAAGGCATCTGAGTCAGAAAACACACAGAATAAAACAGATAACACATCAAACAAGGTCGAGGTAGATAATGAAGATAACAATCCAGCCGACAACAGTGAAGTTAAAGAGGTGCTCATTGCGGTACATGAAGATTACAGTGATGAGAACCAGACCATCTGCGTGCCACAGATTAAGACCACAGCAAAGGATGCAAAGTCAGGCACCAGCATGTTTTATGCTGAGAAGAGTGCAAAGATAGTCGATACTGTATCGTACCGGAATCTGGTACCGGGAAAGAAGTATAAGGTAGTCGGAACTGCAGTAGACAAGTCAAACGGAGCACCGGTTATTGCAAACGGAAATAATGTCACAGCAGAGGCAGAGTTTGTTGCGAAGGAAGCAACAGGCAAAGTGGATGTGGTATTTACATTCGATGCAAGTCTTCTTGCAGGAAGAACGATTGTGATGTTCGAGAATGTATACTATGAGAATAATCTCATAGCAACACATGCCGATATCACAGATGAGGCACAGACACTTTATGTTCCGAAGATTGGAACAACAGCCATCGATGGTGAGCGAAAGGATCACAACTCAACAGCTGACAGCAGCGTTACTATTGTAGATTCAGTAGCGTACCAGAATCTGGTACAGGGACAGACCTACAGAGTGACAGGAAAGCTCATGGACAAGGCTACAGGAAAAGCACTTGTGATTGACGGAAAGGAAGTCACTGCAGTAACTGAGTTTACAGCGTCAGGCACCGAGGGCGTAGTTGACGTGACATTCAGATTCAATGGAAAAGGCATGACAGGAAAGCAGCTTGTAGTATTCGAGCAGCTTGATGTTGTGACTGCAGATGGCGCTTATGCCATTGCATCACACAATGACATCAACGATGCAGCCCAGACCATTACAATGATTGCTCCGCCAAAGCCAAAGACCGGTGATTACATGTCAGTGGTTATGTATGTGCTTGCAGGAATAGCAGGTGTAATGGCAGTTATCTGTTCATTCTTCAGGAAGAAAGCAGTATCAAAGAAGAAACACTAGGGGTTTACCCAATTACCTACAAACAATGATTAACGCAGGGCTGTGAGGCTCTGCGTTTTTTAAAAGGAGAAAATTATTATGCACAGAAAGAAGAAAATACCAGTTGGTTTCATTGTTACATTTGTAGCAGCATTTATGCTTGCATTATTGCTGACGGCGCTGCTTGCTAAATTTAAGCCGGATATGGCACAGTTTATGGGAATGATATTCTTCGGTTCATGGCTCCTGCTGAGCTTTATCGGAGTAGGCATTGTGGCACTTGCAAAAAAGAAAAAATAGGGAGGCATATAAAAATGGTAAAGTACAGAATACAGAACGTGGATGCGGTACGTTTCTTCCAGGTTATGCTTGCACTGCTTATTACTACAGTAATCATGGCAGGTGAAGTGTCACCGGTATACGCAGCGGATGCAGCAAATGTTGTAACAGCAAAATTCACATCGCTGCAGAATCTTGTAAGTGGAATTGTTTCATCCATCGGTTCAATAATTACACTCTGGGGAATTTCAGAGTGGGGCATTGCCTTTCAGGGGTCTGAGGGTACAATGCAGGCAAACGCATTCAAACGTATTGGAGGCGGTTTTGTAATGGCAATGGCACCGCAGATACTGGCAGCAATAATGTAAGGGAGTGGTTTAATGGACTGGATTACAAGCGGCCTTTCACCTTTATATACTCTTGGAGTTAATATATGGAATCTTATATTAAGTTTCTGTCTGGGGAAAGGTCTGAGTACACCTGAGAGTTTTTCGCCTTCGGCATGGGCATATGTTAACAACTTTCTCTATCCTTTTTTTCAGGCAATAGCAGCTACAATGCTGAATCTTTTCTTTTACATAGGAATATGCAGGCAGGTTGGAAACCTGCGGGAGAGCATGACACTTGAAACCGGAGTCAATATACTTATTAAGGTCATCCTTGGAAATCTTGGAATCAATTCTGTTATGCTGTTCAGCAAATGGGTATTTGAAATTACCGGTACGACAGGCTCCGTAATGCTATCGACAGGAGAGTTTAAGGGAATTGAGCAGGGGGTACTTGACTCTGTTCAGGCAATGGTTCACATGATAGTAGGAATTATTTTTCTGGTGGTGGCTATTGTATGCTCAGCTACGGTATTTATAACCATATTTTCGAGAAGCGTACAGTTATACATGCTTGCAGCCGTAGGTCCGCTTGCGATTTCCTGTATTCCCGGAGGACCGGGAATACAGAATGCTGCAGGAGCATGGATTAAGACACTGTTAACGAAGTCATTATCAATTGTTATAATAGCAATTTTTATTATACTGGTGTCTAAGTTTGATCTGACGGATTTCTTTGCAGAGAATCTTCTTACGGATATAGTGCTGCCTACCAGATGCATACAGAATATGTTCATAATGATGCTGACAGCTGCAGGAGTAAAAGGTGCAGACTTATTCATGAAACAGACTTTTGGGATTTAGAGGAAAGGAAACATAATGGCAAAATTAGATGCAAATAGTGAATTTGAAAGGGGAAGAGCATTAAGCGTGCCGGTAGTAAAGGTGCCGCGGAGCGTCAAGGAATGGCTTTGCATTGACAGGGCATATGAAAACGGCAACTTTAAGATTGAGCCAATGACAGGTGAAGCAATGTATGATCAGAGCTATATGTTCGAGGATATCAATTATGTAAATAAGGATACCGCTAAAAAGGACAGCACACTGCTGGAGATAATGACACTGCTTAAATCTCTGGATGGACCTTTTAAGATAACACTTGCAAACGAACAGAGAGACCTGGATTCATTTGTGAATGAGATATTCAATCCAATTAACGGACAGGAATATCCTGTGATAGAAAAAGGAATAGGAAAGTGGATTAACCAGAAGATAGATGAAGGAACGAGAGACATCAGAAAGACAATGATTCTTACCGTGACATGCCGTGCGCATACTCTGGAAGAAGCTGAAGCATACTTTGCAACGATTGACACTACACTGTCAAACATTTTTCGTAACTTGAGGAGCAGGATATACAAAATGTCTGCAGAAGAGAGAATGGTGCTGCTGTCGAGGATGTTACGGGCAGGGGAAGAGTGCCTTCCTCCAGCAAGAATATCACCAGATGACAGCGGATGGAAAAACCAGATACTTCCGGCATCGATACAGTCAGATACCGACTACATGGTTATAAATAATAAACAATACGTATCAGTGCTTGTGGGAACCGCATTTGTGCAGTCTCTTTCAGAGGACAAGGTAATACACAGCTTGAGTGATGTACTCTTTCCGACATACATTACGATAGACATGCAGCGTGTTCCAAAGAATGTAATTCATGACAGACTCGAAAATACGCATGCAAATAACGAAAGGGTAATAGCCCAGGAACGTACAAGAAATTACAATAATAAGCAGTTTGGAGCAACTACAAGCTACAGCCTGACCAAAAAGAAGACGAGCCTGGAAGATGACATGGATCAGCTTGATGAGAATGATGAGGAGGGAGTATTTCTCGGGCTTCTTGTTCTGGTGTATGCAGATTCACTTGAGGAGCTGACACAGAGGGTGGATATTTTGAAACAGAAGGCAAAGGGAAGCTCTTATGAGCTTGAGCCATATTATCACAGGCAGCTTAAGGCATTAAACACTGTCCTTCCGATAGGTGGACGTCAGGTAAATCATATGAGGTTTTTATATACCTCGTCAGCTATAGCTTTCCAGCCGTTCTATGCAGGAGATGTGCATGACAGCAACGGAATCGTTTACGGCCTCAATAAAACGACTAAGCATCTCATATACGGTAACAGAAAACTTCTTCCTGCACCTCATGGCTTTATGGTAGGACATACAGGAAGCGGCAAATCATTTTTCATTAAGGAAACAGAGATAGCACAGCCTCTGCTGTTTACAGATGATGATGTGATTATACTTGACCCGAATAATGAACAGATGGAATTCATACGCTCATTGAGAGGCGGAATGTATTTTGATTTTACACCTCAGAGCAAAATTTATATGAATCCGTATGAGATTCCTGACTATGTGGAGAATGGAGACAGCAATGTCCGGAATAAATTTATTGCAAGGATGACAAACTTTTCTAATTCATTCTGTGCCTCAGTCATGACAAATATTGTTGTAACCAGAATCCACATGAACTATGTCGGACGTGCAGTAAGGACTATGTATGAGGAATATTTTAACGAGACCTCAAAACATGCAAAGAAGAAAAAATACCCGACGCTGCCGCTGCTCAGGGAAAAAATTAAAGCACAGATTGATACTGTTGAGTTTACTGAAGACAAGAGAATAATTATGGAGATAGTCGACTCACTTGAGGATTACACCACAGGTGTATACGACATGTTTGCGCATGAAACGAACCTTGACATGAACAGCAGGCTTATAGGCTTCGGTCTAAAAAATATTGACAAGGAGATATGGGAGCCGTGCATGCTGACAATAATGCATTTTCTCTCCATGAGAATTGATACAAACCAGGAAACAAAGCAGGCACTCCACCTGATTGTGGATGAGGCACAGGTGCTGTGTGAGAAAGAAACTACGGCAGCACAGCTTCTGTATGCAATTGAGACATACCGTAAGGTTGGAGCCATAGTTACGCTTGCCGCCCAGAATATTACACACGTGCTTGAAAATCCTTCACTGAGAGACATGTTCTCAAACTGTCCCTTCAAGGTGTTCTTTGACCAGGGTGGGCTTGATGCAGCAAATCTTGCCAAGATTCAGGAATTTTCACCAACAGAGTTTAAGGCACTTGAAGAAAACACAGAAGGCTGCGGGGTACTGGTATGGCGCGGAAATGTATATCTGATGGATGCGAGAATGAGTGAGAGCAATCCGCTGTATGCATCCTTTGATACAAATTTCCATAAGCAGGCAGAAAAGAAAAAGAAACAGGAAGAGGCTGACATTTCAAAAGAAACTTTTTATCTGTGATTTGAACCGGGGGAAATGACATGCATGTAATAACGGCACAGGAAACAAAAATAAGGACCACGGAGCGTACAATAAAAACAGGTGGAACAGTCATAAGGCATGTGAGCGGATTTACTGCATCGGCCGCAAAAAAAACAAGGAATGCAGTAAAAAATTTTGATGTACAGTTTAACGGCAGGCATGATGAAGATGACGGAAATAATAATGCCTCAGAAGAAAAAATGCCTGAGCTTCAGAACGTTATGGCAGAAGAAAGCAGAGCATTATATAGCACCCTGAGCAGAAGGCAGAAGAAAAGATATAACAGAATGTACCAGAAGGAACTGTCCAAGAAACAGTGGTCATCTAATATCATTAAAAGAAACAGGGATCTCCGTGGACATAAAACAGAAAAAGAAAATATATTGACTGTTAACTCAACGGAAACAGCTTCAAAATCTGCATCTGCCACTGCAAAGACCATGGTAAATAAGAATGTGCAGACAGCTGCCGGTACTGCAGTAAAATCTGCCGGTACTTCTGTAAGAACAACGGCAGGGGCGTTGAGCGGTACAGCAACATTCGGTGTGACAGCTGCGGTGACAGCTGCTGTTGACGCGGCAAAAAATGCCGCACAGGCTGCAGTAAAGGTTTCACAGAAAATGCAACAGCAGACGGCACAGATACAGGCTGAGCAGACACAGCAGGCAAAGCATGAGACTGCAGCGGCTGTAAGTGATTACAGTGTTTCACAGGCCGGGGAAAATAACAATTTAATTATGCTTCTCATGGCAGCCGTAATCTGTCTTACAGTCATACTTACAAGCCTGACTGTAACAATGCAGGCAGCTGTCGATGCATCAGGAGGACAGGGTGATAACAATGGAACTGTCTGCACACAGATAGTAGAGGCAGCACAGAATGAACTTAATGATGCTGACAAGACAGTCGGAGGATACAGGTACAAAAACTGGTATGGGATGGATGCGAACTGGTGTGCCATGTTTGTGTCATACTGTGCAGACAAGTGTGGCTTCATTGAAAAGGGTATCATGCCAAAGACTGCAAGTGTCGCAGCTTCAAAGCAATGGTATATTAACAACAACCTGTATCATGATGCAGCAAGCGGATACGTGCCAAAGGCAGGGGATATTATTATTTTCGGAAACGGAATGAGCCATACAGGAATTGTGACAGGATATAACCCTGAAACAAAAAAGCTTACAACAATAGAAGGCAACAGCGGAAGAAGCAGCACCACACCTTACCATAAAGGAAGCCATGTAAAAGAGCATACATATTCGATTACATATTCAAAGATAGCCGGCTATGGAACTCCGCAGTATCCGCAGGATGATACAGAAAATAACTGACAGCGTACCGGAATCCGGCACGCTGGATTTTTTAGGGAGGAATAATTTTATGACAATACCAATCAACAAGGACCCCGACACTGAATATAAAAATGAATTCATGTTCGGTTATACATTAAAAGAAGTGCTGTGTGTTGCGGCTGCACTTTTAATCATTGCAGGTGTAACAGCACTTGTATATTTCAAGTTCAACATAGCACTGAATGTCGGATGTTATTTCGGAATACCGCTTGCATTCCCGGTTATATTTTTAGGATTCAAGGAATGGTATGGAATGTCAATTACAAGGTTCATAAGTGAACTTGGATATGAGAAGAAAACCAGGGAGCTTGCATTTGATGCAGACGAGCTTGAAGAATTCATCACACCGGTTACACTGAGAAAGAAGTGAAGATAATGCGAAAAAATCCATATGAAAAAATCCGAAGGGCACTTTTTATCCTGCTTGTTGTTATGCTAGTGACAGCTGCATGTGTAATTGGTGTCATGCTTATAAAACATACTCATAATGCAGAAAAAAATAAAGTCAGGGAAACCACGGCAGGGACAGAAAACGTAACAGAAAAAATAAAAGAAACTGAGGCGGATACAGAATATTATTTTGATGAAAACGGATATCTTAAAGTGAAAAAAATCAAAGCTGACGACTCAGGCAGTAACACGGAGAATGAACAGGACAATGCGCCTGATGTACGTGATGTTTCACCGGAAGATGATCCCAATGCGGTCTTTCCGGAAACCACTGATGCAACAGCCGGACAGTCGGCAGAGCAGACACAGGACATATCGCAGCCACAGGCCGGGCAGACGCAGGATGCAACAGCCGGACAGTAAACCACAGGAGAAAAGAATGATGTTAGAAGAAAAAATTGCAAACGAATTTCAGAGATATTTTCTTTCAATGATGGCAACAAGCAAGGAAAATATTTTTGCACACTCTGATGAAATTGAAGTAAGAAAGCAGATAAAAAATGAACTCTATGAATTCATTGGCACACTGAATGAAGAGCAAAAAGAAATTCTTTCAGTGCAGAGCAGCCTGATTGAATCTGTCTACAGGTACAGGAGCGATTTTTATTCAGCTGATGATGATATTTCATGTCAGGATTTTTTAAATGGCTGGATGAAAAGCGTGATGTCATGATATAAAAAAATATTTTACCGGGGTATCAGGGGCGGCGCCCTTGACAAGAAATGCATTCTGTCGGACAGAATGCGTATCTTGCAAATAATTAGTCTACGTTGAGAATGTAATAAAGTGCGTTTTGGCTCGAAAAATGACTTAAAATGCATATAAACGACGTATTTTGAAACAAATGAGAGACATATATGCAACATGTGAGATAAAAAAGAAACGTAATTATACGCATTTGGAATACATTTTCAACGCATTTGAAACATAAAAGAGACACCTGTGATATGTCAGTGAAATGATGCTGAAACATAGTGAGACAATGCTGACACATAACAGAAACAGAGGCTTACCCCAACAGCCGGACTAGAAAAAATCAAGGGGCAAATCAAGTAAAAAAATATGAACAGACTGGAAAAAAATCGTGAGCCGGAGGTGGTTTTTGTGAGCGAAAAAAAACAAAAAGAATATCCGCACAGACCAAGAAAAGAAATTGACATGGATCAGTATCTTATACTGTATAGACAGGGACTGCCTAACAGGCAGATAGCGTCAAGACTGAAGGTATCACCGCGCACCCTGTACAGAAGGATGGAAGAGGAACGAAAGCACTTAAGAAGAAAGAAGGAAAGTGCAGATGGATAACATGACAGTAAGAAAGAATCTTGGAAAAAAGAAAAGCCGCACCTGGATAGATATGGAAAAGGTCTACAGGATGATAGACTCAGGCATGACCGTAACAGAAGCTGCCGAGTCACTTGGTGTTTCAAAAGCCACTCTGTACAGGCGTCACAGGGAATACCAGAAACAGGCAGAGTACATGAATGATGACCTGCCTGACCTGCCAACGTGAAATGGTGGTAGTAAGTGGTGGTAGATATTAATAATTGCATGTTGTAGAATATAATTGTAAAAGAAACGGACAGGCAGATTCAACACCGCCTGTTCATTTTTATTGGAGGAAAAATGACTAACGAAAAAATAAAAAAGCTTCAGCTTGAGATTGCAAAAACGACAGAGGCACAAAAGAAATCAGAACAGAAATACAAAGAAAAAATCAAGGGATTAAGAGACGAACTGAAAAAAGAAGAGGAACGTCTGAAGCGCGAAAATGATTCATTGATCGGAGACATAGTGAGAGACCTGCTTGGTGAAGTTGATGCCGATAATATTGAAAGCTTCAGGGAGAAGATACAGCTTCTGACAGGATTAGAGGATAGCGAAAATGAAAGACCGAAAGATAACCTTCAGGGTGACACAGGAGGAATACACTCTTATTGATGAAATGAAAAAAACTGAAACACGGTTCACATATGGAGGCAGATGGGATATGTCTGCCTACATAAGGAACCTTGTTCTGTCACAGACCGGGAAAAAAGACGTTCGTGTAGACATGGAATTAAAAGACCTTAACTATCAGGTCAGAAAAATCGGAGTGAACATCAATCAGATAGCACACAGGCTTAACAGTAATATCGGTGACATGCGTGATGCAGAATATGTTGTTGAGCTCATGAAAGATTTAAACGCCAGGCTGGAAAAACTCACGGAAAAAATAGAGGAATGAACAAATCCAAGCCGATCAAATTGTAAAATATTTTAATATATTGTTTGGAGCGTACCGGATTCCGGTACGCTCTTTTTGGAAGGCAAAATATGGCAATAACAAAACTTATGCATATGAAGGAGGCACCAGCGGTGCCACACAGACATCTGGCCAATGCTGTGAAATATATTCTTGACGAAAAAAATAACGAAGCAAAAACGTGTGATGGTTTATATGTCGGCGGCAATGCAGGATATGACAGTGAAGATATCATAAAGACATTCCTGGACACAAAAGAACTGTATGGAAAGATGCATGGCAGGCAGGGATATCATTTTGTAATTTCATTCGAGCCCGGGGAAACGGATGCGGATGAAGCTTATAAAATTACAAAAGAGTTTGCCAAAAAGTATCTTGGCGAAAACTATGACTATGTTTTTGCAACGCACACTGACAAAAATCATATCCATTCGCACCTTATATTTAATTCTGTAAGCAGAACTGATGGATACAAATACAGATATGAAAATGGTGACTGGGAAAGATATATACAGCCGGTTACGGATGAAATATGCATGGAGCATGGCCTTAAGCCACTGAAATTTGAAGAGAATAAAAAGAAAGGGCTCTCATATGCAGAATGGAATGAAAAGAAAAACGGCAGAATGAACTGGACACATGTGATAAGAGCAGACATTGACCTTGCCTTAAAACATTCTGATACACTGCCGGAGTTCATGGAGCATATGAAGATGGCAGGATATTCAGTAAGAGCCGGAAAGTCAAAGAAGAAGAACACGACTTATTTTACATACACATACACGGACGATGCCGGAAAAAAACACAGAAGAAGAAGCTATAACATGCCATCCGGATATTCTCCGGAGGATATAGCAAAACGCATAAAGCAGAAAAGCGGAAGCAAGATGTATGAAGAAGTTGCTGATAACCTTGAGAAAAAAGAGAAGCTTGCATCGATTGACGAAATATATAAAAACACAGGCACATACCGAAGGCTTTACCAGGCGGTAAGCTTTTACAGGCTGCCTAATCCGTATGCAGTTACAAAAGGCGTCAGAAGAGACATTATGGCTATAGACAGGCTTCTCGATGAGTGCTCATACATTAAAATGAACAATTTAAAAAACATGAATAACATACAGGACCGGGAAAGCAGGCTTGAAGAAATGATAAATTCACTTAAAAGGGAAAAGTGGAATAAAAAGGATGCTTCAGAGGCATTGGACAGTAGACAGAAAAAACAGCTTGACAGAAAAGAGCAGCTAGAAAACGAATTGAAGAATCCTGATATCAGTGATGAAGCTTTTGAAGCCCTTCAGGATGAATATGAACAGCTCAAGGAATATCTGCCGGATGATGATATTTCAAAAAAAGATATGGAAAGACTTTCACAAGAGATAAAGGAACTTGGAAAGGAACTGCGCATGTTAAGAAGAATTAAAAAGACTGAACAGGAGTTTACCGGCAGAAAAACAAAACAGGTTAGCCGCGTACCGGAATCCGGCACGTTTAACAAAAATATATAAAAATTTAAAGGAGAATGGAACATGAACGAAAAAATTTATCTGATGGAGATGCAACACAATACTAATGAACATGAGACGGACAGGCTGATTGCATATCTGAAAAAGACTGCAGAGACTGAGATAAAGGAGGATGAAAAATAATGATGAAATATGAAATTTTTAAGGATGTTGTGGAAAATGCAGTACTTGACTACCTGCCTCCGGAGTATCAGAATTCAGAACTTCATTTGAAGCGTGTGAAAAAAGTAAACGGCATGGATTACGACGGACTTGTAGTAAGAAAAGAAGATACAAATGTGTGTCCAGTCATTAATATGACACAGCTGTATGAGGACTACAAACTGTCAGAGGATATTGAACTTGTTATAAAAAATGCTGCAGATATTGTACTGATGGCATATGATGTAGCACCGGTGAATGAATATCAGGATGTACTGGATGAGGGATTCAGGCAAAATATCATTTATGAAATTTCAAATGCGAAAGCTAATGCACAAAGACTGGCAGGGTGCCCGACAAGACAGCTGAACGACCTGACTGTTTCATACAACATATGTCTGTCTGATCATGACGGTCTGTCAAAAACTATTATGGTAAATAATGAAATTGCAGCTGCGCTTGGAATGTCAGAGCAGGAACTTTTTGATACGGCAGAAAAAAATATGTCCAGACTTTTTGAGGTGAATATAACCAACCTGTTTGATTATGTGTATGGTCAGCTTAAAGCCAGAGGAATGAGTGATGAGCAGATTTCAGACCTTTTAGGAGGGGATGTAAGCAGCTTGTCTGAAGGATATCCGTGGATAGTCCAGAACACCTCAAACAATGGTGCAACAGTACTGCTCGACACAGAGGTATTTAAAGAACTGTCCGACCGGGTGGAAGGAAATCTGATTATCATTCCGTCAAGCACGCATGAAGTGCTTGCCATGGATGCAAGGCTGGTGCCTGACTGTGATGACCTTTCGGCTTTTATACAGCAGACAAACATGGATGCTGTCAGTCCGTCTGAAAGACTCTCGAATCAGGTGTATATGTATGACAGAAAAGAAAACTCAATAGAAATGGTAACGCGGAATAAGCTTGATATTATTCCGCAGGAATCAAGAAAAATTTCTTATGAAAAAAATATAAAACCTGAAATCTAGCATTTATCCGAGGTGACAGCCAATGAAGCTATATGAAGTTAAGGCGCTGGCTCATGAAACACAGTCGCGCATCAGACAAGACTTAAACGCCTGGAACGATTTTCTTGAACATGCATCACGTGTGTACAGGTACCGTTTCATGGATCAGATTCTCATATATGCACAGCGGCCTGATGCTGTTGCATGCGCTACAATGAACATATGGAACTCTAAAATGGGCTGCTGGATTAAGAAAGGCAACCGCGGCATTGCCCTTATTGATGAAAGCAACAGCAGAAAACTTAAGTATGTATGGGATGTAACCAGTGTTGTACCTAAAATGGGAGGACATCTGCCGAGACTGTGGATACGAAAACCATATCACACGGAAACGATACAGAATCGTCTGTTAAAAGTATATGGACTACAGCCGCAGACTGATAAATATGACACAAAGGAGCCGTCTATAGAACATACAATGGACTATCTTGTGGAATATCTGGCTGATGAGTATGCAGCTGATATTGCACAAGAAAAGTATTCGTCTGACAACAGTCCTTTAAGTGAACTTGATGAAGAAAAATACAAGATGGATGAGTACCGCAGAAACGTCAGGGTTTTTTTCAGGTACGGCCTTAACCGGATGATAAAGGAAAGAATGGGCTTATCGACAGGCGGTTTTCCTGATTATGATATGTCATTTATAAAAGACATGCCTGAAAGTGATTTCTGTGAGCTTTCCTCACGCATGACGGATGCAGCACAGCAGGCACTGCGTGAAGTTGGAATTGCAGTTTTAACCTATGACAGGGTGCATGGTATTGACAGGGACCCCAGTGTGGACTATAATGCTTTAAAGCGTAAAAGTGCAGAGAGGGAGGATAAAACATATGGAACTCGAATACATCAAAGCAGGGGACTACGAGATACCGAACCTTATACCGAACAAGGAACCACAGGAGCCGCTGACGAAATTCGGACTTATGCACAGGACCTGGCTGAAAAAGAATTACAGGGCGAAGTTCGATACGATGCTAATGTTCGGGGAACTTCAGGAACACTGCCTGGAGGTACAGAAGAGAGCACAGGACGAGATGGACAGAATCGTGCCGCAGATGAAAAAACAGGAAGGAGTGACAGAGCAGCTGAAGATGCAGGACCAGCTGAAATGGATACGAATGATGAACAGCATCCTGAACAGGGCGGAGGAAATAGTGAGGGATACAGTGATCTACACTTTATAGAAAATGAAATTGTACCGGAATCCGGTACCAGTGAGGATGAGTATGTACCGGAATCCGGTACCGGACTATATTTCATGCCAGAGCTGCCGACAGAGGATGAGCAGCGCATAAAGGTAGAAAAATACGGCTATCTGAATCCGCGGAAAGCTGATTATATACCTCATGACTATATTAGACAGGTCATGCTCCGTGGAACCGGCTTTGAAGGAGGCTTTGACAGAGTCGTACAGATTTTCCAGAATGAGATGGAGGCTGGTAAAAGAACAGCACTTATCAAAAAGGAATACGGACTTGGCGGGGCGAGCTGGCCGGTTGACGGCATGGGGCTTCATGGATATGACACATATGGTTCTCAGGGCATACGTTTCCAGTGGCGTGATGAGCAGGGCGAAGCAGAAGGCACACTGTCATGGAGCAGCGTTGAACAGGAAATCGGAACCCTTATACTAACCGGTGAGTACAAAAGCCGTGACAGACAAAATAATGATATTATTCCGGAAGCTGAGGAATCAGATAATATTTCTCAAACAACAGAAATGCAGGAGCCGTCCACGGATAAACATAAATCCGAGGCACCAGAGCAGCTCAGCTTTACAGATTTTATAAATATAGAGCCGGATAAGACGGAAAATGATACTCAGTCGGAGGCATTAGATGAAACAGAGGCTGAACATCCGGATAATGCAGAACAACAGAATAATGAAGATTTTACCGAAAGAGCAGCTGATTACACTGCTCTTTTAGTTTTGGCAGAAGCTGATGCATCCACACTTACCAAGAGGCAGAAAGCACAGCGTAACATTTCAGCACTCAAAATTCTCAAGCAGATAGAAAATGAAAAACGTCCTGCAACAGCCGATGAGAGGACAATCATGTCCGCATATCTTGGATGGGGAGGAATACCGGAAATATTTGATGCTGAAAATGCTTCATGGTCAGAAGAATACGGCATATTAAAAAGCCTGCTGACAACCACTGAATATGACAGTGCAAGGGCGAGCACACTTAATGCACATTTTACGGATAAATCTGTCATTGATGCGATGTATAAGGTGCTTAACAACCTGGGCTTTACAAAAGGCAATATCCTTGAGCCATCAATGGGAATAGGAAACTTCTTCTCAAGGCTGCCGGCAGATATGAGTGCATCTAGACTCTACGGAGTGGAGCTTGACCCGGTAACAGGAAAGATGGCGCAGCTTATATATCCTGATGCACACATAGATGTGAAGGGCTATGAAAAGACAGATTTTCAGAATGATTTTTTTGATGTGGCCATAGGAAACGTGCCGTTTGGCCAGTATAAAGTTCTGGATAAGTCATATGACAAACACAATTTCTATATCCACGATTATTTTTTTGCAAAGACAATCGACAAGGTGCGTCCGGGAGGAGTGATAGCTTTTATCACAAGCAAGGGCACCATGGACAAGGCTAATCCTTCAGTCAGAAGGTATATAGCCCAGAGAACACAGCTGTTAGGAGCAATAAGACTTCCAAACGATGCGTTTAAAAATGCCGGAACATCCGTTACATCAGACATCATTTTTCTGAAGAAGAGGGATATGTACATAGATACGGATGAAGACTGGATACATCTCGGCACAGATGAAAACGGAATAGAGATGAACAGCTATTTCGTTAACAATCCGCACATGGTGCTTGGCAAAATGGAAATGGTAAGCGGTCCTCATGGAATGGAGAGTGCCTGCGTACCGGAATCCGGCACTTCACTGGCAGACAGGCTCAGGCAGGCTGTACAGATGATACGCGGCGAAATTTCCATTGATGATACTGAAATATCTGATGAAGAGCTTGAGGATGAAAGCATACCTGCAGAGGCAGGAGTTAAAAATTTCTCCTACTGTTCAGTAAATGGAAAAATATATTACAGGGAAAACTCAATAATGCGTCCACAGGACATTCCGGAAAAAACAGCTGAGCGCATGAAAGGCCTAATTGATGTGCGGGACAGCGTGTCAGAGCTTATTGAATTACAGCTTGATGATGCATCCGATGAAGAAATCAGGGCATCACAGGCAAGGCTCAACAGTGTTTACGACAGCTTCGTAAAAAAGTTCGGGTACTTAAATTCCAGGACAAACCAGACCGCATTCAGGGAAGACGCAGGCTACAGCCTTATATCATCACTAGAAGAGACTGATGATGACGGAAAGGTTGCGGGCAAAGCGGACATGTTTACCAAAAGAACCATCAGAAAGGCTGTCCCTGTTACACATGTGGATACATCTGTTGAGGCACTGTCCGTTTCGATGGGAGAAAAAGCAGCTGTTGACCTTGAATATATGGAAGGGCTTACTGGGAAAAGCCGGGAGAAAATAATAAGTGACCTTAAGGGCATTATTTTTAAGGTGCCGGAATCCGGTACCTGGCAGACTTCAGAGGAATATCTTTCCGGAAACATAAGAAAGAAACTGATTTCTGCAGAAAAAGCATTACAGGGCGATGCATCATATTCCGATAATGTGGAATATCTTAAGAAGGCAATGCCAAAACCTCTTACAGCATCAGAGATAGAAGTGAGGCTTCAGTTTGTGGCAAGGCTGGCATATAAAGGCTATCTTTCAGTAAAATCCAGGGACGACCTGGCCGCGTTCGCAAAGCTGTCAGAAGGAAAATACACGATATACAGCGTACCGGTTTCCACAGAGCATGTAAATGATTTAAAACAGCTCGAAGCCCTTAAACTTGAGCTGCAGAACGTATCGGAAAAAAGCGAAAAGAAGCGGATACAGAATGACATCAGTATTCTAAAAGCGCGCATAGATGCTGATTCGCCGGTTGAACAGCTTAAGGGAAAAGGATTAAAGCAATGCTGTGTACTGCCCAAGGTAGATGGCGAAAGCGGAACAATACAGATTGCAGTAATGAATAAGGATGACCAGATATTCAAGTCATGGTTTGCATCGCATATAAGAGTACAGATGGCAGGTGGAAAAAAGGAAATAACTGATCTGAAAAATTTCACGGAAGGAAATTATACAATTTTTAATCTTCCGTTTGAGGGAAAAGAACTGGAGGATGCCTGTCGTGACTTTAATACACTGAAAATGAATTATTCGATTCTTCCCGACCTTAAGGTAGGGAATGACAACAGCCAGATAGCAGTTGCAAACGCGGACAGAAACAAGTTTGAAATATGGATAAAAATGTACCGGGAGGACATGATAAAACAGGATAAACAGCCTGGAAACATATATGAAATGGATAATGAATCATATATGGACACGGCTGCGATAAATGAAGATGAATATATAGATAATGCTTCTTTGGAATATCAGAAAGTAAACAGTGAATTTAAGCAGCATGAAGTGCCCGGGCCTAAAGTGAATGTAATGCAGAAGGATGACAGTGAGGAGTTTGCAAGGCTTAAGAAAGACGGCAATTATGAAATGGTCACTATAAACAGGGAGACGCTGGTTGATAACATGGCTTTTTCGTCTGTATCAAAAAAGATGCGTGAAAAAGGGTATTTTGTATCACGTATCCCGGGCACATACGGAGAAAACGAAAAGCATCTCATACTTCCGGCTGAAAATGTATTTGTGGCAGATGAGGGCAGAACCTATGTGGGATTTATTCCCAAAAACAAGCCCTCGATGGTTGCAGAGAATGGAAATGTAAAAACTGCAAGCTATGAGAATATTCATAAGCAGTATGAGAATGTCACAAGGAACATGGCATATGCAAAGAATCTCAAGCCGAAAGTTCCGAATCTGAATACCGGTAAGACATTAAACCCGAAGGTGTAATATTTTAATATAAGGTACCGGAATCCGGCACCTTATATTTATTGGAGGAAATATGGCAAATTACGGAACAAGATATGTAAAGAAGAAAACGCCATGGGCAGCATTTGCTTTCCTGCTTTTGTTTTTCCTGTTACTTGGATATATAATATCGGGCCTTTATGTGGCGCCTGCAAACCTTAAAGGAGACTATAATGCACAGATGCTGTGGGCGGTCACACATTTTTTTAAGATTGCAAACTCAAAGACTCCGGCATGGGTAGGGATTGGCTTTATAGGCTGGTTTTTCTTTGTAAATTATTACATGATTCATTACAGGAACTTTCACAGCGAGATGGAGCATGGTGACGAAGACTGGCTTGACCCGGTAAAGGCAAGCAGGGAGCTTATGGACAGTGACGATAAATATAACAGGATACTGTCAGAAAATGTAAAGGTAAGCATAAGGGGAAAGCTTTCAAACAACAACATGATGATTATCGGTTCATCAGGCTCATTCAAAACAACATCTATAATGCACCAAAACCTCCTGCAGATGGGCTCAAGTTATGTGGTATTGGATGTAAAAGGAGACACACAGAGAAAACTTGGAAAAATATTTGAAAAAAATGGTTATCAGATATTCTCGCTTAACTTCAAAAACCCGGAGCTGTCGGACAGGTACAATCCATTTGTGTGGCTTCAGACAGAAGCGGACATGCTGAGAATTATAAAAAGCTGGCATGATGCTGTCAGACCGGCAAAGGAAAACTCCGCAGCTGACCCGTTCTGGGATGATGGGGTGGATTTAAAGATGCAGGCTTTGTTTTATTATGCATGGCTGGATGCAAGGGATAACAACAGGAAAGCAACGTTCAATGACGTAATCGACCTTCTTGCAATGGAAAATGTCAAAACAATTGGTATTACAGGGGAAGAGTCAAATGCGCTGGCTGACCTTATGGACAAGTGTGAATCAGAGCATGATGCAAACTATCCTCCGGTAAGGGCATTTAGGAAGTTCCAGGGAAAAGCTTCGGAGACTGAGGGCAGCGTTTCGCTTATGATATCTGCAATGCTTAATATATGCGAGACAGCTGAGGTAAAAAGAATATTTTCCGGAAACGACATTGATATTCGCACAATAGGACAGCAGCCAACTGTTGTATTTCTCGTTATGCCTGATAATGTTAATACATACACATGGATAACATCCATGTTTTATACGCAGATGTTTGATACACTTATCCGTCTGTCAGACGATGAAATCAAAGGGCCACTGCCGTATGAAGTACAGGTATGGATGGATGAGTTCTATGCAGGTGCGCGCCCGGCAGATACAGAGAAGCTGCTTGGAGTAATACGAAGCCGAAATATCAGCATGGTGCCGATACTGCAGTCCGTAGCACAGGCCAAGGTAATTTATCCGAACGAGAAGTGGGAAATCATGATGGACAACATGGCGGCAGTTGTATTTCTGGGTTCCGGACCGCAGGCAAAAAGTACACATGAATATATTTCAGAAACGCTTGGCAATGCCACAGCAGACAAAAGGGATGACAGGCTGACATTCGGGATTAATTCAAGCTCAGACTTGTCATATTCAAAAGCGGAATTAAAGCTGATGACACCAGGGCAGGTAAGAAGAATGCCGCCGACAGAGTGCATTATTTTTTTAGAGTCGAGACCGCCGATATATGATACGAAGGCAATACCTTTTGATAAGCCGGAATACGGTTTTACGGCAGCTGACTGGCTGAAAGACAGATACAGCGCAGCGCTGGCACTTGGTGACTATGAACATCCGGTGCGTACCATATATGATGCAAAGAATTTCAGGTATATTACCCTTTCCAGGGATAAATGTCTGGATTTCGTTACAGATAGGGAAGAAATTGAACGGCTGAAGGTCATGGCTAAGACTGACAGAACCATATATTCATGCGAGGTTGATGAGCGTGACCTTTTATACCTGTCATTTGATTCAGCCAGAAAAAGGTCTATGGATGAGATAGCAGAGCTATACAGACAGGCCGTAAAAGAGTCAGAGGAGGAAGTGGAGCAGATAAAAGGTCTTGCACTTCTTCATGATGTTGATACGGAAGAGCTTATTAAGAAGGATGAAGAAACAGACAAGACGGGATGGACAGGAGATACCTTTGCAGACCTGTGTGGCAGATACTGGGACAAACTGAAGGAAATAGAAAAAGAAATAATTTCAAATGCGATGGATGACGGCCTGAATGAAGAGCAGATGATAAATATTTTTCTTGCACCTACAGATGACATGGACAATTTAAGAAGAGCTTATGTAATTGATAATAAAAGGAATGGAGATGACAGATAATGAACATAAAGGCTAATATGAGGGTGGATTTTGATTCATTTAAGAACACAACTACCGTTGCTACCGGCTGGGTAGAAATAGAAGGGATTTTTAAATTTCCGGTCTCAGTCAGAAAATGGCTTGACGATAAGTCCGGCAAAGAAATGATGTTTGTATCCTATCCTCAGAGAAAAGATGGAGACAAGTATTCAGGTGTGGTATATCCGCATGACAGGGAGGTCAGGAATGAGATAGACAGAGTGGTACTTGAGGTCACAAAAGAAAAGCTTTTTGCAGAAACTGTACCGGATGTAAATATAGATGATGTCAGAATTACACCGCTTAACCAGAAAACAAACTCTGTAGTGCAGAAACTAGGCATTGCATCGGTCAAAATGTATGGAATGACGGTTAACGGCATAGTAATAAAGGAAGGCAGAAAGGGACGGTTTGTACAAATGCCCCAGTATCAGACACAGGGACAGTACAGGGATACCGTGTATGGTGTTACAGCTGCGATACAGCGGAAAATAGAGGAAAGGGTGCTATTGGAATATGATAGAATCATTAGGGCACAGGAAGAGGTGAATATGCAGGAAATGCAGGAGACTAAGAATAATCAGGAGATAGAGCAGACAGATGAATACAGGCGACAGGTAAGTGCAATCTATGATTATGAGAACAGAAATAATATTCCTGAAAATGACCGTATGACAAAATGGTATGATGAAATGAATGCAGCTGTTGCTAAACCCTGGTATAAAGAAAATGACACCGGCAGGGTGCCTATAAGTGAATCCACCATTGCCGCCCGTTATGCAGAAATTTCAGGGGAACAACAGACAGCCGGGAATACGCAGGCGATTCAGGAAGAACAGAAGAAAGCCGAAGATGCTGAAAAAAAGACTGTCAATGCAGTCATTACATTCACTGTTGCAGAGAGCAGCGAGTTCCACAGCATGGGCACTTACATTGACAATATTTCCACTATTGAGGAAGCAATAGAGAAATTTAATCAGATTGACCCGGCAAGACTTCACGGAATCCCTGCGATTGGAATTAATTACCATGTTGAGGGAACGGACAGTATTGAAGACGAGCAGGCAGATATTGTAATGGGAAAAATAATAGATGTGCCATCACTGAATGCTTATCCGGCCTTGAGGGATAATGAGACTGTAAAGGCAGCCGTTGAAAAGCTTATTGAAGCGTATCCTGAAAGCCTGGTTTTAAGTCCGACTGAAGATGAAGTAATGCAGACTTTAAATATGGCAGGAGTTGCTGCTGACAGAAAACGCCTGGATGGGATATATTCAGGAACTGAAGACAGGGAAGAATATATACAATACCTTAAGAGCCTTCGTGAAGATTACGCTAAAAATGATACAGATGAAATTAAAATGTCATATCTTGACAAGGCAATTACATATGTAGGTCAGATACGCAAACCTAAAACAAGTCAGGATGAAAACAAAGGCATTGATGGAGCGGAAGATGCTACTGAAATACAGGAAGATGAAGAACCCATTTATAGCAGTGCGGACGTTATTACATTGATGCCTAATTTCTTCGCTGAGAAAAACAGGGATGGTGTACGTTTTACTATTAAAAACACAAAACTGAATATTGACAATCCCATTATAGTCGGCAAATATATAAGGGCGCAGTGTTTTACGATTGAAAATGGAAACGACAAGGTATTTGCACGTTTCCAGAATGAGCTGAACGGCATGGAGCACATGAGAACCGGTCCACTGCTTATCCGTCAGCAGATAGTCATGCAGGTATTCAAGGACGGAGTACCACAGCCGCCATACCTGTATGCATCTTATA